>ENA-UOVV01000849-UOVV01000849.1-compost-metagenome-genome-assembly--contig:-NODE-849-length-29493-cov-6.263945_pt1 | contig 29493 bp, 25 predicted proteins | sample MGYA00238155_ERZ761577 | MGnify/ENA primary metagenome ERZ761577 (study PRJEB28898, sample SAMN06268775) | compost metagenome | isolation source: Emeryville, CA | place: USA:Emeryville, CA | collected... | reverse complement strand
CACATGCCCGAAAAATTCACCGCCGCCTTCGCTCGCCGCCTCGATGCCGGCTGCGTCGTGCGGGTGCGCGAGGCCGTGGACGGCGACCCGGTCGAGCAGGGGCTGGTCCTCGTGGCGCCGGGCAATCAGCACATGCAGCTCGTGCGCACCGGCAGGCGCTATTCGGTCAGGATCGTCGACGGCCCGAATGTATCGCGGCATCGTCCCTCGGTCGATGTGCTGTTCCGCTCCGTCGCCCAGTCCGCCGGCCGCAACGCCCTCGGCATGCTGCTCACCGGTATGGGCGACGACGGCGCGCGGGGCCTCCTCGAAATGCGTCAGATGGGCAGCGTCACCATTGCCCAGGACGAGGAAAGCTCCGTGGTCTTCGGCATGCCCAAGGAAGCCATCCAGCGCGGCGCCGCCAGCCGTGTCCTGCCGCTGGCGCGGATGGCCGGCGAGATCGCCGCCTTCGGCCGCAACCCCGCCCGCAGCGCCGGAGGTGCGGCATGACCGGTCCTATCGACCCTGCTGCCTTCCGCCGGCTGGCCGACGACCTCGCCGGCCCGCGCCAGCAGATCGAAGCCGCCTTCGTCGGCGTCGGCGCCCGCCTCACCGAAGGCGCCACCAGGCTCAACGCGCTCACCCGCCTCTTCGAGGCCCTGCCCGAGGCGCTGCAAGGCGAGGAGGTGAGCGAGGCCGGCGCCCATCTCGGCGCCGTCGCCGCCCGCGCCGCCGCGCTCTCCGCCGCCTTCGCCCAGGAGAAGACCGACCTGGCCCGCCTGGTCGAGGTGGTCGGCGCCGCCAATACGCCCATCGGCGAGCTGCGCCGGACGGTCAAGATGATGGGCATCGTCTCGGTCAATGCCCGGGTGACCGCCGCCGGCATTGTCGGGGACAGTGACGATTTCGACGTCTTCACCACCGACATCGCCACCCTTTCGGATACCGCCAGCCGCACCATCCAGGAATTCTCGCAGGTCTATCGCCAGCTCCAGGCCGAAGTGGACCGCGCCGCCAGCCAGCGCGCCCAGTTCGAGGCGGCCCATGCCCATACGCTCTCGGGGCTGGCTGCGAGCCTCGAAGCCACTCTTGCCGCCCTCGACGGCCAGCGCCGCGCCGCGGTGGAAGGCAGCGCCGAAACCGGCCGCGTCTCGCGCCAGATCGTGGGGCGCATCGGCAGCGCCGTCATGGCCCTCCAGGTCGGCGACGCCACCCGCCAGAGGCTCGAACATGTCGAGGCCGGCCTCTGCGCCTTGGCCGACCTGCTTGAAGGCGGCAGCGCTTTCGGCCAGGCAGTTCCGGAAGCCGAACGGGACGCCACCGTCGCGGCGGTGACGGTGCTCGAGCAGGCGCAACTCTCCGAGACCGCCCGTGCCTTCGCCGCCGAGGTGGAGGAGGCCGAACGCTCGCTCGCCTCCCTCGCCAGCGACGCCGGCACCATCATGGCCCGCAGCCGCGATCTCTACGGCACCGGGACCGGAGAAAGCTCGGCGCTTGCCAGCCTCAGCGCCCAGTTGCGCACCGCCGTCGCCGTGCTGCGCGGCTTCGAGGCCGAGCGCGCCAAGCTCGAAGCGGTGGCCGCCGCGGTGGCCCATACCGTCGGCGTGCTGCTCGAACATGTCACGGCCGTGCAGGACATCGAGGCCAATATGCGGCTCGTCAGCCTCAATGCCGCAGTGCGCTGCGCCCAGCTCGGGCCGCGCGGCGCCGCGCTGACGGTCATCGCCACCCAGTTGCGCGAGCTGACCAGCGAGACCGTGGTCGCCGCCGAGGCGGCCATGGCGCGGCTCGACGAATCCGCGGCCCTGGCCCGCAATTTCGGCACCGCCGCGGCAGCGGACGGGGCCGGCCAGATCGCCGAGCTCGAACACCAGGCCAATCTCGCCCTCGACATCCTCGCCGCGCTCGATGCCCGGCTGGCCGAGGCGCTTGCCAGCCTCAACGGCGAAGGGCCGAAGGTGATTGGCCTGCTCGAGGACGCGGCCGCCGGCCTTGCCGGCCAGTCCGCGATGGCCGAGGCCATGGCGGACGCCGCCCTGACGGCCGCCGGCCTTGCCGCCGCGCCCCCGCCCGTCCCGTTGCCCGCCGGCACCGAAGCCATCCTGGAGCAGTTGCGCCGGCTCTACACCATGGAAGCCGAGCGCGCCGTCCATGCCGCCCTGTTCGGAACCGGGCCCACGGCCGCCGATGCGACGGCGGAAGCCGACGCCGATCTGGCCGATTTCATGCTGTAGGGCGGCGTGGTTGAGCCGAGGGGCTGCGTTCTCCCGCCGTAGCCACCGGAGCCCCCATCCCTCACCCCTCAGGGAGGAGGGAAACTTCCGCCCCGCGATTGCTGATCCGGCTGGCCGGTGCCGGTCTCGATCAGCCGGATGCCGGCTTCGGCGCAGACCTGCCTGATGCTCTCGAGCGGGCAATGATCGGTGATGAAGGTGTGCGCCTGGCTCAGATGGCCGATCCGCACCGGCGCCGTCCTGGTGAACTTGGTGCTGTCGGAAACCACGATCACATGCCGCGCATTGGCGACGATGGCCTGCGCCACCTTCACCTCGCGATAGTCGAAGTCGAGCAGCGCCCCGTCCGGATCGATGGCCGAAACCCCGATCACGGCGAAGTCCACCTTGAACTGGCGGATGAAATCCACCGCCGCCTCGCCGACGATGCCGCCGTCCGAGGCTCGCACCACGCCGCTGGCGATCACCACCTCCATGGTCGGCACCACGCGCAGCCGGTTGGCGACGTTGATGTTGTTGGTGATGACCATCAGTCCCTGGTGGTCGACCAGCGCCTGGCTCACCGCCTCGGTGGTGGTGCCGATATTGATCAGCAGCGAGGCATGGTCGGGGATGAGCGCCGCCGCTGCCCGGCCGATGGCCCGCTTCTCAGCCGTGGCGATCTGCCGCCGGGCCTCGTATTCGACATTCTCCACCCCGGAAGGGTGCATGGCCCCGCCATGGGTGCGCTTCAGGGCCCCGCGCCCGCAGAGGATGTTGAGGTCCTTGCGGATGGTCTGCGGCGTCACCCGGAACGCCGCGACCAGCTGCTCGACGGTCACCCCGCCCTTCTGCCGGGCGAGCTCCACGATCTGGGCCTGTCGCATCGATGGGGTCATTGGCGTTCCTGCTTTCGTTTGGTGCATAACCGAAAGCAGGCGGCGGAGAAAGGCGGGCGGGCGGTCTCAGCGCGCCCGTGCCGACCACTTCACCTCCGGCGAGAACGCGAACGCGCGGTCGAAGGGATAGCTCGGCCGCCTGGTATGCCGGCGCTCGGTGCGTTCCACGAACTGGTCCACCACCCCGGGCGACAGCGCCATGATCCCCGGATTGGCGATGGGTCCGAGCTCGGGCGAGAGATAGCCCGACTTGACCGCCACCACCTTGGCCGCACGCGGATCGAGCCCCAGCCGGGTGAAGTCGGCGATATTGTGGAACGGCCGCCGCCGCGCCGTCAGCACCAGGTCGATCCCGCCGATCCGCACCACCGCCTCGCGCAGAGATGCCTCCCCGGTTTCGAGCAGGAAGACGATTTCGGCCTCCGCATCGATCGGCGTGCTGGAAGGGTCGAGGCTGGCGCCGATGCGAAGCCGTACCCTGGCGCCGACGCCGGCGGCATAGGCCGCCTCCGTCGCCGCCTTGTCGGCGATGCCGGCAAACACCACGCCCTGCGCGTCGCGCGCGATCAGCGCGGCGAGCACCTCGGCCCTGTCGCCCACGCCGCCGCCCGTGGGGTTGTCGCCCGATTCCGCCAGCACCACCGGATGGGTGGGGCTGGCGAGGGCCCTGTCCACGCATTCGTCGATCGAGCCGGTCTGCATGCCGAACGCGAATTGCTCGCGGATATTCCAGTAGCCCTGGGCCAGATGCCGCGCCGCCCGGTCCATGGCCGCCCGGTCGGTGCCGGTCACCACGGCGCAGGCGGTGGCGCGCGGCTCGTCGGCCCAGACATAGCCCACCTGGAAGGAGGCGTCCCAGATGCCCGTAGGCTCCTCCACCTCGTGAAGCTGGGCATAGAAGCTGCGCGCCGGCTCGTCTTGCGTGCTGGTGCGCTCGCCGGGCAGCAGTACCGGCACTGGCGCCCAGGCGAGCACCGGCCGCACCCCGGTCTTCAGCGACCGCACCAGCATGGTCACCGCCCGGCGCATGGTGTCGGGCACGTCGATATGCGGCGCGGTGCGGTAGGTGGAGAAGATGTCGAGATTGTCGATGATGGCCTGGCTGATATTGCCGTGCAGGTCGTAGCTGGCCGCGATCACCGCCTCCGGCCCGACCGCTTCGCGCACCGCCGCGATGAAATCGCCCTCGGCGTCGAACATGCCTTCGACGAACATCGCCCCGTGCATGGCGAGGTACACGCCATCGAGGGGCAGCGCCGCCTTGAGCCCGGCCAGGATCTCCGCCTTCCAGGTCTCGTAGATCGTGCGCTCCACCGGCCCGCCGGCAATGGCGCGCGCATGCAGTATGGTGATGAACTCGGCGGGGAAATGGGTGAGGAAGTCGAAATAGGCATCCTTGAGCATGGCGGGGCCGCGCAACACGCGGAAATCGGCCTCGCGGGCCAGGACGGGGTTGTAGGTGCTGCATTCGGTGTGCAGCCCGGCGACGGCGATGCGCATCAGAGGACTCCGGGGATTTCGGCTTCGGGATTGTGTCGGGTCGTCACCGGGCGCGGCTTGAGGCGTCCGGCGAGCAGCAGGCTGAGCAGCAGCGCCGGGATGACGCAGGCGACCCCCAGCCGGATGTCGCTGTGTTCGGCAACGAAGCCGATCAGGGGCGGGCCGATGAGAAAGCCGGTCAGCGCCACGAAGGAGAGCACGGCCACATTGGCCGAGGCGGCGCGGTCGCCGAGGCCGGCCGCGGCGGTCACCGCCAGGGGGAAGCCCACCGAAACGCCGACGCCGATGATGCCGAAGCCGGCCAGCGCCAGTTCCACGCCGGGGGCGAAATAGAGCAGGGTGCCGCCGGTGACCGCCAGCGCCCCGCAGAGGCGCGCCGTGCCTACCGCGCCGAGCCGGCGCTTGAGCAGGTCTCCGCCGAAGCGCCCCGCCGCCACCATGAGCGCGAACACCGAATAGCCGAGCCCCACCAGCCCGCCCTCGGCGCCCAGCGCGTCGCGCAGGAAGATGGCCGACCAGTCGGCCATGGCGCCCTCCGTCATGGTGATGCCGAAGACGAAGAGGCAGATGCCGATCAGCGCCGGGCCCGGCAGCGACCAGGCGGACCGCAGCGGCCGGCCCGCTGGCGCGGTGTCGCTTAGGCGGGGCAGGGCATAGCCGGCCAAGAGGGCGAAGGGCAGCACGACGGCGGCCAGCAGCGGCACGGCGATGGCGGGCGCCACGCCCAGGGCGGCGAAGCCGGACCCGATCAGGCTGCCGGCCATGATGCCCAGCGACCAGCAGCCATGGGATGTGTTCATGATCAGCCTGCCGGTGGCTTTCTCCACCAGGTCGGCCTCGACGTTGAGCCCCAGTTCGACAAAGGAGATGGCCCAGCCGGCCAGCATCAGCGCCAGGAACAGCAGCACCGGATCGGGCGCCAGCACCGGCAGGCTCGCGGCGACGGAATAGCAGGCGAAGCCGATCAGGATCGCCGCCCGCGCCCCGATCCGCCCCACCAGCGGTCCGGCGAAGGGCAGGGTGATCAGCGTGCCCACCGGCATGCCCAGGAGCGCCACCGCCAGCGCCCCCGGTCCCAGCCCCAACGCGGCCTGCACTTCCGGAATGCGCGGCAGCCACGAGCCGAAGGCGACGGGCTGGAGGAAGAACACCAGCATGACCAGGCGTTGGGGGCTGAGGAGGGTCATGGGAATGCTGCCTTGGAAACGATCTGGGGCAGGACATCTCCACCCCGTTGCTGTCCTCGGGCTCGACCCGAGGACCACTATTGACGCCCGCCGGATCGGGAATGACCCTCGGATCAGGTCCGGGGGCAGCGTGGTGCGTGTGGTTTGCGCCCTAGACGCTTTTCCCCATCGGATAGGGCAGATAGCCCACGAAGCCGGTCAGCTTCCATCGGCCGTCCACCTTGCGGCAGAAATAGAGCGTCTGCCAGTTGAGGACGTCCTTGCCGCCATCGGCTTTCAGGATTTCGCCGTCGAACTTCTTGTGCGCCACGGCGCGGTCGCCGCTGATCTCGATTTCGGTGAGGCGCGTGGCGCGGTGGATGCCGGCTTCCTGGTCCTCGGCATATGCGACCTTCTGGCCCTCATGCGCCTGGCGCAGCCATTCGTCGCGATATTGCTCCAGCGTGGGGAAGCTGATGGTCCAGCCATCCGGATTGTCGGTGCGGTTGCCGTTGATGCCCATGAAGTCCCCGGCGACGAAATCGCCCTCGACCATGGACCAGTCGGCATTGACGAAAGCCTTGATGTCGCGCGGCACCAGCATGGTCCAGATGGCCGAGCGGTCGGCGTCGTCGGGGAAGGGATTGGCAGAAAGGCTCATCGTCGTCTCGCGCGGCTGATGGGTTCGGCGCGCCCGATGCGCGCCACCGAACTCTGTATCAAATTTTCATGGATGTCATCCACATGGCGCGTCGTGAAAGAGGCCACATGGATACCAATTGCGACATGCTGCGCGCTTTCGCGCGGTTTGTCCACATGCCAATTGCATCCGAAGTTCGAGCAAACGCCTAGAAATACAGCAAACTGGCGCCTGAATGGGCAGGATTCGAGGGTGGCTTAAATTGGTATTGTCATACCGCCGAATGTATGTTGACATTGTGTCGGAGAGACGCCTAATCTTGAAAATCGTTTACAGAAAACCCGACTGATCCGAAAGAGATTGGCGGCAGCAGGGCAACGGCAGGGAAGCATGCGGGTAGGCATTGTCGGCCTCGGTTATCGTCTGGGCTATCTGGCGCGGATATTCTCCGCCGCCAGCAGCGACTTCCGGATCGTGGGCTATGTCGATCCGGCGCCGGCCGGCCTGCCCTATGCCGAGGAGCATGGCGTTTCCGTCGGCAAGGCCTATCCGAGCCTTGAGGCGCTGATCGACGAAGGCGATCTCGACCTGCTCATGGTCGGCTCGCCCAATCACCTGCATCTCGAGCATATCCGCGTCGGCCTCGAGCGCGGCATGAAGATTTTCGCCGAAAAGCCGGTGGTGACCTCGGTGGAGGATACCATGGCCTTGGCCGAGCTCATCGCCCGCTACGGCTCCGACAACGTCATGGTCGGTCTGGTGCTGCGCTATGCGCCGCTCTATGTCGATCTGCGCAAGGCCCAGGCCGAGGGCCGGCTGGGCGACATCGCCTCCATCGAGGCGTCCGAGCACATCCCGCCCTATCACGGCGCCTTCTTCATGCGCGACTGGCGGCGCTACGAGAAATATTCGGGCAGCTTCATGCTGGAGAAGTGCTGCCACGACCTCGATCTCTACAACGGGGTCATGGGTTGCCGGCCGCGCTACGTGGCCAGCTTCGGCGGCCGCCGCAGCTTCGTGCCCGAGAACGCCCCCCAGGATGCCGGCGCCAACGACCTCGAGGTCTACCACCGCAAGCCCTCGGGCTGGCAGGGCAGCGACAAGGTCTTCGACAGCGACGGCGACATCATCGATTTCCAGACCGCCATCGTGCAGTACGAGAACGGCGCGGCGCTGACCTTCCACACCAATATCAACGTGCCCGACGATTTCCGCCGCTTCGCCGTCATCGGTGCCAGGGGCATGGCCGAGGGCGACTTCATCCGCAACTATTTCCGCGTCACCGACAGCCGCACCTCCGAGCGGCTGGAGGACAAGACCTACAAGACCGGCGGCCTTTCCCAGCATTACGGCGCCGACGAGCAGATGGCCGAGGACATCCTCAGGCATCTGCTCGAGGGCGTGCCGCTGCCGGTCTCGGTCACCGACGCGCTGGAGGCGGGCCTGCTGGCCCTTTCCATGGACGAGGCCATGCGCACCCGGAGCGTGGTCGACATGTCCCCCATCTGGCAACGCTTCGATACGGCCCTCGGGCGCGGGAACTGAAGGAGGATCGGCCGATGACCAGTACCAGAAGCGCCACCCTCTTCGCCCTCGCCCTGCTGGCCCCGGCCCTCATCTACATCCTCGCCATCGTCGCCTATCCGCTGGTCGACACCATCGTCCTCTCCTTCACCAATGCCGCGCTGCGCCCCGACTACGATTTCGTCGGCTGGGCCAACTACCAGCGCATCTTCGGGGCCGGCAACTTCACCGACGTCATCATCCGCACCTTCGTGTGGACCTTCTTCTCGGTGGCGCTCAAGATGGTCATCGGCATGTTCGGCGCCGTGCTGCTCAATGCCGCCATTCCCGGCCAGGCGCTGTTCCGCCTGCTCACCATGCCGCCCTGGATCGTGCCCATGGCCATCGGCATCTTCATGTGGGGCTGGATGTATAACGGCCAGTTCGGGATGATCTCGGGCCTGTTGCAGAATTTCGGCATCATCAGCCGGCCCTGGCCCATCCTGGCCTACGGGGACAGCGCCTTCTGGGCCACCATCGTCACCGATGTGTGGATCGGCGTGCCCATGGTGACGATCTACTTCCTGGCCGCCATGCAGTCGATTCCCAAGGACCTGCACGAGGCCGCCTGGACCGACGGCGCCGGCCGGTTCTACCGCTTCCGCCGCATCACCCTGCCCCTGATGGTGCCGGCCATCGTCACCATGAGCCTCTTGTCGCTCATCGCCACCTTCAATTCCTTCGACATCATCTGGATCCTGACCCAGGGCGGTCCGTCCAACCAGACCACCACGATGATCATCGACACCTACAAGACCGCGATGGGCTCCTACCGCTACGGCGAGGGGGCGGCCCGCGCCGTGGTCATCTGCATCTTCGTGTCGCTGTTCTGCATCGTCTACTTCCGTGCCGTACGCCGGCTGTCGCAGGGAGAAGCCAAATGACCGACATTCCCCGCGCGACCGAGATCGCCTCCGTCGACAGCCCCGCCCTCGTCAAGCCGAAAGGCCGGGTGAAGACCGCCAGGGCGATGATCGACCGCTACAAATGGTACGAGATCGTCGGGCTCTATGCCGGCATCGCCCTGTTCCTGTTCTTCGTGCTGGCACCCTTCATCGAGGGTTTCCTGGTCTCGCTGAAGCCGCTGAGCCAGCTCTTCTCCACCCCCTACAGCTTCATTCCCAGGAACGGCTCCTTCGATGCCTACGTCACCATGTGGACCACGGTGGAAGGGCTGGGACGCTATATCTTCAACTCGCTGTTCATCTCGCTGGTGGTGACGCTGGCGGTGGTGGTGATCGTGGTGCCGGCTGCCTACGCCTTCGCGCGCTTCACCTTCGCCGGGTCGGTGCTGCTGCTGGGCGGGTTCCTGGCGGTCAACATGTTCTCGGGCGCCGTGCTGCTGATCCCGCTCTACCGGCTGATGCGCACCATGGGCCTGCTCAATTCCTACTGGGCCATGATCGTGCCGGGCATCGCCTTCCTGATCCCGTCCTCGATCTGGCTGCTGCGCACCTACATGCTGCGCATCCCGCGCGAGCTGGACGAGGCGGCCTGGGTGGACGGGGCCTCCCGTCTCTACACCCTGCGCCGGGTCATCCTGCCGCTGGCCATGCCGGGCATCGTCGTGATCGCCATCATGACCTTCATCGGCGCCTATGCGCAGCAGTTCATCTTCGCGCTCACCTTCAATTCCCGCCAGGAATTCATGCCGCTGCCCGTGGGGCTGTTCGCCTTCTTCGGCCGGCAGGAAGTGCTCTGGAACGAGCTGATGGCGGCCTCTTTCGTCGGAATCCTGCCGGTCATGATCATCATCGTGATCCTGCAGCGCTATCTCGTCGCCGGCCTCACCGCCGGCGCCGTGAAGCAGTAGAAGCGCCCCTTCCGGGGAACGCAACACAAGGGAGACTAAACGTGAAACTTACCAGCAAGGTATTGCTCGCCTCCGTGGTGGCGCTGTCCGGTTCCACCGGCCTGGCCACCGTCGCCCAGGCCGAGCCGATCAGCTTCATCCTCTGCGGCGACTCGGTCTCTGCGACCCAGCAGGGTGCGATCGACGCGTGGGGCGCCGCCAATCCCGACTATCCGGTCGAGGTGCAGCTCGTCGGCTGGGCCCAGTGCCAGGATCGCGCCACCCAGCTCGCCGTCGCCGGCGACCCGGTCGGCCTCGCCTATGTGGGCTCGCGCACCGTCAAGCAGTTCGCGCTCAACGACCTCATCGTCGAGATCCCGATGAGCGAGGAGGAAAAGGCTTCCTACTACAACTACGTGCCCGAGACGGTGACCTTCCAGGGCACCCAGTGGGGCGTGCCGGTGGCCTTCTCGACCAAGGCGCTGTTCTGGAACAAGGATCTGTTCGAGCAGGCCGGCCTCGATCCCGAGACCCCGCCCAAGACCTGGGAAGAGAAGATCGCCTTCGCCCAGCAGATCAGCGAGAACACCGATGCCGCCGGCTATGGCCTCGTCGCCAAGACGATGGACAACACCATGCACCAGTTCCTGCATTGGGTTTACACCAATAACGGGCTGGTCATCGACGCCGACGAGAACATCGTGCTCAACAGCCCGCAGAACCTGGAAGCGCTGACCGCCCTGCGCGACATCGTGCCGTTCTCCGAGGAAGGGCCGACGGCCTACGAGCAGAACGAAGTGCGCGCCATCTGGCTCGACGGCGGCGTCGCCATGATCGAGGCCTCCTTCAATGCCGGCAACCTGGCTACCCAGGGCGGCATGAACTGGGGTGTCGCCCCGCTGCCGCTCGGCCCCAGCGCCGAAGGCCCCGGCACGCTGCTGATCACCGACTCCCTGGTGGTGTTCAAGGGCACCGGCTACGAGGACAAGGCCGTCGAATTCGCCAAGTTCCTCACCGCGCCGGAGACCCAGTGGGCTTACGAGATGGAGTCCGGTCTCACCCCTCTGCGTCCGCTCGAGCCGCAGACCAGCGAGCTTCTGGCCGCCGACGCCAATTGGGCGCCGTTCCTCGACGGCATCGAGTTCGGTGGCGCCGAGCCGCTGTTCACCGACTATATCGGCCTGCAGAACGTCATGATCGAAATGGTCCAGTCGGTGGTGACCGGCCAGGCCGAGCCGGCCGCCGCGCTGGAGCGCGCCGCAGCCGAGCTCGAGCAGTACAAGTAGGCTCGTCCTCCGACGAACCCGCCGTCGCCCTCCGGGGCGGCGGCATCCCTCCCCGGCCCACGGCGGGCAGGGGCGGGCCACCATGAAATCCCTTCTCCACTGGAGACGCGAACCATGTCGCAACTGAGCCTCAAGCGCCTCGAAAAGTCCTTCAACGAAGCCCGTATCATCAAGGGCATCGATCTGGACGTCAGCGAGGGCGAGTTCGTCGTCTTCGTGGGTCCCTCCGGCTGCGGCAAGTCCACGCTCCTGCGCATGATCGCGGGACTGGAGGACGTCTCGGCGGGCGAGATCGAGATCGGCGGCAGGGTCGTCAACGACCTGCCCCCGGTGCAGCGCGGCATCGCCATGGTGTTCCAGTCCTACGCGCTCTATCCGCATATGAGCGTCTACGAGAACATCGCCTTTCCGCTCCGCGTCGAGAGGCTCCCCCAGGCCGAAGTCGACAAGCGCGTGCATGCCGCCGCCAAGGTGCTCCAGCTCGAAAGCCGCCTGCAGCACCGGCCGGGCCAGCTTTCCGGCGGCCAGCGCCAGCGCGTCGCCATCGGCCGGGCCATCGTGCGCCAGCCCAAGATCTTTCTGTTCGACGAGCCCTTGAGCAATCTCGATGCCGCGCTGCGCTCGGAGATGCGCATCGAGCTCATGGAGCTGCACAAGCGGCTCGGCTCGACCATGATCTACGTCACCCACGACCAGATCGAGGCCATGACCATGGCCGACAAGATCGTGGTGCTCAATGCGGGCGAGATTTCCCAGGTCGGCTCGCCACTCGAGCTCTATCACCGGCCCGACAACCTGTTCGTCGCCGGCTTCATCGGCTCGCCCAAGATGAACTTCATCTCCGGCAAGGTCCGCACGGCCGACGGCGCCAGGGCCGTCATCGACCTCGGCAGCCTGGGCACGATCGAGCTGCCGCGCACCGACACCGCCATTGCCGGCCAGGAGGTGACGCTGGGCGTCCGCCCCGAGCATCTCGATCTCGGCGAGGGCCAGTTCACGCTGGAGACCACGCCCAGCATCGTCGAGCAGCTCGGCATCCACACCATCACCTATTCCACCCTGCCGGGCGGGGAGAATTTCACCGGCCTGTTCGAGGGCAATCCCGAGCTTCAGGACGGCAAGCCGATCCGCATGGGCTTCTCGCTCGACAAGGTGCACCTGTTCGACGCCAGGGGACTGGCGGTCTACTAGGCGGTCGGGGGAGGCCGGGCGCCGTTTCCGCCCGGGCCGCGAAAACGATGATGTCCCGGGACGATGGCCAGGGGCGGGGAGGAGAGCGGATGCTCGATATCGTCGGCCTGCTGCAAACCGAGAAGAACGCCTTCACCCGCTCCGAGCGGGCCCTGACGGAGATCGTGCTGGCCGATGTCGACAGCGTGCTCAAGATGAGCATCGTCGATCTGGCCGCCCAGGCCGACGTGTCCCCGCCCACCGTCACCCGCTTCTGCCGCCGGCTGGGCTGCGACAGCTATGCCGATTTCAAGGTGCGCCTGGCCCAGTCGCGCTTCGTCGGCCAGCGCTATTTCGCTCCGGCGGCCGGGCCGACCAGCGTGCACGAGATCGCCCAGGGCGTGGTCAACGGCATCCAGTCCATCATCTACGAGACCTTCGAGCATCTCGACTTCAACGCCGTGGAGCGTGCCGCCGAAAGCATCGTCAAGTCGAATTTCGTGCTGGCCTTCGGCTCGGGCGGCGCCTCCTCGATGATGGCGGGCAAGACGGAGGCGCGCCTGTTCCGCCTCGGCCTCAAGGTCGCCTCCACCGACGACCACCAGTTGCAGATGATGCGCGCCGCCGCGGCCCCGCCCGGCACCGTCATCATCGCCTTCTCGCTTTCGGGCAACAATGCGCAACTGGCCAAGACGCTGACCGTGGCCGGCGAATACGGCCTCACCCGCATCGTCGTCACCCGGTCCGCCTCGATGGTCTCGGCCCAGTCCGACATCCTGCTGCCGGTCAACTGGCACGAGAACACCGACATCCTGCGCCCCACGCCCGGGCGCTACGCCTTCCTCGCCACCGTGGACGTTCTCGCCCAGACCGTGGCCACCCGCCTCGGCCCCTCCGCCGTCGCCAGCATGCGCCGCATCAAGCACCAGCTCGTCGTCAACCGCGACGGCGACGACGCCCAGCCGCTGGGGGATTGATGGGCCCTCGGCGCACCCGATCGATCCCCTCGCCCCGAGGCGCGGGGAGCAACCAACGCGAATCCCGGACTTTGCCATGACCATATCCTTCTCCCTCGTCACCACCTGGTCTCCCGCCACCGACACCGAGCCCCTGGGCTACGGCATCGAGCTGACCAATACCGGCGACGAGCCGGTCTCGGGCTTCCAGCTCGGCTTTTCCGGCCCGGCGCGCATCGATCCGCAGGCGACGCTGGAGAACGGCAGGCTCCTGAAGCGCCTGTCCAACCACACGCTCATCGCCCCGCCCGAGGGCTTCGCATTGCAGCCCGGCGAAACCTGGACCGCCACCGCCCGCGGCCTGTCCTACGGGCTGCGCCATTGGAGCGACGGGGCCAATGCCGCCTATGTCGTGCTCGCGGACGGCGCGGTCGTCTCCATTCCCACCGCTCCCACCCGGGGCAAGGGCCACAACGCGCCGCTGCTCAAGGGCGCGGCCCGCTTCCCGGTTCCGGCCAGGGCGCCGGTGGCCCATTCCATCATTCCCTGGCCCCGGCACGTCGCCACCACCGGCAGCCGCATCGCGCCTCCCGGCTTCCATCTGGTGCCCGAAGGAGACGCCGCCGAACGGGCGGCCGCGGCCTTTGCCGGCCTGGTGGAGGCCCTCTTCCCCGTCGAGGCCATCGTGCGGCCCGAGGCGGAGGGCGGCCTGCCCGTCGCCATCCGCGCCAAATCCGGCCTCGGCGCCGAGGCCTACGAGATCGCGTTCGCCGACCATTCCGTGACCGTCGCGGCGAGCACGCGCCAGGGCATGCTCTACGGCCTCATCACCCTCGGCCAGATGCTGCGCGGCGCCCGGCAGCACCCGCAGACCTTCAGCTTCCCCGCCGGCGGCGTCATCACCGACGCGCCGGGCTTCGCCTTCCGGGGCAGCCATCTCGACGTCGCCCGCCAGTTCTACACCGGCGCCGAGGTCGGCCGGCTCATCCGCATCATGGCCTGGAACAAGATGAACAAGTTCCACTGGCACCTGACCGAGGACGAGGCCTGGCGCATCGAGATCGACGCCTATCCGGCGCTCACCGAGATCGCCGCCTGGCGCGGCCACGGCAAGGCGCTGCCGCCCCTGCTCGGCTCCGGCCCCCAGCCCACCGGCGGCTACTACACCAAGCCGGTGATCCGCCGGATCGTGGCGCTGGCCGACAGCCTCGGCATCGCCGTGATCCCGGAAGTGGACATGCCGGGCCATTTCTACGCGGCGCTGCAGGCCCTTCCCGAGCTGCGCGACCCCGACGAGACGGGCGAATACCAGTCGGTCCAGGGCTTTCCGAACAACAGCCTGAACCCGGCGCACGAGCCGGTCTACAAATTCGTCGAGACGGTCATCGACGAGGTGCTGGAGCTGTTCCCGGCCGGCATCTTCCATCTCGGCGCCGACGAGGTGCCGCTGGCGGCCTGGTCCGGCTCGCCGCTGGCGCTCGCCATGCTGGAACGGATCGCCGGACCCGAGATGCGGGCCAAGCACGAAAGGCAGTTCAACCAGCTCGGCAACCACCACGGCGCCGACGAGATCGAAGGCTCGCCCACCGCGATCCTGCAGGCCGAGTTCATCCGGCGCGTCCACGCCTACATCACCAAAAAGGGTGCGATTACAGGCGGTTGGGAGGAAGCCGCCCATGGCGACGCCGTGGCCAGGGACAAGTCCTACGTCATCGGCTGGCGCAATGTGGAGATCAACGCCGCCCTGGCCGAACGCGGCTACGACATCGTCGTCTCCCCCGGCCAGCGCTATTATCTCGACATGGCCAACGGCGTTTCCTGGGCCGAGCCCGGCGCCGGCTGGGCCGGCTGGTCGGGGCCGCAGGAGACCTATGAGTTCGAGGCGCGGGCGGGCTTTTCCGAGAACGGGCTCAAGCACCTGCTCGGCGTCCAGAGCTGCATCTGGTCGGAGAGCATGACCGACCGGGCCATCTTCGATCGCCTTGTTTTCCCACGCCTTTCCGCCGTCGCCGAGGCCGGCTGGACCCTGCCCGAGCGCAAGAGCTGGGACCGCTTCAAGGCCATGGTCGGCCTGATGCCCATCCTCTACGGCCACTGGGCCGCAGAATAGCGCGATTTCGCCGCGCGAATGGCACGATTCTGCAGCGGAAGTCGCACCGCCGTCACCTGTGGCGGTGCTTTCGTCAGCACATTGTCAACATTGGGGGCCGCTCAGGCCCAGGGGTCCTCGACCATCGGCCAGATGTCGCGCCGCGCCTTGCGATAATCGGTCTCCGCCGGCCGGTTGGGGTAGGGGCGGCCCGCCGAGCAGTAGATGATCTGGGAGGCGATCCTGGAGAACGATCCGTAGAAATGATTGGTCGACTTGATCAGCAGGATCTTCCGCGCCAGGGGGTCGATGCCCATCTCGGGGAACAGGCTGTAGTCCCAGCTCTGGGCGCGGGTGGAATTGAGGATGACGTCGATGCCGTCGAAATGCACCCAGGCGGCATCCCCGAACGGGGCGTAGCTCTCGCCGAACCGCATCCGGGCGTTGCGCTTGAGCCTGCGCACCACCACCCGCCGGTCGATGGGGTCGCCGGTGAAGGGGGCCGACTTGGCCCCGAAGCGCAGCGGGATTTCCGCGCCCTCGCCGGCGGCGAAGCAGATCTGGACGGCGACGGGATCCCAGATGGTGCCCACGGCGACCCCGGTGGCCCCGCGGGCGATGAGCTCGGCCAGGATGACCGTGGCGTCGCCCGCCGTGCCGCCGCCGGGATTGTCCCACACATCGGCGATGACCACCGGGCCCTGGGGCGCGGCCATGGCCGTCTCCACCGCGGTCTTCTCGTCCACCTGGCTGACCATGAAGGTGCCGCGCATGGAGAACAGCTCGCGCCCCAGCCGCTCGGCCAGCGCCGCGCCCAGCTCCGGCCGGGCGTCGGTGACGGCGATGACCTTGGTGCCCATCTCCGGCACGTCGCCGGCCATGAAGCCGTGGATGACCGACAGCGACAACAGGCCCGGCTCGGACCTTTCGAGGGCGAAGAGCCGGTCGACGAAGCCGCGCATGGGCTGCTTGGAGGTGGGGAAGACGTCGATCATCCGGCAGTCGAACACCGACATCACCGGCCGGACCTCGCCCTTGAGCGCCCTGACGGCGATGTCCCACAGATCGCGCGCCCGGTCGACGAAATCGGTATGCGGAAACTCCTTGAACACCACGAAGAAATCCGCCGCGGCGACGCGCCGGGCGGTGAGGTGGCTATGCGGGTCGAACTCGGCGCAGACCAGCACCTGCGGCCCCACCATGGCGCGGATGCGGTCCAGCAGGTCGCCCTCGGGATCGTCGTAGCCCTGGGCCACCATGGCGCCGTGCAGGCCCATGACCACGGCATCGACCGGCAGGGCGGCCTCGAGCTGGCCGAGAATCTCGTCGCGCAGTTCCTCATAGGTGGCGCGGGCCACCATGCCGGCCGGCTCGGCCCAGCTGGCGCTGCCCTCGATCAGCGTCCAGCCCTCGCGCGCGCAGACCTCGCGCCCCACCGTGATCGGGGCCGTGCACAGTGTGGGGGTGGGCGGATGCTGGCCGGGCCCGGCATAGAGCGAGGCCTCGAAGGCCCGCTTGTCGATGGCGATGGGCGAGAAGGTATTGGTTTCGGTGGCCAGGGCCGCGGTGAAGACGCGCACAGCAAACTTCCGGGAGCAGATGCAACAAGGCGTGCGCCAGGCGGCGCCCGGCGGCACGCTAGCACAAAGCCCGAGGCGCAATCACGTAAGAAATTTACATTTCAGCCCACAGTTCGCTGCAAAAAACCGCGGGCCGGGCTATAACGGAGCACAGAAACGAAATTCAGTTTCATCGACCCGCGAAAGGAGACCCTCATGCCGATCAAGCGCTATGGTGCCGAGAAATCCGGAGCCGGCGGCCAGACCCTGCCCTTCGCCCGCGCCGTGGAGGCCGGTGGCTGGCTCTACGTCTCCGGCCAGGTGGCCATGAAGGACGGCGAGATCGTCCGGGGCGGCATCGTCGAGGAGACGCACCTGACCATCCGGAACGTGCTCGCCATCCTCGAGGAGGCCGGCTACGGGCTGGAGCATGTGGTGCGCGTCGGCGTCTGGCTGGACGACCCGCGCGATTTCTGGAGCTTCAACGGCGTCTACAAGAGCTATTTCGGCGAGCATCCGCCGGCCCGCGCCTGCGTGCAGAGCCGCATGATGGTGGACTGCAAGGTGGAGATCGACCTGGTGGCGTATAAGGGACCGTGAGGACGGAGACGATGAACGCGGGCGCCGCGGGCTTTCGCTTCCCTTCCCCTTGAGGGGAGGGAAGGGTGCCGGACTGGCGCTCCGGGTTTTGGGCGGATGACATGAAGGATGCAGGAAGAGACGCGATGACCCATTCCCCTTTCCGCCTCGACGGCAGGACCGTGCTGATCTCCGGCGCCGGGGGCGGCATCGGGCGGTCGCTGGTGGCCGCCTTCCACGCCGCCGGCGCCCGGGTGGTGGGGGCCGACCGCGAGGCGGGGATGCTGGAGGGCCTGCCGCTGGCCCGGCAGGTGCTGTTCGACCAGGCCGATCCCGCCGCGACCCGCGCCGCCGTGGCCGCCGACATCGCCGCCCATGGCGCCCCCGACGCGGTGGTGGCCAATGCCGGCTTCACCCGCGCCGAGCATCTCGACCACCTGGACGACGCGGTCTGGGCCGCCGAGATCGCCATCAACCTCAACGGCGCCTATGCCATGACCGACCCGATCGTCGGGGCCATGGCCCGGGGCGGCGGGGGCAGCCTGGTGTTCATCTCCTCGGTCAACGCCATCGCCCATTTCGGCAACCCCGCCTACGCGGCGGCCAAGGCCGGGCTGATCGCCTATGCCCGGGCCATCGCGGTGGAGCGGGGACAGCAGGGCATCCGCGCCAACGTCGTCTGCCCCGGCTCGGTGCGCACCCCCGCCTGGGACCACCGGCTGGAGGCCGATCCGGGCCTGCTCGAGGCGGTGCTGCCGCATTATCCGCTCGGCCGGCTGGTCAACCCGCTGGAGGTCGCCAATGCCGCGCTGTTCCTCGTCTCGGACGCCGCCTCGGGCGTCACCGGGGCGGTGCTGCCGGTCGATGCCGGGCTGACCGCCGGCAATCTGCGGTTCGTCGATGAGGTGCTGAGAGGCAAATGACCCGTTTTTCCGAACTCGAAACCCCCGCCGTGCTCATCGACCTCGACCGGGTCGAGGCCAATCTCGGCAAGGCCCAGGCTTTCGCGGACCAGGCCGGGCTGAAGCTGCGCCCCCACATCAAGACCCACAAGCTGCCGCGCTTCGCCCGGCGGCAGGTGGAGCTGGGGGCGGTGGGCATCACCGTGCAGAAGCTGGGCGAGGCCGAGGTGATGGCCGATGCCGGGCTCGACGACCTGCTGCTGACCTTCAACATCATCGGCCCGGCCAAGCTGCGGCGCCTCGCCGCCCTGCATGCGCGCGTCACCATCCGCGTCGTCGCCGACAGCGCCGAATGCGTGGCCGGGCTCGCCGCCGCCTTCACCGACCCGGCCCGCCCGCTGGGGGTGTTCGTGGAATGCGACACCGGCATGGGCCGCTGCGGCGTGCAGTCGCCGCAGGCGGCGCTGGCGCTGGCCCGCGACATCCGCGCCGCGCCGGGCCTCGCCTTTGCCGGGCTGATGACCTATCCCGCCGCCGGAAAGTATCGCGAGGCGGCCGCCTGGCTCGCCGCGGCCAAGGCGCTGTTCGACGCCGAGGGCATCGCCGTGCCCGACATCACCACCGGCGGCACGCCCGACATCTGGCATGCCGACGAGGCGGGGGTGGCCACCGAATACCGGCCGGGCACCTATATCTACATGGACCGCTCGCAGGTGGCGGCCGGCGCGGCGCGCTACGAGGACTGCGCCCTGACGGTGCTGGCCACGGTGGTGTCGCGCCCCACCGACAGCCGCGCCATCATCGATGCCGGCTCCAAGACGCTGACCAGCGACCTGCTGGGGCTCGAGGGCTACGGCCACGTGCTCGATTTCCCCGAGGCCCGGATCGTCGGCCTCAGCGAGGAGCACGGCACGCTCGACGTCTCCGCCTGCCCGGTCAAGCCCGGGATCGGCGACACCATCCGCATCGTCCCCAACCATTGCTGCCCGGTCAGCAACCTGTTCGACCGGGTGACCCTGATCCGGGACGGGGAGGTGGTGGAAACCGTGCCGGTCGCGGCGCGGGGGCGGGTGGATTGAGGGGGAACGACAGGCGATCCTGGGCCGGGGCACTTCGCGTTTCGATGGAAACGTGAAGCGCTCCACAAGTCCAGAACGAGCATACTCCCTTGATGGAGAGAGGTGGTTCCGGAGCGGTTCATGCCACCGCCGGGAAAGCGCGCCCGCCTCACGCCTCCAGCGCCCGGCGGGCGAGCAGGGCGGCCATCAGGGCTTCGGCGAGGCGGTCGGCCCACAGGGCGACGCCGTCGGGGGACAGGATCTCGTCGTGGCGCAGCTCGATCATCGTCGCCGCGAGGCCGCGGCCATGGCGTTCCAGGGTCAGCGTCACCCCGCGCATCGACGCATAGGGCTCGTTCCAGCCGATCGCCAGGCCCGGCACCAGATCGGCCAGGGCCTGGCGCAGCGCCAGGGAGAAGCCGGGATCGTGGCCGGGCAGGATGCCGACGGGCCAGGGCCGGGCCCGGCCCCGATGGACCGGGGCGAAGGAATGCAGGCACACCAGCACCGACTCCTGGCCGGCATGGCGGCGCGCGTCGAGCAGCGTGTCGATCGCGGCGTGATAGGGGCGGTGGAAGCGGTCGATGCGGTATTGCCGCTCGTCCTCGGGCAGCGCCTGATTGGCCGGGATGGGGCCGGTCTCGGACTCCGTCCGGATCAGGTCCGGGGCGTCGAGCGCCCGGTTGGGGTCGATCACCAGACGCGAGAAGGCGGCCTCCACCAGCGGCGTGTCGAGCCGGTCGGACAGCACCCGGCTCACCGCCAGCGCCCCCGGATCCCAGGCGATGTGGCTCAGCCGCGCGGTGGGGCCGAGCCCCAGATCGCCATAGCGCTCCGGAATGCGGTTGGTGGCGTGGTCGCACACGATCACGAAGGGCGAGGCGCCCCGTGCATTGGTCACCATCACGGCCGTTTCTGCGAACATGTCCGTGCCGTCGCTGCGGTGCATCCCTGGCGCTGGAAGGAGGCGCCAGCCGCGCCGCCCTGTCAATGCTCCGCGCGCCCCCGGGCCGGGAAAATCGCCCGCCGCCCTTGCCGGCCCGCCGCCGCCCCGCCTATGACTGGGCGGACGCCGCGCCGGCCCGGAGGAGGAACGATGCGCATTCTCGACACCCATCTGCACCTCGTCTATCCCGACCGCCTGCGCTATCCGTGGCTGGCCGGCGCCCCGGCCCTCGACCGGCCCTGGACGCTCGAGGCCTATTTCGCCGAGGCCCGGCCGCTGGGGATCGCGGCGGCGCTGCACATGGAGGTCGACGTCGCCGAGCCCGACATCGAGGCCGAGACCGCCTTCGTCACCGGCCTGCCCGGCATCGCCGGCGCCATCGCCGCCTGCCGGCCGGAGCGGCCGGACTTCGCCGCCCAGATCGGGCGGATCGTGGCGGCCGGCGGCGGCCGGGTGCGGGGCCTGCGCCGCATCCTCCACCAGGTGCCCGACGATGTGAGCCTGACCGAGCTCTTCCCCGCCAATCTGCGGCTGCTGGCCGCGCACGGGCTCACCTTCGACCTCTGCCTGCGCGCCGACCAACTGCATCTCGGAGTGCGCCTGGCCGAGCGCGTGCCCGAGGTCACCTTCATCCTCGACCATTGCGGCAATCCCGACATCAACGGCGAGGGCCCCGACCCCTGGCGCGCCCGGCTGCGCGGGATCGCCGCCCTGCCCAATGTGGTGGGCAAGGTCTCCGGCCTCGTCAACCACTGCGACCCCGGCTGGACGGCGCAGACGCTGCGCCCCTATGTGGAGCACATGATCGACAGCTTCGGCTGGGACCGGCTGGTCTGGGGCTCGGACCATCCGGTGGCCACCACCACCGGCGGCACGCTGACCGGCTGGGTCGAGGCCGCCCGCGAGATCGTCCACACCGCCACCGCCGACGAGCAGGCGAGGCTGTTCCACCGCAATGCCGAGCGCATCTACGGGGTGGCGGGCTAGGCCCGCCCCGTTGCATCCCCGGCGGCGGCGTGGAACTCTGCCGGGCGAAGAGGAGAATCCCATGGCTGAACCCGCCTCCCGCATCGCCATATCCACCTGGTCGCTGCACCGCCTGCTGGGCAGCACCTATCCGCACGATCTCGGCACCGAGGCGGTGGGCGAGGAGGAGCAGACCTACGGGGAAGGCAGCGAATCGCTGCTGGGCCTGCCCTCGGTGCTGGCCAATCACGGCTATCACCGGCTGGAGATCGTCTCCTTCCACATGCGCAGCCGCGACCCGGTCTATCTCGGCGAGCTGCGCGACCAGCTCAAGGTCGCCGGGGTGAGGCTGCAGACGCTGCTGATCGATGCCGGCGACATCACCCACCCGGTGGACGGGGCGCGCGACACCGGCTGGATCGCCGGCTGGATCGACGTCGCCAACGAGCTCGGCGCCGAGCACGCCCGGATCATCGCCGGCAAGCAGCCGCCGACGCCGCAGAACATCGACCGGGCGGTGGTGGCGCTGCGCGAGCTGGTGCGCGTCAATGCCGGCTCGCCCATGCGGCTCGTCACCGAGAACTGGTTCGGCCTGCTCTCGACGCCCGAGGCGGTGCACCGGCTGCTCGACCGGCTGGACGGGGAGGTGGGGCTGCTGGCCGATTTCGGCAATTGGGGCGGGGAGAGCAAATATGCCGACCTCAAATCCATCTTCGCGCGGGCCGAGCTCTGCCACGCCAAGGCGAGCTTCGTCGGCGGCCAGCTCGACGAGGCCGACTACGGCGCCTGCGTCGGGGCGGCGGAGGAGGCGGGCTATGCCGGCCCCTACACGCTGATCTTCGACGCCGACCAGCCCGGCGAATGGGCCGGCCTGGCGCAGGAGCGCGACTTCATCCTCTCCATCCTCGAATGAAACCGCCCCGGCCCGGGAAGCCAGTTGTTAAGGCCCGCCGGCGCATCATCACGCCATGAAGAGGGGAAACCAACAGGCGCGGCCGCCGGCGCCGGTCCGCTCGCTGCGGGCCGAGGGCGCCCTGGCCCGCCTGCTCGACGCCGCCCCGCTCGGCATGCTGGTGGCGGCCCGCGACGGGGAGGCGCTCTACGCCAACCGCGCCTTCACCGCGCTGATGGGCTATGCCCTCACCCCCGAGACCCGGCTCAACCTCATGGATCTGGTGCATCCGGACGACAGCGCCGCCGCCCGCCTGCAATTGCAGCGCCTGGCCCGGGGCGAAGCCTCCGCCTATCGCGGCGAGCACCGCTTCCGCCACGCCGACGGCAGCCCGCTCTGGGTGATGGTGGCGGCCAGCCTGCTGGAGGCCGCCGCCGACGATCCGGCGGTGCTGATCGTCCAGCTCACCAATATCGAGCTGCAGAAGAAGGCCGAGGAGGCGCTGGCCTATTCGGAGAGCCGGTGGAACTTCGCCCTCGAAAGCGCCCGCCAGGGCGTGTGGGACCACGACATCCGCACCGACACCATGTTCTATTCGCGCATGTGGCGCATCATGCGCGGCATCCCGCCCGACGAGCCGGTGGGGCGCGACCACCAGGACCGGTGGCTGTCGCGCATCCACCCCGACGACCTGCCGCATGTGCTCGCCAATATCCACCGGCAGGACCAGGGCGACGCCGATTTCGACGCCCTCGAATATCGCGAGCGCACCCGGGACGGCAGCTATATCTGGATCCTCAGCCGCGGCCGGCCGGTGGAATGGGACGCGGACGGCAACCCCGTGCGCACCCTGGGCACGGATACCGACATCACCCGGCTCAAGACCATGGAGATGGAGCTGGCCGCCGAGAAGGAACGGCTGCGCGTCACCCTCGAGGCCATGGCCGACGGCATGATCTCGACCGACACGGCTGGCGCGATCGTGTTCATGAATCCCGCCGCCGAGCAGCTGACCGGCGTCACCGCCGCCGCGGCCAGGGGCCGGCCGGTGGGCGAGGTGTTCCGGCTGACCAGCGAGGCCACCGGCGCCCCGCGGCCCTGCCCGGTGACCGAATGCCTGGAAAGGCAGGCGCCGGTCAGCGTCGAGGACGACGGCGTGCTGACCGGCCCGGGCGGCACGCGGCGCGACATCCGCTGCACCGCCTCGCCGGTCACCATGCCCGGCGGCCGGCTCTCCGGCGCGGTGCTGGTGTTCCAGGACGTGACGCAGAGCCGCACGCTGCAGCGGCAGCTGGCCCATTCGGCCGCCCATGACGGCCTGACGGGCCTGCCCAACCGGGCCGCCTTCGAGCGGGCGCTGAGCGCCGCCATCGCCTCGGCGCGCGACGGCCCGCGCCGCCACAGCCTGCTCTATATCGACCTCGACCGCTTCAAGCCGGTCAACGACACCGCCGGCCACGCCGCCGGCGACGCCCTGCTCAAGCAGGTGGCGCAGACCATAAAGGGCGCCTGCCGCCGCCATGACCTCGCCGCCCGCATCGGCGGCGACGAATTCGCGGTGATCCTCGAGGACTGCTCGCTGGAGAACGGCCGGCAGGTGGCCCACAAGGTGGTGCGCGCCATCGCCGCCCTGGCCTTCGTCTGGGCCGGGCGCGAATACCGCATCGGCGCCAGCATCGGCCTCACCCTCATCGGCCAGGCCCCGGCCTCCCCGCTCGGCTTCATGGGCGAGGCCGACGCCGCCTGCTACGCCGCCAAGGCCGACGGCCGCGGCCGGGTGGTGGCCTATCAGGACATGCGGCTTTCGTCCGACAGGCATTGACGGCGTGGAAGGCCCCCTCACCCGGCCCTTTGGGCCGACCTCTCCCCCCGGGGAGAGGCGGGGGCGGTCAGCCGTAATAGATGCTGATGCGCTGGCCGCCGATTTCGTGGACCTTGATGTCCATCTCGTAGATGTCCGAGAGGACTTCGGGGCGGATCATGGCGGCGGCGGGGCCCTGGGCGGCCACCTTGCCGGCCTTCATGGCCACGATGTGGTCGGAATACCAGGAGGCGAAGTTGATGTCGTGCAGCACGAGCACCACGGTCTTGCCCAGCTCGTCCGCCGCCTGGCGCATCAGCTTCATCATGCCCATGGCATGCTTCATGTCGAGATTGTTGAGCGGCTCGTCGAGCAGCACGTAGTCGGTGTCCTGCGCCAGCACCATGGCGACGAAGGCGCGCTGCCGCTGGCCGCCGGAGAGCTCGTCGAGGAAGCGGTCGGCCAGGACGCCGAGATCGAGATAGGCGATGGCCCGCTCGATATGGCCCTTGTCCTCGACGGTCAGCCGCCCCCTGGAATGCGGATAGCGGCCGAACGAGACCAGGTCGCGCACGGTCAGCCGCGCCGTCATGTGGTTGTCCTGCCGGAGGATGGAGAGCCGCCGGGCCAGCTCGTCGCTGGGCGTGCGGGTCACGTCCAGCCCGCCCACGGTCACCGTGCCGCGGTCCATCGCCATCAGCCGGCTGACCATGGACAGCAGCGTGGACTTGCCCGCCCCGTTGGGCCCGATGATCGAGGTGATGCCGCCCTGCGGCAGCGCGAGCGACACCCCGTCGACCACGCAGGTCTCGCCATAGCTCTTGGTGACGTCGGTGGTGACGATCATCGGGCCGATCTCCTCAGCACCAGCAGGATGAAGACGATGCCGCCCAGGAACTCGATGATGATCGACAGGGCGGTGTCGAAGGCGAAGACGCGCTCCAGCAGCGTCTGCCCGCCGACCAGCGCGATGATGCCGAGCAGCACGGCGGCGGGCAGCACGTAGCGGTGCCTGGAATTGCCGACCAGCGAATGGGCCAGGGTCGCCACCAGCAGGCCGAAGAAGGTGACCGGGCCGACAAGGGCGGTGGAGACCGACACCAGGATGGCCACCAGCACCAGGATGAGGGCGACGGTGCGCTTGTAGTCGACGCCGAGATTGATCGCCTGCGCCCGGCCCAGGGCCAGGACGTCGTAGGCGTGCATCAGCCGCCAGCCCACCAGGCTCACCGCACCGACGATGACGCTGGCGACGCCCAGCAGCGTCGGATCGGTGGTGGCGAAGCTGGCGAACAGCGTATCCTGCAGCACGTTGAAGGCGCCGGGATCGAGCATGCGCTGCATGAGCTGCGACAGCGAGCGGAACAGGATGCCGAAGATGATGCCGACCAGCACCAAAAGGTGCAGGCTGCGCTCCTCGCCCAGGAACAGCCAGCGGAACAGCAGGCCGGAAAAGCCCACCATCACCACCACCTCGACCACGAACTGCACCTGGCTGTCGATGGCGACCAGGGCGCTGACCCCGAGGAAGAACACCACGGCGGTCTTGATCAGCACGTAGAGCGCGTCGAACCCCATGATCGAGGGGGTGAGGATGCGGTTGTTGGTGACCGTCTGGAACAGCACGGTGGACACCGCCACCGAATAGGCCACCAGGAGCAGGCCCAGCAGCTTCTTGCCGCGGAAGCCGAGCACGAAGCTCCAGCTGCCCTTGGCACCCAGCGTCATGAACAGCGCGATCGAGACCAGCGCCACCAGGGCGAGCCCGATCAGCACCAGCGCCGGGCGGCCGAGGCGGCGGGGCAGGGGGGCGGCGGCCAGGGTTTGTCCGGTCATGACGCGCCTCGCGGCGTGCGCAGCAGCAGGAACAGGAAGATGGCGCTGCCGGCGACGCCCATCACCACGGCGATGGGAATCTCGTAGGGGAAGCGGATCACCCGCCCGACGATGTCGCAGGCCAGCACCATGCCGGCCCCGCCGATCGCCACCCAGGGCACGGTGCGGCGCATGTTGTCGCCGATCATCAGGCTGACCAGGTTGGGCACGATGAGCCCGAGAAAGGGAATGGAGCCCACCGAGACCAGCACCACCGCGCTGACCACCGAGACGATGACGAGGCCCAGCACCATGACGCGCTGGTAGTTGAGGCCCAGATTGGTGGTGAAATCCCTGCCCATGCCGGCCACGGTGAAGCGGTCGGCGGCGATATAGGCCAGCGCGCAGCACACCAGGCCCAGCCACAGCAGCTCGTAGCGCCCCCGGATCACCCCGGAGAAATCGCCGAGGTTCCAGGCCAGCAGCGAGGCCATGAGGTTGAAGCGATAGGCGATGAAGGCGGTGAGCGCGCCGATGACCCCGCCCAGCATGATGCCCACCAGCGGCACCAGCAGCACGTCGCGCAGCGGCACCGCCCTGAGGATGCGCAGGAACAGCGCCGTGCCGCCCAGCGCGAACAGGGCGGAGACGGCCATCTTGGCCATCAGCGGCCAGCCGGGGGCGAGAAGGGTGACGACGAGGAAGCCGAGCGCCGCCGACTCGCTGGTGCCGGTGGTGGAGGGCTCGACGAAGCGGTTGCGCACGATCATCTGCATCACCAGCCCGGCGATGGCCATGGCGGCGCCGGCCAGCACCAGGGCCAGCGTGCGCGGGATGCGGCTGATCAGCAGCACCTCCATGGCGCGCCCCTCCGCCCCGCCGGCCGTCAGGCTGGCGAGGGACACGTCGCTGACGCCGACGAACAGGCTGACCAGGGTCAGCGCCAGGGTGGCGAGGGAGGCGAGGACGAGTGCGGGCACGGGGGTCGGGGGCCTGAAAGAAGGGGAACCGGCGGCCGCTGCCGCCGGCCCGCGGGCTGGCTCCCGCGCCTCCCTCCCCTCCAGGGGGAGGCGCCGGAGCCGGCTGTTCCGCGGATGGCCGGCGGAAGCCGCCGGTTCCGGGCAGTCAGCCGTTCAGCCCGGCCAGCACCTGGTCGAGCAGCAGCAGCACGCCCTGGTAGCCGTGCATGGAGATGTAGGCGGCCTGCGGATCGAGATAGACCACCTGGCCTTCCCTGGCGGCCGTGGTCTGGTTGAACAGCTCGTTGTCGAGCAGGGCGGCGGCCGAGCCGGCGTTCTCGCCGGTGCCGGCGTCGCGGTCGACCACGAAGACCCAGTCCGGATTGACCTCGAGCAGGAACTCGAACGACACCGCGTCCCCGCCATGGTCGCCGTCCTTCACATTGTCGAGGGCCGAGGGCAGGCCGATCTCGTTATAGACCCAGGACACGCGCGAATCCGGGCCGTAGACGCCGAGCTTGCCGGCATTGGTGACCAGCACCAGCGCGGTGCCCTTGCCTTCGGCGGCGGCCTTGACCTCGGCCACCTTGGCGTCGAGGGCGGCGTTGAGCTCCTCGGCCTTGGCCTGGAGCTCGAAGATCTCGCCCAAGGTGGCGATGTTGTGCTTCACCCCCTCGATGATGCCGCCATTGTTCACCGACAGGTCGACGGTGGGCAGGATGTCCTTGGAGGTCTCGTAGGCGGCGGCCGAGCGGGCGGCGACGAAGTAGATGTCGGCCTCGGCGGCGGCGATGCCCTCGAAATCGGGCTCGAACAGCGAGCCGATCTGGATGGCGTCGGCCGGGATGGCGTCGCCCAGATAGCTCGGCGCGTTGGAGGAGGGCACGCCCGCCACCGCAACGCCCAGGGCATCGAGATCGTCGAACACCGCCCAGTCCTGCGTCAGCACCTTGGCGGGCACGCCGCTGACGGTGGTCTCGCCCTGCGGATGGGCGATCACCTTGTCCTGGGCGACGGTGGCGGAGGCCAGCGACAGGGCGCCGGCGAAAAGGGCCGCGGCAATTGCGGTGGTGCGGAAGAGCGAGCTCACGGGAACGATCCAATCCAGGTTAGCGGAAAATCGCGCCGTAAATATGACGACGCTTGTCTGGTTTCCTAGACTCGGCCCGCCCGGCCTGTCAAAGGAAATTGTGACGCATGCCGCCCCCGCCTTCCGCCGTCAGGCGGAGGGCAGGTAGGTCTCGTCGGCCAGGGTGATAAAGCTCTTCATCGCCGCCGAGAGCGGGCTGGAGCGGCGCCGCGCCACCAGCAATTGCCGCATGGCCCAGGGCTCGCCCAGCGGCGCGCAGACCAGATCGGTGCCGGCCAGCAGGTGCAGGCTGGTGGAGCGCAGGAAGCCGATGCCGAAGCCGGCCTCCACCATGCGCACCAGGGCGGGGAAGCTCTCGACCCGCAGGGTCTCGTGCAGCGCCTGGCCCGCCTTGCCCGCGGCCTCGCCCAAGAGGCGGTCGAGCGAGCCGGTATGGTGCACCCCCACGATGGCATGCGGCAGCACCCGCTCGAAGGCGACGGGCTTGCGCGGATCGAGCTCGCCGGCGAGCGGATGGTCGGGCGGCGCCAGCACCCAGACCCGCTCGTCCTCGAAGGGGCGGATCTCGAAGCGGGAGAAATCGTAGTGGTCCGAGACGATGGCGATGTCGGCCTGGCCCTCGTCCAGCGCCAGCAGCGCCTTGGCGGCGCCCATCTCGCCGATGGAGATGGCGATGCCCGGATGGCGCGCGGCGAAGCGCGACAATAGCTCCGGCAGCCGCCCGGTCAGCGCCGAGCTGGTGCAGGCGAGCCTGAGGCTGCCGCGGTGGCCGGCGCTGAAATCGGCCATCACCGCGTCGAGATCGGCGATGGCGCGCAACACGGTGCGGCAGCCCTCGGCATAGGCCTCGCCCGCCGTGGTCAGCTTGACGCCATGCGCCGAGCGGTCGAACAGCACCACGCCGAGCCGGGCTTCGAGATCGGAGACCCGCCGGCTGACGGCAGACGAGGCGATGCCCTCGCGTTCGGCGGCGCGGCCGATGGAGCCTGTCTCGGCCAAGAGCAGGATGAGGCGTGCGGTTACGCTGTCGAACGGTGCCATGTCGTCTCCCAGGGGCAACATAGCGATCAGCCGCCAAGAACCAAGAACAATCCGCGCCCGAGAAAGAAAATGCCGATGCCGGTGACGATCCAGCGCGTCCACAGGCGGAAGCCGTCATCGGTCAGGCGCTGCAGGATATGGTAGCCGAGATTGGTGCCGGCGACGGCGAAGGGCGCCGCGACCAGCGTCAGCAGCCAGTCGTCGGGCCCCATGGCCGCGGCGGCGGCCCCGTAGAAGACCACCTTGGCGGCATGCGACACCACCTGGGTGGCCGCCTTGGTGGCGATGATCCGCCGCCGGTCCATCTGCGTGCGGATGAAGAAGATGTCGACCGTGGGCCCGGAGACGCCCACGGCCAGGTTCAGCCCGCCGCCCAGCAGCCCGCAGAGAAAGCCGTGCGGCGCCTTGCTGGCGTCGAGCGCCAGCCGGGGGCGCGGAATCCACACGAGGATGGGCAACAGGCCGATGGCGATGCACACCGTGGCGAGGTCGGGCGTGTAGCGCAGGATGAACAGGACGATCGCGGCGGCGGCGAGGCCGAGGCAGATCAGCCCGAGGATGCGCCAGTCGATATGCGCGCGCGAGAACCAGGCGCGCGAGCCGTTGGCGACGATCTGGATGGCCCCCTG
>ENA-UOVV01000846-UOVV01000846.1-compost-metagenome-genome-assembly--contig:-NODE-846-length-29515-cov-17.954005_pt1 | contig 29515 bp, 24 predicted proteins | sample MGYA00238155_ERZ761577 | MGnify/ENA primary metagenome ERZ761577 (study PRJEB28898, sample SAMN06268775) | compost metagenome | isolation source: Emeryville, CA | place: USA:Emeryville, CA | collected... | reverse complement strand
GTCGAAGCAGTGATCGCGAAGATCCATTACCCACCTCGCTGCGTTCGGTCAGGACCCAGCTCCGACACAATGCAACCCGCGCGGCCAGGCCTGTGCAGGTTCACCTCAAGGCGTGTTAGGGTACGGGCCGAATGCCTTAAGTGCGCGTAGCGACAGCAGGGTCTCCTGGGATGTCCGCTCCGGGCCAGATGCGGTCGCTCAGCGATGTCCGGTTCGCGCCAGAACGAGTAGTTTGAAGGACGCTTTCGGCGCGGGCGGCGAGCCAAGGACTCTCCTCAGAACCGGAGGGAACTTGGGAGTCAGGTCATCCCTCGCAGAGTACGCCGGCACCCTTAGCATCCCCCCGCCATATGCTTTGCGTGCCCCGCACCTCTTGCGATAATTGCGCCACCTGCTTACTGCCCGCCAAAGCTTGAGCGCGTCACGGTTTCAAGGCTGGCAGCCCTGACGATGTAGGACAGCACCTCGTCGAGGTTGACCTACAGCCCACGCCGCGCGGAAGGACCCGCCGTTGAAATGCGCACCGCAGGTATTGTCGAGGGCGAGTCCCCTGGATCAACGCCGCCCCTGCCAGCCGCTCCACTCGACGCCCTGTGGCACGTGAAGCTCGAACCGTGCACCGTGGACACCGGAGACGGCCCGGAACGAGGCGAGGGGCGAGGGCTTCGTGGTTGCACCACCGTCGCAGACCGCCAATGGCACCTAGGCGCATGCCGGCTCGAGTCTCTCCGGCTCATTCGCGTGGCGAGCGTCCTGCCTATGTGAACGGCCCGAAACGCTCGCGGTGACGCTGAAGGTTGGCGAGGTGGGCGTCGGTCAGTCCGGAGATGGAGACGATAGAGTGGAGGCTCAGCGCCCTCCTGCCCTCATTGCTCAACCGCGGGCTCGCCAGCACCCTTCCGTCGTCATCGAAACTGACGAGGCCCCGGTCGAACGCCGCATCCCATAAGGCCGAGAGCAGAAGTCCGTTGTGCACATCGAGGCGCTGCGCGTCGTCGTCGCATTCCGCCCAGCCGACAATGTGCGAGGCACGCAGGAGCTCGGGGTCAGTAATGCCGGTGAGCGGGCAACGGCCGCCCCAGTAGTGCATCAGGGCATCGCGAAAGACGTCCTGGCCGATACGCTGCACAACCAGCCGCTCGGCCTCGGTGGCGCGTGGCAGTTCCCGCGTGCGCGCCTGGAAGGCCTTCAGCGGGAGGTCGGGGAGACTGACGGCGAGGCGATAGGCGCGATCCAACGCTTGATGCAGCTCGCCGGCAGAAGCGAACACCCACGCCGGGCGGCCGAGCCCGGCCGGCGCCGAGGGCGGACCGAACTCGCCGACCACACCCGGGTGTGTCAGCGCGAGGAACCACGGCCCCGTGTCGGCAGCAGCAGCTATCCAGATCTCGCCGTGCGCCGTTGTCGAGGCATAACCAAGCCACCCGTCGCGCACGCCGCGTTCAAGGCGAAAGCCATTGTCCCAGGCCGCTTTCTGCGCCTCGGTCCGGACAATGAAGCCCGGGGGGCTCTGCAGCATTGGCGCCTCCGGTCAGGCCGGCCTCGGCCATATCTTCAAGGCGAGATTGAACATTTCGCTACTCCGCTGCGCAATGGCCCTCTCATCCCAAGTCTCGTGTTCACAGAGTGACTTGTTGAGAAAGAGGACGCTATGCGCCATGAGGTTCTCGCGCTTGCCATTCTCCGGTGTTGCACCGTCAACCCACGGCCGATTGGATTGATAGGGGTTGAACTTGCCGTTGAGCAGCGTGAGGTTGCCGATCGTCTGCACGATGCGGTCGCGTTGCGTCTCGCTGCCAGCCTGCGGAAGTTGCCAGTTTTCGCGCCATCCTTGCGGCATCACATGCTCGATGGTCAGACGCCTCGGCGCCGCAAGTTCTTCAGCAAAGCCTGTTCGTGACGCTTCTTCCATCGCTTCGAGGAGAAAGCGGATGCGAGGACGCGTCAAGTTTTCGTAAAGCGGGTTGTTCGTCCAGGCGTCCTCGAACTCCGCGTCACCCGGCCAGCGGTCGACTTCAGCCGCACCACTGCCAAGTACAGAGCGAACAAGTGTCACGACGTCATCTCCACCGCGAACAACCTCGTTGGTCAGAGCCGAGAAAACCGCGCCATAGCCGCGCGTGCTCAGGCGGCAAACCATGCGGCGCACCAGATAGGACTCGAGGTCGACAAGAACTGTCCTGATCACCTGAGGCTGGTTCCCGAACCGCTCGTAGATCGCCAAGATGAAGGGCCAAGCGGTTACGACATCGAGTACTTCCAACCTGTAGTAGAAGTCCCTAATGCGCTGGTCGTCATGCTGCTCGTGCAGGCGCTTGTAGATGTCGCCCAGCCTGCTGAAGCGCGTCAGCCGGTCAATGACGCTCCCCGCGATCGGCTTGTCTGCGAAATCCCGGTACGCATTGTAGAGGTGACCAGCGCTGACCGTCTCTCCAGTCATCAGCGTCAGGCTGTGCTGCAGGAAGGTCTCGATGCGTGCTCGCTGCGCATGGCCGCGGCCGACCAGCTCGCGCCAGAAATGACCGTCATTGTCGAACTGCTGCCAGTAGAGCCTGTAGGCCTCCTCCGCCTCTGTTGGCGGCAGGTCGGCGAGCAGCGAATTCTTGATCAGATCTGCCGAGAGCAGCGGGGCACCCCGGGCATTGAGCGTCTCGAAGATCGCCTGGGCGTCATCCTTGTCATCGAGATCGATGACCACGAGACGAAGCTGGTCGCGGATGGCTCCATAGAGGCCGGCAACCCGTTGCTCGATGTGCGCCTCATCAGGGCCCAGCCATGCGTCGATCTCGCGGGCGAAAAAGAGGTAGGCATTGGCGATATTGTGGTTGCGAAGCGGATATTCCGCCTTCGATCCGCCTAGGGCGTGCAGCAGTTCGGCTGGCGACTGGGCGTCCATCACCTGCTGGTAGTCCGCCTGATCCGTGCGAGTGGGCCAGAGCTTGAGCCGCTTGTGCGGTTCGGTGATCAGCGGATCGTCATTGCGCAGCAGCTTGTTGATCGCAGCGGCGTGACGGTCGATACCGCGAGCCCTCGCCACATCGCAGAATGCCTTGAGCAACAGCTGCATCGTCGTGAGACGCTGCTGCCCGTCGATGACGCGCCGAATCTCGGTGGCACCGGAAGGAACGGCGACCGGCTCCTGGACTGAAGCGCCCATGAAGTGGGCTCGGCCCTGCGTACCGCTGGCCACCATCTCGGCGAGCGGCACAAGGTCCTCCCAAAGCGGACGCCACTGGTCGTTCTCGTTCCAGACATAGGGCCGCTGATAAAGCGGCACAGCATAGTGCACTTCGCGTCCAAACAGTCGTTGAACTGTCAGAATTCCAGCCTGCATACTCCCCCCAAGTCGGTTGCTGTTCTAAATCTCCACTTCTCCTCGCTCCATCCGGTCCCAGGCGTCGAGGACGAGGCGGGCGGTGCGGTATTCGCCGTATTTGGCGATCTCGTTCTTCTTGAGCACGCGGAAGGTTTCGGAGGGGTAGTCGGGGCCCATCACGTCGGCCGGATCGAGAATGTAGCGCAGCTCGTCGCGGGTGAGGCCGTACTTCTTCGCATAGAAGGCGTCGAGCTCGGCGCGCAGCAGCGCACGGCGATCCTCATCCCAGGCGAAGGGCGGACCGTCATGGCCGAGGTCCCGCGCGAAGGGGGCCATGGACGTTTAGTTGGGGCCCAGTCGATATCCCGCGTCCACGAGCTCCCAGAAGGCGTCCTGACTATTCACGCGATACATGCGATCAGAACCATAACCGCCATTTCGCTGCTCGACGTGAAGGCCATCAGCTGCCAGCGCACCCCGAAGGCCTGGAGGAGCATTGAAATAGATTCGGCACTCCAAGCCCCACTTGTCAGATTGTATCTGGTAGTGGGGACCAGCAGGAGGCGCGCCTGCTCGTGCCGCATATTCCCTTTCGAAGGCGTGCTGTCTGCTAGGTGCGCATTCGACTTCAAGTAGCACGTCGCTTGCATTAGCGCGGAAGTTCGCAATGTCCATGTCGTCTCCTGTTGATACCGCGGCGCAGCAGGTGGCTATTCCCAGCGCGGCTTGTGGGCCGCATCTAGCCTGTCTCTGATAGTTTGCGGCAGGTCAAAATCCGAATATACGTGCTCGTTCAGTCGTTTCCAAGCATCCCGGTCTAGCGGATTCCTTTCGAGATCGCTTCCGATACTAGCCAACTGGCTAAGGCATGCCGCCGAGGCCAAGGGAATGCGGCCAAGGAAATAATTGTCGAAGTGCATGGTTCTTATAGCCTTATTGTAAATGCAGGAATATACGAACCACGCGACAAAATTGGACATAAGGTAAGCGGCTAGTGCGTGCGGCTCAATTCCGGGAACCGGATTCAACAAGTTGACCGTATCGAGCGTTGCATAACCTGGCTTGGCCACTGCTCCAATCAGCCGGATGTGCGGAGCCGGCCGCGTTAGATGCGCCACGATGTTCTGGAACACCGCGGTGGGCGCGACTGTGATGCGGACCTTGGGACTACCGCTTTCCAGAAATCGAGTGGGCTCAGCGATCCGAAACTCGGCGATGTCCTTTCCCGCGATGACGGGAATTTCACCTGTATGACTAGCAGCCCTCTGGAGGGGCTGCCCACGGTTAGTCCGCACCAGATCTGCGAGCTGAGTTCTCCTCAATTGCACAACATGCTCGAGAAGGTGCAGATCGTCGACATCCAGCCCGGTCGGGATTGAGCCGGTTAGCTCAATCACCTGATCGGGGATGGAACTGAACATGCCCAGGTGCCCATCGACGGCCTTTCTGACGTTCGTCGTCCTGTGGTCTGGATCGGGTCGACCGTCCAGCGCCAAGATGATCTGCTCGAGCAGGACGTTCTCCCAAGCTTGTCCGACATCAGTAATGGAATCCAAGCATGGTAGCAGCAGATCGCGAAGCCTCCGCCAGTCGTACGAATAGGTATACGACTTGGGGACAATCAGACCGACTTTTCCTTGGGGACGGACCAGCTTCCGAGCGAGCACGATGAAATCGGCAGCCGTATTTCCAGTCGAACTGGCGACTGGAAAGGTCGCATTCGCGAGAATTCTCTCTCGTTGTCCCATTTCGGCTCCATAAGGCGGGTTCCCAATCACGACATCGAACCCACCCACTTTACTGGGCTTGGGAAACTCAAGAAACCAGTGGAAGGCGCGGGCATCCTGCGCGGCTTCGAGCGCAGCCGCCACCGTCTCGGGCTGGGCGATGCGCCCGGCAAGCGCGGCTCGGACGTCGACCGTCGTCGCCACGCAGTCGGGCGCATTGGCGCGGGCCATGCCCGTTTCACGGAAACGCTTGGGCCTCAAAAACGCCGCGACGTAGAGATCGGCGGCGATCCAGCGGTGCTGGGCGCTGCGGCCCTTGCGCCAGCCTTCATAGGCCGCGCGCTTCTTTTCGACCGCCTCGAGGTCGTCCTCGGGCATTGAGAGCACGCGCTCGGCCTCGCGCGCGAGCTCGGCCCCGGTGAAGCCGGCGGCCAAGTCGCCCTCGCGCCCGCGCTGGGTGCGATTGTCCCTGAGCAGGATCTTCGCCGCCTCCTTGTCGTCGCCAGTCAGCGGCTTGTAGGCCTCGTCGGGGATACCTTTCTCGAGCACCTTCATGTCGAAGACCCCGAGCAGCGCGTCGCCGCAGCGGATATTGGCATCGAGGAAGCCGAGCGGCTTGCCGGGCTCGACCGTCTCGATCCAGAGCGCGACCTTGGTGAGCTCCACCGCCATCGGGTTGCGGTCTACCCCATGAATGCAGCACCGCGCCACGTCGCGCAGGGCGTTGCGATAATCCTCGGCCGAGGCGACGCCGCCGGCCCGCACCCGCGCCACGCGGGTGGCGATACGGCGCGCGGCGGCGAGCAGGAAATGGCCCGAGCCGCAGGCGGGGTCGACGACGGTGACCCCGAGCAACGCCTCGGCCGGGTCGTGCGCCTCGGCCTCGACGCGGTCGAGCACGGGGTCAAGGGCACTGTCGAGCAGCGCCTGCACGAGGCTGTCAGGGGTGTAGTAGCTGCCGGAGGTCTTGCGGGCATTGCCCTTGGTCTCGGCGCCCTCGGCGAAATGGAATCGGCGGCCGTCGTCGCCGAGGCGCGGCATGAGCTCGAGCAGGCCCTCATAGACCGAGCCCAGCTCCTCGGTCTCCATGTCGCGCCAGTTGACCGGCACGAGAGCGTCGCCGTCCCGCAGCCAGGCAAGGCGATAGACCGCTTCCATCAGAGCGCGGTTGGGCAACCGTGCCCGGTCGAGATCGAAGATGCCCAAGCCTTCGAACAGGCCGCCCAGCGCCGGGAGGCCCAGGCGTGGCTCGCCGCGGCGCAGCGCCTGGAAGGTCACCAACAGCCCCTCCCAGCGGTCGGCATGCCCGTCCCAGTTGGCGCGGCGAACGGCCCGCTGCCTGAGGTTGGTGACGGAGTAGCCATCAGCGTAGAGGCGGCGGGCAGCCGTCCCCGCTGAAGGCGGATGAAGCAAGCCGCGATCCTCGGCGACGAAGAGAAAGATCAGGCGGTAGACGAGGTGGAGCAGCTGGCCGAAGTAGTCGGCGAGCTGCAGCTCACCCGATACCAGCCGTGCGCGCAGCGACGCATCCTGCAGGAAACCATTGCCCAGCGCGAGAAGCGCAGCCTCAAACCCCTCGCGCAATCGCTCGCGAGCGGCAACACCTTCCTTCGCTCCCGCCTCGCGCCAGTGTTCGAGCGGGCAGTCGGTGACGGCGGCGCCAGGCGCCCCGAAGCGGCTCGAGTGAATCAGCAGCCACAGGGCGGTGAAGTCGGAGAAGGCCTCGTCCTCAAAGATGCGGGCGAGATCGGCCTCGATATAGGCGGGACGGGTCAGGCTTTCATTGTCGCGCACGAGGCGGAGGGCGAGCCCGTTGGTGCAGAGTCCCCAAAGCGCACCCTCCGCCGCATTGAGCCAGTCCTGGATGGCGGAGGCGGCGGAGCGGCGTCGGCCATCGCCGGGCAAGTGCTCGGTGGCCTTGTCGAGGCCGTCCGATGGCGGCACCACCACGACCGGCGCGCGCCCGTCCAGCGCTTCCAGCGTCACCGCAAAAGTCCGCTCGCCCAGCGTGCGCTGGCCAACGCGAGCGATGTCGGCGAAGCCGAAGACATCGCGCAGCAATTCCTCGACGAACTTCACCGTCGCGGCGTGCGATGGCGCTTCCGCAGCGCGAAAAGCCTTGAACAAGGCCTGGCCGATGCGGAAGTAGCGCGACATCTCCTCACGCAGGGTCAGGCCCCTGGGGATGCGATAGTCGTCCCCATCCTGCCCGTCGGCGCCTGCCGCGGCGATCTGGGTCAGCATGGCCGGAGCGATGAGCGCGCCCTCCAGGCTCAGCGCATTGAAGGCGAGCGAAGTTGTCTTCTGCCGGCGGGCCATCTCAGACCTCTGCCGGAACGAGCACGAAAAGCCCGATGACATCCGGAGGGATCACCGGCCTGACGGTGACGCGAGAGGCGCCGACGCCGGTGGCGCGCACGCGCGCGTGGTCCTCGGCAAGCGCATCGGCACGGGCCGCTGCGAACCGCGCGACGCCCTCGGAAAGCGCGGCGCGAACGCGGTCGCGAGCGGCGCCCAACAGGCGATCGCGTGCCACGGGTGCGAGGTCCGACGCCGCAGCGGGCTCGAGCAGCGCCCGCGCCTCCTCGCCGGTGGCAACGATCTCACCCGTCGGGCCGAAGGCAAGCGCATTGGCTTCCTCGACGAGCAGAAGTTGCTCCTTGCGTCCGTGCACCGTGAGCTTGAAGCGCAGGCGCAGCAACGCCACTGTCGTCAGCACGGTGACCGCCGGGCTGATCCAAGCGCCGGCCCGCCCGAGCGGCAGCTCGCCCGTTGTGCGGTCGAGGCTGGCCTCGAGCAGGTAGTCCGCCAGAGTGGCAACGATCGGGTGGCTGCGGTTGAGCAGTTCGGTACGCGGCGGTGCCGGTTCGGCGAAGGTGGCGCGCAGCGTGCCGGAAAAACCGCGCCCTTCCAGACGTTCGCCAAGCGCTTCCGGCAGATGTTCGAGATACGCTTTGACCGCTCCGCCAGCAGTCGGCTCGAGCGGGGCATTCAGGCGCGCGAAACCGCGCTCGGTGAAACGCCGCACCTCCTTGGCATCGCCCAGGAGGTCTCGCCAGCGCTTCCACTCTGGCGCCACTTCTTCGGGCTTCAGGGCATTCTGGGCAAAACGGGCGCGGGAGCGCTTCTCACCCTCCTCGGCGTCGCGCCAGCGCGTCTCCATGGTGCGCGTATCCTCGCCGAAATCGAAGGTGAGCTGCCGCTGCCGGCTGGCGCCGCCCTTGCGCAGCAGAATGGCATTCATCAGCGCTCCGGTCACCGCCCCCCGCTCCTCGGGCAACGGCACGGTGACGCCCGTCGCCTTGCGGATGGCATCGGCCTTCCTGAGGATGACGTCGAGCACGGCACCGTCGATCGCGCTGTCGGGGGAATAGAGAAGGATGGAGCGGACCAGATCCTTGGGTTGCCCGAAGCGGTCGACGCGGCCCTCGCGCTGCTGGTGGCGGGTCGGATTCCAGCTCAGGTCGTAGTGGACCACGGTGTCGAACAGGGCCTGCAGGTTGATACCTTCGGAGAGGCAGTCCGTGGCTACCAGGAGGCGCTGCTCGGCATCGGCCATGCCCTCGACGCGGCCGCGGCGTTCCTCGGCGGTGAGGGCACCGGTGACGATCTCGACGCTGAGCTTCGGAAACGCCTTGCGTAGAGCTCGGCCCACGTGTTCGGCCGTAGCGATGAAGCGGCAGAAGACGACCGGGTTGGCTCCTATCTCAACCAGCGGCTTAAGCTCAGCGCGCAAGGCGTCGAGCTTGGGATCCGGCGCGGTTGTAAGTTGCTCGGCGTGGCGGATGAGGCGGACGAGCGGGTCGTTATCGTCGAGGCCGGCCGCCGGCTCGACGTCCACTGCGTCCTCGTCCTCACCGTCCTCGTCGAACACCTGCTCGCCCAGCCTGTCGCTATCGGCCGAAAGGCGGTTGCGTAGTGCACTCAGCGCCGCAGCCGGGGACGAGCCGACGCAACGCATCAGCGCCAGCGTGCCCCAGAAGGCGAGCCTTCGCCGGTTCTCGTCGGCGCCAGCGCCTTCGACGACGTCGAGGCAGTAGTCGAGGACGGCATCGTGGAACGCTCCGTGCTCGAGCCCCAGCCGATAGGTGGCCTCGGCGGTCTCATGGCGGGGAAAGGCGCGTTCTTCCCCCCAGTCCCTGTGGGTGATGTCGATGCGGCGACGCTGCACATAATGGCGGGCGAGACGCACGCGGGAGTGCTCATCGTCAGGCAGCACGCCTTCGAACGCCTTGTCGAGCAACGATAGCAGGCGACTGAAAGCCAGTTCGTCTCCGCTGTGGGGTGTCGCGGTGAGCAGGATCATGTGGCGCTCGGCGTCATCGGCAAGCTCGCGCAGGAGCTCGAAACGCTGCTGCCTGCTCAAATGCGTACCAACCGAGGCATGCGCTTCATCTACCACAACCAGTGGCGGACAGACGCGCGAGAAGCTTGCTCGCCGCTTGTCGGCCTTGATGTAATCGAGGCTGACAACGGTGAAAGGATGCGCATCGAAGATACTCTGCGCAGCGGGAAGCCCCCGCTCAAGTCGCGCTGCTGATGCAGCAGTAACCGCCACCGCATCAATGTCGAACTTGCTACGAAGTTCGTTCGTCCACTGTTCAACTAGGTGCGGCGGGCAAAGAACGGAGAGGCGGTCGACCTCACCACGATCGAGCAGTTCTCGCACGATAAGTCCGGCCTCGATGGTCTTGCCGATACCGACGTCGTCCGCGATCAACAGCCGTACCGTGGGTAACCTTAAGGCCATCAAGAGCGGGACAAGCTGGTAGGCACGCGGCTCGAAGGCTAGCCGCCCGGCCGAGCGGAATGGTCCGGCGCCGCGACGCATTGAAAGGTGCAGCGCATCCGATAGCAGTCGCGCCGCATCCTGGGTCGCGATGTCGTCCAGTTCCGGTAGGTCAAACCGGGAAGCCCGAACAGGCTCGCGTTCCAGGGCGGGATGCAACAACTGAACGTCGGCTTCAGAGCCAGACAGAGGGCGGAGGCAGAGCCATTCATCGTCTGGCGAGGGCAGCGCAATCCACTCCCGTCCACGGGCGTGGACGAGGTCCCCCGGCGCAAACTCGTCCATTACTCCATCTCCCCCAGCAACTCACGCAACTCTGCCGGCGGTTCTTCGCCCGGTTCGGAAGGAAGTGCAACAACCGAGAACCCTTTGGCTTCCAGCGCCGCAGCAACTTCAGGCGTTGGCGTCCCGACGACGGCCACCACCAGTCGCTGGCGCCAGGCTAAGGCAATCTCGGCGTTGGCAACTTTCAGCGGCGTCTTGTCCGGAGCGGGCAGCCGCCAGCAGGTGATGGCCTCGCCCCAACTTCCACTCGGGCGCGACGCCTTCTCCTCGGGGCGCACTTCGCTGCTGGCCAACCGCAGGAGTATCCGGAGAACATCGCCATTGGTCCGATCGACAAGTTCGTGGTCCGGCTGGTTGAAGTAAGAAAGCAGGCAGCGATAGCAGCCCTTCACGCATCCCACGTGCTCGTCCGTTGCCAGATCGGCAGGGTCACCGGATTGGATCGCCACGTCGACGTTGGTGTAGTGCATCAGTCGCAGCGCCTCGCGGGCTATCCGGGAAAAGGATCTTGGCTCCGCAATGAGGCGAGAGAGCACCCCGGCGCCGCCTTCTGTGGCCTCGAAAGCGAGGATGGCTCGCCGGTTTTCCCTGGTGGGCATAGGCTCGCTGAGCATTTCGCTCTCTTCCAGCTGGTACACGATGTCGAGGCCGCGGGTCAGCGCATGCTGAAGGGTAGCCATGCCTTCATCGGACAGTCCGTCCGTTGCCAGTCGAATGAGCGCGGCGTTCTTTCGGTCCTCTACGATCGGTACGACTCGCTGGGTGATGCCTCCTTCGGGGCCGGTACTGTCGTTCTGATCGGGGTCCTTGACCCACTTTCCGGTAGCGGGATCGATCTCGAAACCGAGAATGCTCTTCTCTTTCCTTCTCCTGAGGCCCTTGTTCACCCGGCTGATGAGTGCGCCCGGTCCGTAGTCGACGTGAAGGATTGGTCCGTCGGCGTCCACCGCCACGGCTGCTCTGACGTCCAGAACACCGTCCCGCCTCGGCCACTCGAACGTGGTCTGGATATCAAAGCCACGGCGTTGGCGTTCTTCGTCATTGGCCGTGATCCGTTCCTGCGCCTGCGTCTCGACGTTCTCGATTCTCAGCACGTCACGGATGGCGAGGGCGGTAGCCATAGGCGCCTTGCACGCGTGGCAACGCTCCACCTCCCGGTCGTGCGACGCACCACAACTATCGCACACAAACAATGGCTTGGTGGTCAGCCTCCCGGCTGCATCGTTGCCGCGCAGCCCCGCCGGCAGCCGCGCACGGGTTACCCTGTAGGCACGGCCTTCGTGGTAGATAAGGCTTCCCGGTCCGAACTCGGAAATGGCAAGAAACCGTGCCCGCTGCAGGAAGGCCCCCTTCGATCCCTTGAAGCCGGTGGCCGGCACGAACGCATACAGGGGAAGCCGCGGAAAGTTGTAGCCGGGCAGGAAGCCCTCCGTGGCGAGGTACCGGTAGGAGTAAAAATCCGACCCTCCAGAGGTGCCGCCTCGCTCCAGCAGGTCGATCTGGTCAACGGCCTGCGCGTAGAGCGCCTTCGCCTGCGCTCGATCTCTGAGGCCTGGAGTCTGAAGCCTGGCATCGGCCTGGGCCATTTGCTCCCTTGCGCCCTCATACAGAGTGCGCCAGCGCCTGAAAGCTTCCGAGAAACGCATGTAGGCACGTTCTGCGGTCTCCTGCGCCAATGCTGCACGATCTTGCGCCCATGGGGCAGCCTCCACAGTGAGCTCCCCGGAAATGCTGTCGAGTATGCGCTGCATCGCTGCCGATGCGGCACTCACCAGCTCCGGTCTGGTGAGTGCCTCTTCAACGTGGCGCGCGACCGGCAGGCTGGGGGAATGCAGATCGAGAATCTGCGGGATGTCGCCCGACAGGTCGGTGGCGGCCTCCGCCAACCAAACCGCGTGCATATGGGCCTCCACGAGATCGCGGTTGGCAATGTCGAGCGCAGGTGGTCGAACTATGCCCTGCACCATCTCCTTGGGACGAGCGAAATAGTACTGGTCGTGCGGGCTTTGTGCGGCGCAATAGGTGACGACCAGCGCGGCCTGCCCTGATCGGCCGGCGCGGCCCGATCGTTGTGCGTAGTTCGCCGGCGTTGGTGGTACATTGCGGAGGTAGACCGCATTCATTGCCGAAATGTCGACGCCGAGCTCCATGGTGGGCGAACAGAAGAGCACTGGCAGGAAATCGTCGGACTCCCCGGCGCCTAGAAGCTTGTCACGATTGGTGCTGATGCTTTGTCGATCTTCCGGCCCCCACCGGAAACGCCATTCCCTCCATTCTCGGCGCTCGGCTTCGACCTGCGCCGTATGCTCGCGTCCTTCCATGCCAAAGAGGCCTTCGCCGCCCTTTTCAAGAGCGTCGGCAATGGTGGTGTAGAGGCTCACGAAGTACGGATTGACGCGTTTTCCATCGGCTCGAGCATCGGCAGCGACCAAGCGGAGCGCGCCGGCCACCAGCTGCCAACCGTCAATACCAAAGGTCGTCGGAACCGTCCGCACCAACCCATAGTGCCTCGCCGCCGTCAGTAAATCGCGGACAACTTCAACGTATTCCTTACCGGTGAGCCGTCGCCCCCACAGATCCGATCGCTGCAAGCGCCTGGCCAGCGCACTGCGCGGCCCCCCTCGAATGATTAAGACTTCATCCTGCGCGCGCGTCTCATGGCGCGTTGGCGCATCAATCATCAGAGCGGCGGCAACCCGCAGTCGCTCCTGCGGACCGATGGCCCAAGGGTCGCGCAATGCCTGTCGTGATGCGTTCGCTAACGCGTCTAGTGAGGTGGGTTCCAGCGCCTCGGCGCTGATGGCGAGGCCGCCACGCAGCGTATCAAGCAATCGGCGTAGTGCCTCCTTGCGGCTGGCGACGTCAGCATTCCGAAGCGGTTCAGATGCCGACGCAAACTCGGCGTCATCCGCCGCCAGTTCATCCAGCGAGAGGTACTCGGCCCGGACCAGCCCGGTATCCTCGAGATTGGGATTGGTGTACCGCCACCCACGTCGCTGATCGGACCACAGCCGATAGTCCAATACTCGCGACAAAGCTCTCGAAGCCTCGTTTGGCCCCGCCCCCTTGCTTTCTGGATAGAGCATCCACTCAACCCGTCGACCACCGTTCTCAGGAACGAAGCCGAGCGCGCGCTGCACTGCCGACCCGAACTGATCCTGGGTTAGTCCTCCGACGCTGTCCGCACGACGAACTGCAGCGAGGGTAGCTCCCCGCAGGAGTGTAACGAACAGGGTGTCGTTGAAATGACCGGCCTGTAGGGCGGCATCCTGCCGGTTGTCGGTAAAGCTTAGGAGCTTCCGCTTATCGTTGTCGATGGCGCTGCCTGGCCGGTTCATCCACCGCAGAGCGCTCGACACGAGCAACGTGGTCGCGGAGCTTCGACCCTCACCGGACAGGCCGCCAAGCTTGGTGAGTTCGCGGGCCTGAGGAGCTGGCTGGTCCTTGCAGCACAGGCAGAACTTGAACTTGCCTGGAATGAACCAGAACTCGCGCCCGGTAGATCCCACCTGCCCGTCCACCTCCACCCGAACGCGTTCCGGAACATGCCCCCGATGCGCAGACTTGAGCCTCGGGCCGGAGGGGGTGCTGTCCGTCCATTCCTCGGGATAATCCTCCGGTTGCCCCCTGAAGGAGAACTCTTCGTCACCCTCATCGAAAGGCGCCAGATAACCGCCTCGGATACCCTCCCCTTCTTCCTCCAGCGGCGTGTCGTCAATCGAGCGCGGCAACGCAGTTCGGATACCATCGATGTCCTGCAAGCTGACCGGATGGTATTCCTGACCACACGAACGGCAAAAATGCGTCGGATACAGTCTCGCTTGGGGATCCTCGGGGTCGAACTGCTGACCCTCTAAGGTCACGTTGCGCGATCCCGGGGGCCGAAGCGTTGAATAGACGAACCCTGCGCCAGAAATGAACCGATGCAGTTTGAACGCCATGAAGGCGCGATGCCCTGTGCCCCCCCTTTCGTCGGCAGGCAAGCTCATCAGGGTAAGCATGCGCTGCAATTGCTGGGCACATCGCTCTTTGTCACGGCCCGAGGCACGAGCCAGCCTGTCAGCGGCATCAGCGATGGTACACGGTGCTCGTCTTCTCAGAGTCTGGCCGTCCTCAAGACCAACCTCCATTTCGATCCATACTGCTAGAGGATGGCTGACGAGTTGCTCATCTGTCAGTATTGATGGGATGTCCTCGTCGATTGCGATGCCAAGGTCGTGCGCCAGATCTGCCGGCTTGAGCGACGGATTCGTCGCGCGCCGCAAACTCTCATCGATCACTGCGTCGGAGCCGATATTCGTGCCGAAGAGCCTTGTTGCCACTCCAGCAACGGCGCTTTTTCTTTGGCTCTCGCCGCCTTCGCTCGCCATGGTCGCGGAGGTGCCGATGCAGATGGGCGTCTTACCCCGGCACAACCTGTCACGGACGCGCCGGACGAGCATGGCAACATCCGCCCCCTGCCGCCCGCGATAGGTGTGCAGTTCGTCGAGAACCAGGAAGTCCAGCCCGGTCGCAGCGGCGATGACATCGCGGTCATTGCCGCCTTGCCGCGTCATCAGCAGTTCCAGCATCATAAAGTTCGTGAGCAGGATGTCAGGCCTCTCGGCGCGGATCCGCTCGCGCTCTTCCTTGCTCTCCTGGCCGGTATAGCGCGCGAAGGTGGGACGAAGCTTCTCAGGTAGTCCCGATTGGTCGATATACTTCTTGAGTTCCTCCATCTGGCTGTTAGCCAGCGCATTCATCGGATAGATGATGATTGCCTTCGTGCGCGGTGCCTCACCGGCGAGGCGAGCGCGGATCGCGCGGTCGACAATCGGGATGAAGAAGCAAAGGGACTTGCCCGACCCGGTCCCGGTTGTGACTACAAAGCTCTGCCCTGCCGCAGCCTTGGACAGCGCCTGCCCTTGATGCCGGTGAAGCTGGAGCGCTTCGCCGCTGCCTCGAAACACTCGGCCGGTTTCTGGAGCTAGCGTTCCGTCCTTGACGAGTTCGTCGACCGACGGCCCGCGCTCGAAGTACGGATTGATACTGATCAGGGGATCGGGCCAGAACTGCCCGCTCTCGTAGATTGCTGCGACACGCCCGCGGATGTCGGGCGCACGTATCTCCGCGAAGGACCGCGCGAACTGCGAGTAGTCCTCGATCAGTGATCGATCAAGGTCAAATACGTCCACCTCAATCTCCCCCAAGCTAATCGGCGCAATCTGAGGAAATTCATTTCTGAAGTACAGACTGACCGCCTCTGTCAATCTGACTCGCACGGGGATTGCCCAATCGGCGAGGGTGCAGCACCCTGGGCCAGCATCCCTTCAGGCTGAGTTCAGGCAGCACTCGCTAGCCGTTCGATAAAGCCATACAACAGCACCGCTGAGCCCGCCACCGTTGCCCTGAAGAAGCGGCCCGAGTCTAGTGGCGCATCAGCTCTTCTGTTGGTTGCTATGTATTAGCTAACCCGCCCTAAGCGACCGCGCGGGGGAAATCGAGAAATACGTGAAAAGATTGGCGCACCCGACACGATTCGAACGTGTGGCCTCTGCCTTCGGAGGGCAGCGCTCTATCCAGCTGAGCTACGGGTGCCTGGGGCTAGGCAATAGGCGATTGGCGCGCCGGGCGCAAGTCGCGGCGCGCGTCGTCCCACCGGCGTCGCATGCTTACGGGCTGTGGCGCTGCCAGAGGCGGTCGAGTTCGCCGAGGAGCTGGTAGGTGGTCTCGTCGTCGAAGCCGGCTTCGTCCGCCGCTTCATCCTCGCCCGTGGCCTCGTCGGCCGAGGCCTGCATGGCGGCGAAGATCGAGGCGATGCCGGTTTCGAGCTCGTCATAGTCGATCGGATCGGCGGCTTCGGTCGCCTCGGGCTGGAAGGGGCCGATCAGCTGGTCGGCGGCAAGGGCGGCATCCTGCCACCGGGTCTCATCGTCCATCATCGGGTGGACTCCCTGAGCGTCAACATCGGGGCGAACGCTAACCAGCCGTTTTGGTGCGTTGCGGGCGGGATTCCGGCCAGCTCATGACCATTTCGTGGCCGCCCAGACCGCTCCGTCGCCCCTAGAACGGCGCCGGCACGCGGAACTCCACCCATCCTCCCCTGGGATGATTGAACCCCAGTTCCTCGGCGTGAAGCTGCAGGCGGTCGGCGGCGGCGAGCGCCTCGCCTGTCGCATAGAACTGGTCGCCGAGTATGGGGTGGCCGAGCGCCAGCATGTGGACGCGTAGCTGGTGGGTGCGCCCGGTGAGCGGGTTGAGCCGCACGCGCGTGATGCCGTTCTCGCGCTTCTCGACTCGCCACTCAGTGCGGCTCGGGCGCCCGCGCTCGTAGTCCACGCACTGGCGCGGCTTGTTCTCCCAGTCGGTGGCGAGCGGCAGGTCGACCAGGCCGGCATCTTCGGCCATCTCGCCCCAGACCCTTGCCACGTATGACTTTTTCGCCCGCCGCTGCTCGAACTCCTGGCCCACATGGCCGAGCGCCTTCTTGTTGAGGCACATGACCAGCACCCCCGAGGTATCCTTGTCGAGCCGGTGCGCCATGGCGGCGGTGGGCCAGCGCTCCTTGACCCGCGCCTCGAGGCAGTCGGCGAGCGCCGGGTCCTTGCCGGCGACACTCAACAGACCCGAGGGCTTGTCGAGCACCACGATATCCTCGTCGGCATGGATCACCGTCAGCCAGGGCTCGGTGGGCGGGCGATAGTCGTAAGTGGCGGGCACGGGGTTCAGCATCCGGCGCTGATAGCACCATCGGCCCCTCCACCCAAAGCACTGCGTTACGTACGTCAGATCACCCTTTCCTTCGGCTGAGAAACCGGCAATTGTGGCGGCCGATGGCGCGCACCGCCCGGGCGGGCGCTGCCTCAGGAGGAATTTCTCGGGCAAGTCGCCAGGCGTTTTTGTCCCGAGGGCACGATCAGACAATGGGAGCGAGGACAATGGCCACTCAACGCCGCGTGGGCGTCGGCATCATCGGCTGCGGCAACATTTCGAGCCAATACCTGAAGGCGATGCGCGACTTTCCGGTGCTTGAGATCATCGCGGTCGCCGACATGAAGCCCGAGGTGGCGGAGAGGAAAGCCGCCGAGTTCGGCCTCGCCGCCGTCTCCGTCGATCAGCTCCTCGCCGATCCGCGCGTCGAGATCGTGGTCAACCTCACCATTCCGCGCGCCCATGTCGAAGTTGGCCTGCGCGCCCTCGACGCCGGCAAGCACGTCTATGGCGAAAAGCCGCTCGGGGTCACCTTCGCCGAGGGCAGGAAGCTCGCCGAAGCAGCGGCGGCCAAGGGCCTCCGCATCGGCTCGGCCCCCGACACCTTCCTCGGGGGCGGCCACCAGAAGGCGCGCGAACTCATCGATTCGGGCGAAGTCGGCGCGGTCGTTGGCGGCACCGCCTTCATGGGCGTGCCCGGGCACGAGCGCTGGCACCCCGATCCGGCCTTCTACTATGATATCGGCGGCGGTCCGGTGCTCGACATGGGCCCCTACTACATCACCGACCTCGTCAACCTGCTCGGCCCCGTCGCCCGCGTCTCGGCCATGAGCGCCACGCCGCAGGCCGAGCGCCCCATCTACTCCGAGCCCAGGAAGGGCCAGATGATGCCGGTGAAGGTGTCCACGCATGTCGCGGGCCTTCTCCAGTTCCGCTCGGGCGCCATCATCCAGATGACCATGAGCTTCGACGTGCCGGGCCACACCCACGTGCCCATCGAGCTCTATGGCAGCAAGCTCTCCATGCTGGTGCCCGACCCCAACCATTTCGGCGGGGAGATCAAGACGCGGCCCGCCACCTCGAAGGAATGGACAGAGGTCCCCTACTCCACCCCCTATGCCGATGCGAATTACCGCTCGCTCGGCGTCGCCGACATGGCGCTCGCCATTGTCGACAACCGGCCGCACCGCGCTTCGGGCGAACTGGCGCTGCACGTGCTCGAGGTGATGGAGGCCTTCGAGACCTCGAGCAGACAGAACCGGCCCGTCGATATCACCACCAGTGTCGAGCGCCCCGAACCTCTCGCCACTTCGCTGGTCGATGGGCAGATCGCACAGTAAAGCGAATCCTCGCGCCCGCGTTAGCAATACATTCGCACCACGCACATATCCTCATCCTGTCATCGGGATGAGGAAACCTATTGATGCGCGCCATTGGACTGTTCCTGCTGCTCGTCGGCTCACTGGTCTTACTTTGGCCGTGGTATGATCACCTGTTCCGCTTCATCACCATCGCGCGGGCCGACACGCATATCTATGGCGGGGCGGCGCTCCTGGGCGGCATCGTGCTGCTCTTCATCGGCCAGGTGCGGGGCGGCTGAACCCGGCTCATACTGCCGCTTTCGCGGCCGATTAAGTTCTGTTAAGAGAGGCCCCATGACACGGGGCTCCATTCTCCAGCGCACCGCACTCACGCTCATTCTCGCACCCACCCTCGCGGCCGTGCTCGCCGGCTGTTCGGCAGCGAATTTCCCGGGCTACCGCCCAGGCGGCGTGCAGCTTTCCGCCGCGGTGGCGCCGCAGCCGGCGGCCAAGCGGCCGGCGCAGGAGGCCGAGGAGCCGTATGTGCCGCTGGCCTTCGCCGAGCCGCCACGCAGTTCCTCGCGCAGCGATGTCGATGCGCTCATCGCCAAATATGCTCGCATCTACGACGTGCCGGAATCCCTGGTGCGTCGCGTCGTCCAGCGCGAAAGCCGCTTCAACCCCGCCGCCCGCAACGGCCCCTATTACGGCCTCATGCAGATCCGGCATGATACGGCACGCTCCATGGGCTATACCGGCACGGCCGCCGGCCTGCTCGACGCCGAGACCAACCTCAAATACGCGGTGAAGTACCTGCGCGGCGCCTATATCGTCGCCGGCTACAATGCCGATGGCGCCGTCCGCAACTATTCCCGCGGCTACTATTACGACGCCAAGAGGATGGGCCTCCTCAAGGAAGTCGGCCTCCGCTGAGAGGGAGAGCCGGCGGGCCCTTTGACCTTGGGGCTGCGATTCAGGGTGGCCCGCGTTGGCCGCACTGACCCATCCTAGCTGCTTTTCCGGCGCGATCCTCTGCGAAGGCCTCCGGGGGACCGCCGAAGGCGGTGGAGAGGCGGCATAGTCTCAACAGCTCAAGCCGTGCAAACTCGGCCTCTCTGGACGAGGGGCAGGGGGGCCGGCTGGTGATTGCACGAAGGACGGGGCCGGCGGCCAATGTCGGATCAGATGTAGCCCGCCCTGGCCGGCGACGCCGCAGAGGGGGGAGAAGATGGAAGGCCCGGCATCGCATCTGCGCCAGGTTCTGAAGACGCTGGTCATCGTCGCGGCAGGATCAGCCGTGCTCTACCTCGTCGTCACGCAGGTGGCCGAGCATGGCTTGCAGCATGGCGCGCAGTACTGGCTGGCGTTGCTGCTCACCGCGCCCGTGCTGTTTCTGGTCGCCCGGGGCGTGTATCAGGGGCTGCGCGATGGCGAGGTCCCCGTCTACCGGCGATATGTTGCGCGCAAAAGCCAGCCGGTCGCGTATTGGCTGAACATGGCCTGGATGGCTGCCGCCACCATCGCCCTGTTCGCCCTCGCCATCTATGCCATCACGCAATTGGCGTGACCCGGCCTGGCTATTGGCCGGGCCGAGCGCCCCTTGTTCCGGGCTCGCCTGCTGGCGCGCCGACCTGATGCTGGAGGCCCGGCGGCGCGTTGCCTCCAAAACACCAGATCAATGAGCCTTCCGGCTCCCCGCCCGGCCTCAGCTTTCGATGGCGAGGCGAACCAGGTCGGCGGTGTTGCGGGCGCCGATCTTTTCCATGATGTGCCGGCGGTGCACTTCCACCGTGCGGTAAGAGAGGCCGAGATCGACCGCGATCTCCTTGTTGGTGCGGCCGTCCACCACGTACTGGAGGATTTGCCGTTCGCGATAGGTGAGCGTGCCGAAGCCGCGCACCGTCACCGCATCGGGGCCGTCCTTGCCGGGCTTAACATGAATGTCGCCGCGGAACTCGTCCTGCATGGCACGGACGATATCGGTCGGTAGATAGGGAGGCGAAAACACCGACGAGGCGCCGTGCTTCATCGCCTGCACCACCAGTTCTGCGCGTACCCCTGCGGGGGCGAGCAGAAAGGCATGGATGCCCAGGTGCTGGCCTCGGATGGCGTCGAGCGCGGTGATCGTTTCGCTGACTTCACCGCCTGCATCGCATAGCGGCATCACCACCAGGTCGGGCCGGCGCAGCGTGATGAGCCGCGTCAGCGCCGACATGTCCGGCACCATGGAAACCTGAAAACCCTGCGCGATGAACTCGTCGCACAGTACCTTGCACACCGCCACGTCGGGGTGGGTCAGGTAGATCAGCCGATCGCGGTTCAGGTAGGTCCTATAGGGAATCGTGTCCGCAAGTCTGTCCACTTTGCCTTCTCCTAGGCCAAGCTGCGCAGCCCTCCTCCGTCCATCCCCTGGGTTGTTCAGGGTCAGGCTGCTACCAACGAATCGCGTCCACATAAGTATAAGATCACTGCTGACATATCCCTGACAATGCACGATGAGCGGAGACTTACTACACATCGGAGTGATACTGCGTAGTGCCCCGCCCCAATTATTGGCAAAATCCGACGAGAATTGACTCTAATTGACATCGTTAGCTTTCGCCCCGCTGCTTGGGGCAGCTTTCATGACATGAGAGTTTACCGCGCGGCGGCGGGCGTGCCGCTTCAAGTTGCAGTGCAAAACGATGGGGGCGTCATTCCACCGCGCCCCGGCGGAGCTACCATGTCCGCAGCGTTACCTAATGGAGGAATCGCATGTTCAGGAAGCTTTCCGCCGAAGCCTTCGGCACTTTCTGGCTCGTTTTCGGCGGCTGCGGCAGCGCCCTCATCGCTGCGGCATTTCCCGAGGTCGGTATCGGCTTCGTCGGCGTCTCGCTGGCTTTCGGCCTCACCGTCCTCACCATGGCCTATGCCGTGGGCGGCATTTCGGGCGGCCACTTCAACCCCGCCGTCTCGCTGGGCCTCGCCGTCGCCGGCCGCTTCGAGTATCGCGAACTCATCCCCTACTGGATCGCGCAGCTGGTCGGCGGCATCGTCGCGGCAGCGGTGCTCTACCTGATCTGTTCGGGCAAGGCGGGCTGGATGCCGGGCGGCTTCGCCTCCAACGGCTATGATGCCAATTCGCCCGACGGCTACTCGATGTTCGCGGCGCTGATCACCGAAATCGTGCTCACCGCCTTCTTCCTCATCGTCATCCTGGGGTCGACCAGCAAGGCCGCCCCGGCCGGCTTCGCCCCCATCGCCATCGGCCTCAGCCTGACGTTGATCCACCTCATCTCGATCCCGGTGACCAACACCTCGGTCAACCCGGCCCGCTCGATCGCCGCGGCGATCTTCGCGCAGAACGGAGCCCTGGGCCAGGTGTGGCTGTTCATCGTGGCGCCGCTCATCGGTGCGGCGCTGGGCGCGGCGATCTGGAAGTTCATCCTGTCGCCGGGCGAAAGCGTCGGCAATGTCGGCCGCGAGAGCTGAGCCGGCCCACCACTGCTCGCAACTGTGGCACTCTCCCCCCCGCGTTCGGGGGAGAGTGTTTTCATTTCGAGGGGGAGTTTCCGATGGCCGTCAGGCGCATGGACAATATGGGAATCGTCGTCGATGACCTCGACGCCGCGATCGATTTCTTCGCCGAACTCGGCCTCATCCTCGAAGGCCGCGCCGACATCGAAGGCGAGTGGGCCGGCCGCGTCACCGGGCTCGGCAACCAGCACGTCGAAATCGCCATGATGCGTACGCCCGACGGGCACGGCCGCCTCGAGCTGTCGCGCTTCATCGTGCCTGCCGTAGTTGCCGATAGCCGGTCTCAACCGGTCAATGCGCTGGGCTACCTGCGTGTCATGTTCGCCGTCGATGACCTCGACGACACGCTCGAACGGCTTGGCGACCGCGCCACGCTGGTGGGCGAGGTCGTCAACTATCAGGACGTCTACCGCCTCTGCTACATCCGCGGCCCCGGCGCCCTCCTCATCGGTCTCGCCGAAGAGCTTGGCTGAACCAGACCGTCAGCGCCCCACCAGTTCCTTCCGGCGCAGGCCGGGCTGGCGGTACCATTCGTGGCCCAGCCGGCGCTTCCGGCGCCTGGGTGCCGGCCGTTCGGGTCGGCCGAACAGCTCGTTCACCTCGTCGGGCGAAAGGCAGTCGCTCTCCTCAAGCCCCAGCGCCCACGCTGCGAGCTCGCCCTTGACCACAAAAAACTCACTCATCCCACAAAGCCCCCCGTGGCCTCCCCCCGGATGCCGCGCCTCACCGTGTCTGGTACGAAATCGGTATGCATCACCCATTCGGGTGAAGCGGCGCGCTTGTGACCGAATCAGGAACCGGTTTCAGGCAGCGGCCGGGCTCCAGCCAGCAGGCGGACGAGTTCGCTCTGCCGCGTCGTCGCCGTCTTGGCCATCACGCCCTTGAGCTGGGTGCGCACGGTTTCGCGCGAGATGGCGTGCCTCAGCGCAATCTCCTCGACCGAAATCCCGGAGGCCAAGGCACGGGCGACGCGCGCCTCGGCCGGCGTCAGGTCGAACAGGCCGTGCAGCATCTCGGTCAGCGGCGCCTCGGGCGCCACCACCGCGGTCAGCACCAGCAGAAACTCGGCCTGGGCGAAGATATCGTGCGCGGCGCGGCGCAGCGGCACCAGGTGGGCGATCAGCGCCGGTTCGCCCCCGGCGGCAGGAATGGGGATCGAGCGGGCGGTATGGACTGGACCGGTCGTGGTCGCAAGCGCCTGCTTCAGCGCCTCATGGGCGGCCCGGTTGGCGATCTGTACATGGTCGAACGCGCCGGCGCTGACGCGCGGCCCCAGCTCTTCGAACAGCCGGTTCGCCACCACCACGCGCCCGCTGGCGGTGAGCGCCGCACCCGGCAGACCGACGAGCTGCAGCGCTTCCGTGGCGCCGGTCGCGGCCCTGAGGCCCAGCCTATGCGCCAGCAGCGCCGCGCGCGCCAGGTGCGGGCGGTAGGTATCGAGCGTCTCCATCTCCTCGCGCGTGAACGGCCCCGGCGCCCCGGCCCGCGCAATGTCGAACACCAGGATGTCCGACGTCGGCACCGCAATCGCCGTCCCGGCCGTGTGGCGCAGCCCGTTGGGATAGAGCAGTTCGCGATAGATGATGTCGCGGTCGAGTTCGGCCTGGCTCGACAGTTCGAGGTCGCTGAAGAAGCCGGCATGGCCGCTACCCAGCGCCCGGCGCGGCCGCGGATTGTCGTAGCGTTCGGTGTTGGCGGCATAGTCAGCGCCCACCTGGCGATAGGCCTCGGTGGCGACGAAGCTCACCCTTCGGTCTATGTCGAGCGACATCAGCCCCATGTGCCGCGAGTGAACCATTCCCGCCAGTTCTGCGAGCACGTCCGGCCAGGTCTCTGGCACGGCGGCGGCCTCGTAGATCCGATCGAGCAGCTCGTTGTCCATGTTCCCTCCGTGGAACACCCATACTGCCGCTTTTGCAGGCACACCGTCCAGCACTATGCAGCGACGTCAGCTTTCCACCACGCCGAGCACCACCAACGAGTTGGCGTGACGCTGCGCGGCCCCCCGGCTCTACGGATCGCCGCAGGTACCGGAGCCGGCCGGATGGCGAGCCCGCCTTCGAACCAAGGCAGGAGTATTTCCGGCAGGACCTCCCGGCTGACTATTCCCGGCGCAGGACCGTGCAGAGCCAACGGCGAAGGGGGCTTGACGAGGCCGCCGAGCCAGAAGTCATCGCGGGCCTCTTCGGCACTGGCGCGGTCGGCCGGACGCGCGAACGGCAACCAGAAGTCGCCGTCATTCCGGGCCGAGGCAGCGGCTTCCACCGGTGCGAGCAGCGATGCCGGAAGCCAGAAGTCTTCCAGCGCCTGCTCTCGTTCCACGCCCCACGCAACAGCCATATACGTCCCCCCGGAACATCATTGCGCTGCCGCCAGCGGGTGTCGAGTCCGTAGCACCCGCCTGCCAGCCCTGTCAGGGTTCACCCGGCGCTCCCGTTTCGTTAAGGTCGCCGCCTGTCTCTCCGGAATCGCTTGCTCATGCATCTCGTCCTCGTCGATGGCTCTGGTTTCATCTTCCGGGCCTTTCACGCGCTGCCCCAGCTGACGCGCAAAACCGACCAGCTGCCGGTGGGCAGCGTCATCGGCTTCTGCAACATGATCTGGAAGCTGGGCGAGGACCTGAAGGGCGACGACGCGCCGACCCACATGGCCGTGGTCTTCGACTATTCGTCGAAGACCTTCCGCGACGAAATCTACACCGAATACAAGCAACACCGGCCGCCGGCGCCCGAGGAACTGGTGCCGCAGTTCCCCCTCACCCGCAAGGCGGCGCATGCCTATGGCCTGCCCTCGATCGAGATGGAAGGCTTTGAGGCCGACGACATCATGGCCACCTATACCCGGCTCGCGCTCGAAGCCGGCGGCAAGGTCACCATCGTCTCCTCCGACAAGGACCTGATGCAGCTCGTCACGGCCGACCGCCGGGTCCGCCTGCTCGACACCATCCCGCGCCCCGGCCAACCGCCGCTGCGCTGGATCGGGCCGGACGAGGTGATGGACAAGTTCGGCGTGCCGCCCGAAAAGGTCATCGAGGTGCAGGCGCTGTGCGGCGATTCCGTCGACAACGTGCCGGGCGTCCCCGGCATCGGGGTGAAGACGGCGGCAGAGCTCATCAACACCTTCGGCGACATCGAAACGCTGCTCGCCAACACCGCCTCCATCAAGCAGCCCAAGCGGCGGCAGATGCTCGAGGAGAATGCGGAGCTCGCCCGCATTTCGAAAAAGCTCGTCACCCTGAGGCAGGATGCGCCCGTCGAGCTGCCGCTCGATGCGCTCGTGCGACAGCCCATCGAGCCGGCAAAGCTCTTCCCCTTCCTCAACGCCATGGAGTTCGTCTCGGTGGCGAAGCGGCTGGGCGCCCTGCTCGATGCCGATCCTTCGGCATGGCCGGCCGATCCGGAACTGGCCGCCAAGCCGCCCGAGCCGGTCGGCTTCGACAACTCCGCCCGCGCCGAGGCCCGCGCCGCCCGCCAGGCTGCCGACGGCTCGGCCGATCGCCTGCCGGTGATCCATGCCCGCGAGGTACACGAGAAGATCAAGGCGATCCCGCTCGATCACTCGAAGTACGAGATCATACGGGACGCCGAAGGGCTGAAGCGCTGGATCGACGCGATCGTCGAGACCGGCATCGTCGCCACCGATACCGAGACCACCGGGCTCGACAACCAGACGGCCGATCTCGTCGGCATCTCGTTCTCCACCGCACCGGGCAACGGCGCCTATCTGCCGCTCGGCCACACCACCGGGGCAGGCGACCTGCTCGGCGGCGGCCGCGCCGAGGGCCAGATGGATTTCGAACTGGCCCTGAGCATGCTCCGGCCGGTCTTCGCGGATCCGTCGATCCTGAAGCTCTTCCACAACGTCAAATACGACCTGGGCATCCTCGCCCGCTACGACATCGAGGTGCGCTCGTTCGATGACAACCTGCTGCTGAGCTACGCGCTCGATGGGCCGCAGTTCAACACCATGGGCGAGCTGAGCGCGCACTGGCTCGGCCATGCCGGCATTTCCATCAAGGAACTGCTCGGCACCGGCAAGACGGCGCGCACCTTCGCTCAGGTGCCCATCGAGGAGGCGGCGAAATATGCCGCCGAGGATGCCGACCTCACCTTCCGGCTGTGGAAGGTGCTCAAGCCCCGCCTCGTCGCCGAAAACATGACGACGCTCTACGAAACGCTGGAGCGCCCGCTCGCCCCCGTCCTCGCCCGCATGGAGGGCCGCGGCATCACCGTCGACCGGCAGATCCTGAGCCGCCTTTCGGGCGAATTCGCCCAGCGCGCCGCCGCGCTCGAGGCCGAGGCCTACGAACTCGCGGGGCAAACCTTCAACCTTGGCTCGCCCAAGCAGCTGGGCGAAATCCTGTTCGGCAAGATGGGCCTGCCGGGCGGCACCAAGACCAAGACCGGCCAGTGGTCGACCGGCGCCGACGTGCTCGAGGACCTCGCCAGCCAGGGCATCGCCATTGCCCGCACCATCGTCGACTGGCGCCAGCTCACCAAGCTGATGGGCACCTATACCGACAGCCTGCCCACCTACATCAACCCGCGCACCGGCCGCGTCCACACCACCTATTCGCAGCATTCGGTGCTCACCGGGCGGCTCAGCTCCAACGATCCGAACCTGCAGAACATCCCGGTGCGCACCGAGGATGGCCGCAAGATCCGCACCGCCTTCGTCGCGCCGCCCGGCAAGCTCCTCATTTCGGCCGACTACAGCCAGATCGAGCTGCGCGTCCTCGCCCACATTGCCGACATCCAGGCGCTCAAGGATGCGTTCGAGGAAGGGCTCGACATTCACGCCATGACGGCGTCCGAAATGTTCGGCGTGCCGGTCGAGGGCATGCCGAGCGAAATCCGCCGCCGCGCCAAGGCCATCAATTTCGGCATCATCTACGGCATTTCGGCCTTCGGCCTCGCCAACCAGCTGGGCATCGAGCGCTCCGAAGCCGGCGAGTACATCAAGACCTATTTCGCCCGCTTCCCCGGCATCCAGGACTACATGGCCACCCAGCGCCGCAAGGTGAAGGAAGACGGTTTTGTCGAAACCATCTTCGGCCGCAAGGTGAACTTCCCCAACGCCCGCTCGAACAACCCCGCCGAGCGCAGCTTCGTCGAACGCGCCTCGATCAACGCCCCCATCCAGGGCTCCGCCGCCGACATCATCCGCCGCGCCATGATCCGCATGGAACCCGCCCTCGCCGCCGCCGGCGCCGACGCCAGGATGCTCCTCCAGGTCCACGACGAACTGATCTTCGAAGTGGACGAAGGCACCGAGGACGAGATCATCCCGGTGATCGTCAAGACGATGGAAAGCGCGGCCGAACCGGCCGTGCGGCTGTCAGTCCCGATCAAGGTAGATGCACACGCGGCGCGGGACTGGGACGGGGCGCATTAGGACTCAGTCTTCGGATGTAGCTGGCGCCTGCTGACGCAACCAGTCCTCAATAGCTATGTTAAAGCGCTGAGCCTCACTTTCAACAAACGTCGCGTTGTGCGCGATTGGACCTCGCAGAAGATTTAGTTGCGACAGAGCGCGGTTCGTCGCCTTCCTGTTCTTAAAACTGTCGGTAAAATTGTCCCAACTCGCATCGATTATCGTAGCCAGTTCGCCGAACGTCGTGAAGTCGATGGGCTCCGTCGAGCGAAGCGCAATCCCAGATTCGATTTCCTTTTTCATTCGTGACGTAACTTCATTCCTTATGCCCTCTGGAACCTTGATGTTCCACCAGTCGACGCCGTGAGCGTCGGATAACCGATCACGAACCAGCTCGCGCGTTTCGCGCTCTATACAATAGAAAATGGCGTAATATCTGGACATCGTCTCAGAATCTCTTCTGACGTCCATCCTAAACCTAATTCGAATATCGCCACCCGGGGTAGGCCCCCTCCGCTGTATCCCCTTACCGAGATCCAACTCATAATCTTCTTGAATGCGCCTAAGTCCCGTCTCAATTAGAAGATTTGATGCCCCGAATGCCTTTATTATATTATTCATCTTTCAATATATTTCTGCTCAGTGACTGAAAAATAGCATCAAAAACCTCCACGTTCGTCGTCTCGGGTAGATTTAGATTAATCGTGTACGCGATATTCAGCTTCCGCGCGGTCAAGGGCTCCGTATCTATATATTCTTCAGTTCTTTGAGTGGGTTGCCTGTAAACCTCTACCGCCTCAGAGGCACCGTCTTGTCCGTCGAACTTTGCGTACGCCTTAAGGGCCGCAAACGAGCCGGTTATGGCCCTTACGAGAGGGTTGGTCTTCTCCATGCCAGTAACTTGAAGCACGAGCCCCTCAAGCTCATTGGACGGCAAGTCGTGTACATACTCGTTAGAGTCGTAGAGCATTCCATAGCCCTTGCGCAGCCCCTCAGCAGCAGCCTTGCCCGATTGGGAGCTATTCCTGAATGCCTTGTATCGATCAGTTGGAGTGGCGCTTTCGTCTAGGAACCCGATCCTCTTTAGGAACGGGATGATTGCCCTCGCACTGCTTGACGAAATACCAAGCTTTGTGTGCAGAAAATCCTGTGTGAACTTAGGCGGCGTGGGAGCAGACTTTACCTTATCGAGAACGGTCGTAATGTAGCCATGGGCGTTAAGATATGGCGGCGTCTCAGTCATATTGTCCCCCATGCTGTCGCAGCTGCTCGTGTTCCATGAAGCGGCCACTCACTCATTACTCCGTCTAACTGAGCAAAAATAGACCACATAGTCCAGACGAGGCGAAGCTAGATGCCACCCACCTACTTCGTCTACATCCTTGCGTCCGGCCGCAATGGAACGCTGTATGTCGGCGTAACAAACGACATCACGCGCCGGGTGTGGGAGCACAAGGCGAAGGAGGCGCTCGGTTTCACGGCGAGGTATGGCGTCGACAAGCTGATGTGGTTCGAGGAGCACTCGGACATCAACGAGGCCATTCACCGCGAGAAGCAGATCAAGCGCTGGCATCGCGACTGGAAGATCGCGTTGTTCCGCAACACCAATCCCGACTGGCACGACCTTTACCCAACCCTGACAAGCGGCATCTGGTAGCCACCGAGTTCGCGACACCCGCAACGTGTCATCCCGGGCTCTTGACCCGGGACCCAACTCGAAACCCGCGCAGGTGATGAGGTGGGTCCCGGCTCTGCGGCCGGGATGACACTTGGTGGAGGGTGCCACCAACCGGCTCACTTCACCGTCAGAACAGGCACCGAGGCAGTCACACCCCCAACGTGTCATCCCGGGCTTGACCCGGGACCCAAGCCGAAACCTGCGCAGGTGATGAGGTGGATCCCGGCTCTGCGGCCGGGATGACACCTTGTGAGGTGAGCACCAACCGGCCACTTCACCCGTCAGATCGGGGCCACCAAGGGCCCGCTTATCCCCGCACCCTCTGCCCGCCTTATCCTCCTCCCACCAACCAAGGAGGATGACATGACCGAACGTCAAAAACGCCGACGCGTCCCGGATTCGCGGCCGCCTTCGCTCTCCATGCGGTGGCGGCTGCGGCGGGCGTGGTACGCGATTGCGCGGTTGCTGCGGGAGCTCGAGTACCGGACGCTCATCTCGCCCGGCGAAGCGGCGGAAGTCGTGCAGGCGCTGGAGATGGCGCGCCGGGCTCTTGCGCGCGACGGGGCGCCGGCCTGGATGAGCGGGCTTGGTGGCATCCGCCTGCCGGAGCTGGCCGAGGCGGTGGGCGCGCTGAAACTGGCGCGCGACCATCTCGCCGCCATCGACATCGTCTGGAAGAGGCGGCTCAGGGCCGCCGGGCTCGATCCACGCTGGCCGGGGAGCGACGACTGACGCCCTCGGCGCGGCCCGTGTGCAGAGAAAGTTATCCCCGCGATTTCTACCCGTGAGAGAGTGGCAATGTCTCCTGCAGGGCGGGCGAGCGCGACGAACGATCGGCAG
>ENA-UOVV01000844-UOVV01000844.1-compost-metagenome-genome-assembly--contig:-NODE-844-length-29535-cov-6.313704_pt1 | contig 29535 bp, 23 predicted proteins | sample MGYA00238155_ERZ761577 | MGnify/ENA primary metagenome ERZ761577 (study PRJEB28898, sample SAMN06268775) | compost metagenome | isolation source: Emeryville, CA | place: USA:Emeryville, CA | collected... | reverse complement strand
CTGGTCTGCACTTTTGACCAAATATACTACCACATTTGTGTCCAAACGGTAGCTCTCATGAGACGGTTTTTCTTTTTGCGGGGACTTAGGAGGAAGAAATTTTCACACAGAGAGTACTGAGGTTGAGGGGCACAGAGGTGGCGTGTTCAACCAATAATTTCCGGTACCATCTCTCTCGCCTGCTCCGGTTCTAAATCAGATTAAATGCCTGTGCAAACTTTACAATGTCCAACTGACTTTCTGCTTTCAGTTTGCGCTTAATGTTTCGGCGATGCGTCTTTACTGTTTCTTCAGAAAGATAAAGTCTGGCAGCAATATCGAAGGTCGAAACACCCTGAGCCGTCAGCGTCAGTATTTCCTTCTCTCTTACACTCAGCGATGCAAAAAGCGCAGAATTATTTTTCAGAAAAAGATTTTCCTCCAGCAACCGTTCGATCTTGCGGGTGTAATAGTGTTCTTTGTCAATAGGTATTGCCACACTGATGGTAGCATAAGGTTTTCCTGCATCGTCATGAAAGAAAATTCTGGTGCCGCAAAGATGCCAGCGCCATTCGCTCTCCCCCGTCGGACGCACCTGCTGAAAGAATGAAATCAGTTCCTTATCATTGTTATGCGCTACAAGATTGAGCACTTTAGGCACATACTCGTCCGCGTCCTCGATGTTAAAAAAACGATCGTAATATTCATTACCCATGTTTCTGAGTTCCTCGAATGTGGTGTTTAAGTTTTTCACACCGTACCGGTTCATATACAGCAATCGGTGAGGGTGGAGGTAGTGTATAATCACTGCGCCGGGAATCAGATCGAAAGCGGGTTCCAGTTCACTGATCTTCCGCGCAAGTCTTTCATCTAAAGTCATCGGAATAAAGTGGGTCTTCTCGAAAATAACGTGCCCCCACTTATTTCAAAAACACAACAAAATATTTAATTGCAAATAATTTAGACGATACAGCAATGTAAAGACACGCCAGGTTTAGCTCTTACACAAAAGAAAGGCTGTATCACGTGGATACAGCCTTTAAAGATAGGAGCTCTCGTTCTGAAGGGGATAGGCTTTAATTTTTGATATAGATCAGCGATTCAGTGAGTCCGTTGCCGATATCTCCATAGGTTTTAAACATTGTTACGGGATAGGAAAGCGCTTCATTCGGCATTCCTGTACCTATCTGACGGAATTGGTTGAAACCGATATGCCAATAACCTGACTCAAACAAATAGTATTGGTTATTTTTCTTCTCGATCCACCAGGTAATAGCGTGAGTATTACCGTTGCTCAACAAATAATGTCCTGTACCATTAGAGAAAAGTTCCATGTTCTTTGGCGCGCTGGTACTTCCACTTTGATTCACGGTCCACCCTCCCACAACAGCAGCTTCATATATCGCCAGCGAATCAGTCGCCGGTCCTGCAAGCTTTGCCGGAAGCGTATGTGTTACAGGAACATTCACACCATCGTTGTATTGTACCTGAAGTGTAAAGTTCTCTTCAGCCTGACTGGAAGAAGTCAGCGTCACAACCGGTGCATTTACCGTACCACCGAATTTGCTGAGGGTTACATTGCTGTTGCCGGCTACAGATATGCTCATATGCGACATCGAGAAAGGAGTGAACATCGCTTTGTTCTCTGCTTTGTAAGTAATCTTAAACTGTGTCAATGATAACTTATCCCAAAAAGCATTGTAAACATTCACAGCCTGCATACCAGGCTTCAGCCAACCCAGTTGCGAAGAAGCATCCTGTGGCTGAATGTTGCGCAACTCCAGCTTCATAGGCAGGGGTTGATCAATATCACGCTGAAATACCACGGGATCGGTGGTTGCTTTTAGGTTGGCAGGACTACAATTGTCGTAGACCAGGAAGCAGACGATCTTGAAATGAATGTAAAGCAGTTTTGCAGCAAAACTGATCATTGCCACACCGGAAGGAGCAGCCATTGCTGCTGCAAAAGCACCAACGCCAAACCCTGCCAACCCTGTAACCGGCATCGTTGACACAGCAATAGCAGCACTGTACGCTAAGAACACGAAATCATTAAGATGCCTGTTAAACTCTCCCCAGTGACACTTATAACGCTCCAAAGCAGTACCGGTAGCACAAAGATTCGTAGTCTTCAGCATACCATGATCGCCACTGGCCAGATAGTCGGCTATGGAGATCAGTTTACCCGTGAGTTCATCAAATGCAGGCTGATTGGCAGCTAAAAAGTTTGCAACGATCTTCTGATCTTCTGCATTCATCTGTGCAAACTTGCTGTTGAAATCGTCGGTGAGCTCTCGCGCCTTTTTGAAAGCCTCCGTTACCTCAGGGCTAAGCATTGTGCCGGTAACATCTTTTGCAAGAGCCGCTTCCAGCATATTCAGTTGTTCCAGGTGTGTAATGGTAAACTGGTCCATTGCTTCACGAGGATTTGCGACCAGTTGAGAGGCAACTACTTTTACAACTACCCCGTAGTCTTTCCCATCTACAGAGAAAGAAAGGGCATTGTCGCCTGCGGGAAATACTTCAGGAATAACAGTAAAAACGAGTGTGCTGTCGTTGGCTACGGCAAGTGTTGCTTTTTGTCCGTTACTGCTCCCTTCGATCAGGCTTCCCGTCTGCATTGAGTTGCGAAAGGTGATAGCGCCAATCTCATAAAACTTGTACTGAGCCTTGTTGGTGGTGATGTTCTGTGGCTCTGGCTCTTCGCTTTTATCTTTCTTGCACGAGGCAACAAACGTAAACATGCTGAAAGCAACCAGCATCAGAAATGAATAGTGGGTTCTTTGCATAAATGAGAATATTAAACCTGCAAAACTCTCACCTTCATTCAGCGGATGCAATACCCAAAAGTGGGTAAAAAACTATATATTCAAATCGTAAAACATATAATCTGTCGGCAAATGAAGAAATATTTTTCCGAAACCGCAGTGCGGGGAATCTTCTCTCCGATGAACAGACAAGTAAAGACAAACTGTTTTGGATCAAAACACTGCACACGCTGATATGGCTGGTGCTGGGAAGTGGGGTGCTGTATGTATTATGGAGCGGTATCAGCGGTAACATCACCCTGCTTTCGTGGATATGTGTTGCAGCCATTGCAGTGGAAGTTGGTGTATTGCTGTTGTTTGGCGGTAGTTGTCCGCTGACGGTAGCAGCCCGAAAATATTCTGATTCGCAAAAAGCCAATTTCGACATCTTCCTGCCAGACATCATTGCGCGGTACAACAAATTGATCTTTGGTAGTCTGTTTGTAGTCGGACTGCTGCTGATGTTGTGGAGAATGTGTTAGTTGTAATTCTTCGTTCCGTCTTTAGGAGTGCAGCGCAGCGAACGACGAAGCAATCTTTGCTGCAAACAAACAGATTGCTTCGCTACGCTCGCAAAGATGTGGTCGCTGTGTTCGCAAAATGACAGAATCTTTTTTTCTTAACTTAGAAGTATGGACAATAATGATCTTAATGAAAGCTTCGGGACGCTTTCGGAAACAGTCAGGAGTTTGAAGAAACTCGGATACACTTACGATTTCAATATCCGTGAGGATTGCCTGATCTGCCACGATACCAATATGGTTTTGTCCCCTGAGGAATTTCAGATTGATAAAGTATATCGTTTTGAAGGAGAGTCGAATCCGGATGATGAGGCTATTGTGTATGCCATATCATCTCCTAAGTTTAAGATCAAAGGTATTCTGATCAATGGTTACGGTCCGTATGCCGATGAAGCTTCTGCGAAAATGGTAGAGAAACTCCGCACTCATACAGATCAGTGAACCAGCCAGGTTTACGTTCCGTTCCTATCACCCTGGTCGCAATACCCACCTTAAATTGTCGTAATTCACACCCGCCCAATTGCGCCAAAAGGGTAGCTTTGAATTTCAAAAAATCAATCATGGCACTAATTCATCCCCACATCAATTTCAATGGCAATGCCGAAGAGGCTTTCAACTTTTACAAATCCGCGTTCGGCGGCGAGTTTACTAATGTCGTACGGTTCAAAGACCTGCCCGATTCCGGAGCGCCGATTGCTGCACACGAGGCAGATAAGATCATGCATATTGCCCTGTCTATTGGTCCAAATTTGCTCATGGGAAATGACGTACCGGAAAGCATGGGAAAAACCAATGAGCGAGAACACCGGTCAAAAATTATGATCACAGCGGAGAGCCGCGAGGAAGCAGAAAGAATATATCGCGGACTTTCCGAAGGTGGTGTAATCGAGGTTCCGATGGATGAAAGTCCCTGGGGTTCTTATTTCGGTATGTTTCGCGACAAATATGGCATTGAGTGGATGGTTAATTATAGTCAGAGTTAGTCGTCACGTCAGAAAGAAAATCTTTCGACAAATACATACAGGCTATGGAAGAATAACGATATACGATTCTATATTCAGGTAGATTCTGTATGGTTATTCTTCTGTCGTTTTCTCCATTTATATTCCTTTCTCCCGTACAGTAAAGTGGCAACATCCAGCGCAACCAAATATCACCTCCAGATAGCGTTTCCTTAAGAATACCGTTATTTAACGGTGTAATTACTGAAATAACGTATATATATTAGCACTAAGGAGAAACTGCTGAAAATCCTTTATTGAAAACATTGCCAGATACGACAGGCAACTTTTAGCCTTAACGCATTCCTCAACAGAGTAAGCACCCGTAAGCCGAAAAGGGAAAAGAGTAGGCAAGACATTCACATGTACAAAGCAGTAATAATGTTGTGTCTTCTGGCGGGCGGATGGGTTTGTCCCGCTATGGCAACAGACAAAAACAAAAAAACAACTCCGCAAAAAGCTGGCGACGCAAAGCCAAAAGCGAAGACGGAGCAAACGCCTAAGGCTGAAACTGCAAACAAAGAAAAGCAACCATTGACTACGCTGGGATTGCATCCGCATGTCATCTCTGGTATTAAGTTGTACAAGAGCGACAATACTGGCATTTTCGGACTCAAAATAGCGGACTCCGCCAAATACCAGGCTACGGTACTGCTCGATAGTGTCTATGTGTCTTACGTAAATAACAGCTTTACTGTGATCACGTATAACGCAGCAGAGTCGGCCAAAACAAACAATATAGCCTTAGATGGCTTGCTCGTATCGGCGCAGGCATACATCAACGTGGCGATGAACGGGACCGTACTCAAAGTAAAAGCCGCCGACCTGCTCGAGAGCACGGAAGTGCTGCCGGCCGATGCAAAAGCAGAAACATTTAAGGTCATGCTGACACTTAAAAACCCTTCATCAACCATTTTCAAAGCGAATTAAAAGATGTACACACATACAATCAGAATCAGTGCTTCCATTGTATTGATGCTTATGAGTGTCACCCGTGGATGGGGACAGGATCATGGAAGACCCGGCCAAAGATCAACCGGTCCGACGCCCCAGGTAGAAACCAACACTACCAATGAATCTGAAGCCACCAGAGGAGTGATGGATGAGGCTCTTTCGCCGGCTGAAGAGCCGAAAAGCGAAACGGAGGAAATAAAAGAAGAGTTGGCAAAGCAACACGCACTCCTAGACACTTTGAGACAAATGATTCAGGAAAAAGATCTTACCGAGGAGGAAATTGTAGGAAGTCTTTTTCTTAGAACCACCAAAGGTGAGATCTACTATCAGAATGGTAAAGGGGGCCAGCCTACAGGTGTGCTGGTTCGTATAAAAAAGGTAAACATGATTATCAAAGATGGCTGGATCACTCATGTTGATGTCTTTACTGAGGATGGACGCCACTTTACCAACGCTATTCCTATCGCCTGCTCAGACAAAAGAATGAATCATCCAGGAAGAAAAAAACCTGACCGTTTGTTTGCCCCTGCCGGGATTCGGGAAAAAGAATTTATTTACTTCCAACACATAGTAGCCTACGATCTTGCAGCGAGTGATGGCTTTCTGCCGGATGATACCAATGTGGTGCTGCGGGAGGGAGATACTGCGATACTAAAGAAGGCTGTAGGGCTCAACTCAATCTTTGACATTCGTGTGTATTCCGATGCGCTGGGGCTTTTCGGAGAAAAGGCTAATGGGCTTATCCAAACTGATGCGCGGTATAAATTGATCATCAACCGTATCAATATCCCCAACACACGAGGCTTCTGGTTGCCCTATGTGCGCACTCAGCTGACAGCTTCCAAGCTTGATAGCCGCTTCCAATACGAACCTCTTCAGGAAGCCAGCTTCTCACGGATGAATCTGGTGCAAAAAAGCTGGCTCAATTTCGAACTGGCGTTAAGTCCTTTCGCATGTTTTACACATGCAAAATCCTTTAGTCTTTTTTATACAGAAATAGGCGCAAATGTGCACGCTACCCAGGTTGCCTCTCTTACAGACACCTTCACAGTTACAATTCCCAACTTTTTCGTTGAAACAGGATTTAACTATAAAGTGAGCAGAAATATAGGCATAGATATTTTCACCCGCACAACGGTGCAATATAGCCCGCAGACAGATTTCAGTGACAAACTGGAAAGAGATAATGCAGCTATATGGTACCAGCGACTTGGAGCAGAAGTGTACTGGAACCCGAAAGAGAATAAGGCCGGAAGAATTTTTGCCAGAGGAAGTTATTTCTTTGCTTACAATCCTGAAGAGAAGGAGAAGTCATTCCCTCAAATTCAATTTGGCTATTCTGTGCTGCTAAGCAAAATTACAGGTATAAAATAGACAACTTCAGCAGGAGATTACAGCATTGCTCACAACTTTAAACATGTCATTTTCTTACGATGTCCCGATTTACGCTTGTCATCATTCTCTTTCTCCTGCCTTTTCAACTGCGGGCGCAGAAAAACTATGTTTATGATTTCGGGTATTATGTGGGCGGTAGTGGTTACGAACAGGTGCGGGATATAACCACAGACGACTCTGGAAATATATACCTGACGGGAGGCACTGCTTCAGATGACTTCCCCACAACACCAGGTGCCTATTCCCGCAAGCTCAACGTCGGCGGGGATCATGTGATGGATGCGTTTGTAATGAAGCTTAACAAAGACGGACGGCTGGCCTGGGCAACCTTGTTCGGTGGACCTGAATATGACCGGGCTTATGCCATAGAAATAGACAGAGAAGGGTTCGTCTATATAGCCGGCAGAGCAGGCAAAGGACTTCCGGTTACGAATGCTGCCTTTCAAAAGGAATTTGCAGGAGACAATGACGTCAACAGATTGTATGGTCCTCAGGATGGCTTTATTGCGAAATTTTCCCCCGACGGCTCACAACTGGTCTGGTGCAGTTATTTCGGAGCTCCTGACAGGGGATTTATCAGAGACCTTGCGCTAGACAGTAATGATGATATATACATTGTCGCGACGGAAATCTCAGCGGATTATCCGTTCATCAGCCGCAATGCAATTCAGAAGCAAAGAAAGGGAGGCTATGAGGGAATCGTAGCCAGGATTGGAACACATGGCGACAGAGTAATCTGGGCGACTTATCTGGGAGGGAAAGGAGATGATCTGCTGGGACCTTCCATAAAGATCAACAGCAAACAGCACGTGGTAGTTTGCGGCACTACTAATTCCAATGACATGATGGTTACAGAATATGCTTTCGATCAAAGTTTCAACGGCATGGAGGATGTATATGTAGCAGCAATAAGTAATGATGGTTCGCAACTACTGCTTGGTACTTATTTAGGTGGCTCAGGATCAGATGGTACCGAAACTCATAATCTTGCCATTGACAATGCAGATCATATTATTGTGGCGGCTACTACTTCCTCCGAAGATTTTCCTGTCGGTCCCGGTGTGTTTCAGGCTAAATACGGCGGTAGCGGCAAGGGCGGTAGCGGATTGCATACAAATTATCCTTTCGATGGATTTGTTGCAAAATTATCTGCCGATGGCGCAGAACTTCTCGCAGCCACCTATCTCGGTGGTAAAGCAGGAGAAGGTCTGGAAGGAATAGACACAGACAAAGATGGGAACATCTACTGCGCCGGCAGCAGCTTTTCCAAAGAAATAGCGTTATCCAACAATGACACTGTAAAGACAAAAAGGGCAAAAGCGGAACAAATTCTAGCCTGTCTGGACAAAGACCTGAAACACGCGTTATTCTTTTCCTTTCTCGGTGGAGAAAGCACAGATTTCGGACGGACGCTTTGCCTTGATTCATACAATAATATTCTGATAGGCGGAGAAACACTTTCGGAAAACTTTCCTGCAGCAAATACATTTTATGGCGGTCCGCAAGACGGAATACTGTCACGCTTTCGGTTGGTGGAGCGATAATCAACGGAAGAATTGTAAAAATACAATCATGGGCATTTTCTGAAACTTTCATAGTAACGTGTTCCATAGCCGCCATCCACCCCCGCTCTCCATGCTATCATAGACTTCTCCCACCCAACCATAGCCATTATTAATTGCTGCTCAGCTTCAAAATCTCTAGGTTTTTGGGTATTTTCGCACGTCTTTTTTATTAACCAAACAATTTTCCTTAAGCAATGGCATTTGATCTCGATCTCATCCAGCAGGTCTACCAGGAATTACCGCAAAAAGTAGATGCGGCGCGCCAGTTCGTGGGACGTCCGCTTACACAGGCAGAAAAAATCCTGTATTCCCATACTTACGAAGCAGCCAGCAAGGCTTACGAGCGCGGACGCGACTACGTAAACTTCGCACCTGATCGCGTGGCTATGCAGGACGCCACTGCACAAATGGCACTGCTTCAGTTTATGACCTGCGGACGGGATAAGGTGGCAGTACCATCATCGGTGCACTGCGACCACCTGATACAGGCAAAAAACGGTGCTGCTGAAGATCTGGCCACTGCCAACGAGGTCAACAAAGAAGTGTACGACTTTCTGGCTTCTATCTCCAACAAATACGGTATCGGCTTCTGGAAACCCGGAGCGGGTATTATCCATCAGGTAGTGCTGGAAAACTATGCATTTCCCGGCGGTATGATAATCGGTACCGACAGCCATACTCCCAATGCAGGAGGTCTCGGTATGATTGCCATTGGTGTGGGTGGAGCGGATGCGGTAGATGTAATGGCCGGCTTGCCCTGGGAACTGAAAATGCCGAAACTGATAGGTGTGAAACTTACCGGCCGCATGAATGGCTGGACTTCTGCCAAAGATGTTATCCTGAAAGTTGCCGGTATTCTCACCGTAAAAGGAGGAACCGGCGCTATTGTGGAATATTTCGGTCCGGGTGCTGAAAGTCTGAGCTGCACCGGTAAGGCTACGATCTGTAACATGGGTGCAGAAATTGGTGCTACGTGTTCGCTTTTCCCTTACGACGAAAAAATGAGCGACTACCTGAAAGGTACTAATCGCGCTGAGATCGCTGCCATGGCAGACAAGATCAAAGATTATCTGCGTTCAGACTTTGAAGTGTACGATAACCCTGAGATTTTCTACGATCAGGTAATCGAGATCAACCTCGATGCGCTGGAACCGCACCTGAACGGACCTTTTACGCCAGACCTGGCTACACCCATTTCTCAAATGGCAGAAGCAGTAAAACAACACGGCTGGCCTGATGAGGTTGAGGTAGCACTAATCGGCTCCTGTACCAACTCTTCATACGAAGACATGGCTCGTTCCGCTGCTATCGCAAAAGACGCTATGGCAAAGGGGCTGAAAGCGAAAAGCGAATTTACCATCACACCCGGTTCTGAAATGGTACGTTACACCATTGAGCGCGATGGTATCATGGATGTTTTCGACAAAATGGGAGGGGTGGTACTGGCTAATGCCTGCGGACCTTGTATCGGTCAATGGGCGCGCCATATTGACGACCCCACGCGCAAGAATACAATCGTTACTTCTTTCAACCGCAACTTCGCTAAACGCAACGACGGTCTTGCCTCTACACATGCTTTTGTAGCATCGCCGGAACTGGTGACTGCCCTGGCTATTGCAGGACGTCTTTCTTTCAACCCCCTGAAAGATAAGCTGATAAACGATAAAGGCGAAGAGGTAATGCTCGACGAGCCGAAAGGTTATGAATTGCCTCCTGCCGGATTCTCGGTAAAGGACGCAGGATATCAGGCGCCTGCTGTAGACGGTTCGAAAGTAGAAGTACTGGTAAGTCCTAGCAGCGACAGGTTGCAATTACTTGCTCCATTCTCAGCTTGGGAAGGAACTGATCTCAAAGGGTTGAAACTGTTGATCAAAGCTTTCGGTAAATGTACTACCGATCATATCTCGATGGCTGGTCCCTGGCTGAAATACCGCGGACATCTGGATAATATCTCCAACAACATGCTGATAGGTGCTATCAATGCTTTCAACATGGAAAGTAACAAGGTAAAGAACGCACTTACAGGCGAATATGGAGAAGTACCTGCTGTTCAGCGTACATACAAAGCTCAGGGATTGGGAAGTGTTGTCGTAGGTGATGAAAACTATGGTGAGGGTAGCTCTCGCGAACATGCAGCCATGGAACCACGTCATTTGGGCGTACGCGCCATTGTTGTGAAGAGCTTTGCCCGTATCCACGAGACCAATCTGAAAAAGCAAGGTATGCTGGCATTGACATTTGCCAACAAGGAAGATTATGACAAAGTACAGGAAGATGACACAATTGACATCATCGGACTGACCAACTTTACTCCTGGCGAACCTTTGACAATGGTACTGCATCATAAAGATGGTTCTTCCGATGAGATTTCGCTGAACCACACCTACAACAGTCAGCAAATCGAATGGTTTAAAGCGGGTGGTGCACTGAATGTTATTCGCCAGTCTTTTGAAGAAAAAACAGAAGCTGCTGTTTAAATAAGTTACTATTCTTGAAGGAGGCTGTTTCAAATTATGAAACAGCCTCCTTCTTATTAGCGAACAGGAATGAATTCCGTACGATCATAAGCCTGTCGTCACAAAGATTCATATCAAGCAAACTATTTCCCATTATCTCGGTGAACTCGGTGCCCGACCTCACTTATAGGTTGGTTAGCGTCATCAACTTCCACACTGAACAAAGCTTAAAGCGCGCGTTTCACGACCACGCAAGCGCTAGATTGCACTACTACGTCACTACTGATGGAAACAACATCCATACAGTACCTTGTCATACAATTTGCGCCAATCCCACATACTTATCGATCGATTTATAAGGCATCAAAAGCAAACGGGGCTGAACCTTGCGGTTCAGCCCCGTGACTTTGGCTAAGCGCCGTTCCTATCTTATCAGCGTTACATCGCCTTTATATGTTTCGATATATCCATCAGGGTAAGCTACCTTGATCAGGTATTGGTACACGCCCATATCCTGAGGTACACCCTTCCAGCTACCATCCCATCCTCTTTCCGGATCGGTAGTGCTGTAAATCTCCTGTCCCCAGCGGTTGAATACTCGGAACTCCTGGAGTTTTTGGAAGGTGATGTTCGATACGCGGAACACGTCGTTCTTACCGTCGCCATTCGGAGTGAAGGCTGATGGTACAAACAGATTGTCGCGATAATCGATGTTGATATATACCGAGTCTATGTTACGGCAACCATCATCTGCAAGTCCCCAAACATAGAAGGTAGTTGGCTCAGTTGGCGCTACATGTGGGTTGGCCAAGTTAGGGTGCGTAATGGACGACAGCGGACTCCAGCTATAAAGGTATGCACCAGATGCAAGAAGCTGAATACTCTGACCATACTTAATAGTGGTATCGTTGTTAAGAATACGCACCGGAGGCAGCGGTCTTACAATTACGTTCACGAAGTAGGTATCCAGACAGTTGTATTCATCCTTGTACACTACTGCATAGAGTGTAGTATCAAGCGGACGGGCAATCGGAGTTTGTGACTGAGTAGGATCGTCGCAGTCATTACAGCTCAGATTGTTTGGTATAGAGAAGCTGTTTCCGTTCTCCACATCTACTTCATACCATTGTACGGAAGCCGGAGTTCCCAATGCATACATCGTAAATCTGTCGCCGTAGCAGATTGAGGTATCTTTCGGATAAAGTGAGTAGTCGTGAATAGGTACAGTGATTTTCACAGTATCCTTGATCAGACAGTCGCTACCGCCTATAGTCTCTACATAATACTCAATAGATTTGTTTACATAAGCAATTGGCGACTTGATCATAGAATCCTGCAGGAAGATGCTCGGTGTCCAGAGATAATCAAATTCCTTATCCGGAGACTGGCAGAAGGCTGTACGAACATTTGGACGTCCATCAAGAACTATAACGTCATCCATTTTGCCATTACCACATACATTACCATTGTTACCTATTGTGTAACCCAAAACAGCATCGCTACCTCCGGTATTCACCACAATCACAGTGGCCGGAATATCCTTAATTGAATTCTGGAAGCAGATTTCGACTACGAGGTTTTTGTCTCTGTCCCAGTTGTATGGCTTGTCGAATGTAAAGTCATTCCATCCCGCAACCGGTGCTACGTTGTTTGCAGAGAACACTCTTTTCGTACCAGTCACAAATGCGCCACCAAGTGTACCTTGTTCTGTACATGCCAGCGATATTGTGAAGTTATTCAGGTTTGCAGTACCCGGATCCTTCACTTCAAATCCAAGGCTGGTGAGCATTCCATTTCTCATACCGGCAGCGTACATATCTTCTTTCCTAAGTATGAACTGCAGACGACCGGAAGTAAAATGAGCAGGGAAAGGACTATTCACAGAAGAAGTATCTTCCCGTGTGCCCATTTTTTCTCTGTATTCTGTGCCAATGGTAATAATAGCAGGTGTAGCACATGCAGGCACATCGCTGGTGTCGCAGGTTACCGGAGTCAGAGGCTTAGGTCCGAAGCTATTGACATCAAGCTGAGTATAGCCCGGACGACATACAACATAATCATCCAGCGCAGCAATAGTATTTTCATTGACACCTATGTTCATCACTTCTGAACGGAAGCAACCACTGGTATCCTTCACGAGCACGGTGTACTTATTGGACGCAGGTGTTGTAACTGTTGGCGTAGGACAATTAGTACAGCTAAGTGTATTGAGCGGCTTCTCCTCTGTCCATTCATAAGTCACCTGCCCTGACCCACCATATATGTTAGGATCAAGTAGAATCGAGGTGTTAGGATCTATACATGCAGTGTCTATTTTATCAATGTTTATGTTTGCCAAGTGAATAGACTTAATGGTATCAGGGCAAAAGCTTACTGTCGGGAAAGGCGTTAAGATCAGATTATAGATCTGTGACGTAGTAGTAATAGGCTGGAACGTTACAAATTGACCGGTATCAACAAGTTCGGAATAATCCTGATTATACCACTCATATTTCATAAAGCCGTCCGGTCCGCGCATCGTAGCGCCGCCACGGTTAAGATTGCAGGAATCCAGAACCACTTTAAATTCGCCACAACTTTCTACGTCAAAATAACCATATCCGAAGTGTCCACCAGCAGAACAGTCTCCTGAAGTAACTTCTACGATAATAGTCTTACCTGCAGAACCACTCAGGTTGAGTGTATGACGTGTCCAGGGTTTATAATAAACATTTGCAGCTATTGGAGAAAGAAAAAAGCCTGGCAGGTTGGGCTGCACGATGAAGTTGAGATCGTAACATCCATCCTTCACAGGAAGTCCTGTAGCTGCATCCTTTACAGTAACCGTAAACCTCGGACGTTCACCCTCAGTATGACTGTCACCAGGCTCCTCCATTACAATCGCATACAGAAAGTTAATACTGTAATTATCCGATGTTGGAGGCACATTTAAAACATATTGTATTCTTTCTGCGCCATTACTGACTGTATTATTATCTCCCAATTTTACGGAATACATGCCGCCGGTAGGTGCAACCACCGGGAACCCACCATGCGGATCTGTCCCCATGCTGACGTCCATCACGGTAATACGTCCGGGCGTAAATCCTATAACCGGAGTGGTAATTGTAGTCATCCATATTTGAGGAGGTGGCGGCGGAGAACTGCTTCTAACTACTCCACCGGGAATAGTAAGACTACCACCACCATAGGATGCAACCCATCCCGTAGTATCACCCGCCTCCCAGTCAATATTATACGGACAGGGGAGCTGTTGCGAATAACCCTGAACCGGAGCAAAAGCAACAATCAGAGTAAAAAACGCAATTACAATTGAGGCAACATTCCTTTTCATAATTCAGTTGTATAATAATATAAATAAGCGGTAGCTTGTTGTTTTCGGTCTAATATAAAAACAAAGTGCGACAATTTATAGCCCTCACACTTTGGCTTATATGCTCTATAAGACTGCCTGCCACGTCAATGGGTTGGGAAGTCCCTCCTGTTTTTAGAGTACTGAATATTGCCTCTGCCACATTTCGCCTTGTAATGCAGAAAGATACAATAGCACCTAAGTTTAGGGAGCCCTTAAAAATAACAAATATCACGACAGTTTGGCGCGAATTTTTACCCTTCCTATGAAATTTTTCCCCATGACAGATCAATCAAAGCAGACGGATATTTCTCAAAAAGATAAAAAGCAGTTTCAACACCATCTCGACCAGCCTTATATCCGTGATACATACCGCGGTTCCGGCAAATTGAGAGACAAGGTTGCACTCATTACAGGTGGAGATAGCGGTATCGGGCGATCGGTAGCCGTTCATTTCGCACGCGAAGGAGCAAACATTGCAATAATTTATCTGGAAAGCGACGATGATGCTTCGGAAACCCGCCGCCTGGTAGAAGCTGAAGGGAAAAAATGTCTGCTATTCCGGGGAGATGTGAGCAATAAGGCTTTCTGTAAAGAATGTGTAAAACAGACTCACAAACAATTTGGCTCCCTGAATATTCTGGTAAACAACGCCGGAACCCATGAAGATGCACCGGTGGTAGAGGAGATATCCCAAAATCAGTTGCTCCGCACATTCTCAGTGAATATATTTTCTTTTTTCTATTGCACACAGGCCGCATTGCCCTATATGAAAGAAGGAGATACCATCATCAATACCGCGTCGGTAACGGCTTATCGGGGCAGCGGACACTTGCTCGACTACTCCTCTACAAAAGGGGCAATTGTCACTTTCACGAGATCCCTCGCGCAAAATCTGGCGGAAAGAAAAATCAGGGTAAATGGCGTAGCGCCCGGTCCTGTCTGGACTCCACTGGTAGTCTACTCATTCGACGCCGAAAAATTAAAGGAATTTGGGAAAGATACGCCGCTTGGAAGGGCTGGTTATCCTTACGAACTTGGACCGGCTTATGTTTGGCTGGCAAGTGAAGAAAGCTCTTATATCACAGGACAGATGCTGCATGTAAATGGCGGAGATGTCGTCAATGGGTAAAAGGTTATTCCTTTATAGGAAAATAGAGCTTGAAGGTAGCCCCGATATTAGGCCTGCCATGCGCCAGAATGTAGCCTCCATGATTGACCAGAACGCGCTGGCAAATAGCAAGACCGATGCCTTTTCCTGAATACTCCGATTGTTTCGTGTGCAGACTCTGGAAAATCCGGAACATCTTTTTGATAAACTTGTCTTCAAACCCAATGCCGTTATCCGCAACAGTGATCCGGTAAAACTGCTGTTCCGGGCGTACCGGTATTTTATGTTCGACAAGTTCGGTGCCCGGTACTCTGTCGCTGCGAATGGAAATGACAGGTGTTTTATCGTCGGTTGAAAACTTCAGCGAATTGTCGAGCAACGAGCGCATGAGCAATTGTATCTGCTTCTGATGCCCCTGTATGACAGGTAACGCTTCCGTATGTATCTGTGCGTCCTTCTCCGCGATGCGTTCATCCAGATCAGAAATAACAAGCTGTAAGGTTTGGTTCAGATCCACCATTTCCATATGCTCCTCCCTTACCAAACTTGTCAGATTCATGAGATCATCGATGAGGTCGTGCATTCGGGTTGCCGAACTATTAATGCGTTCCAGTGTTGTCTTGCTTTCATCGTCTATGTTATCTTTTTTAACGTATAGCAGACGATTACTAAAAATTTGAATTTTGCGGAGCGGTTCCTGGAGATCGTGCGATACCGCATATGCAATTTGTTCCAGCTCGGCATGAGAACGCTTTAGATCTGCAACCTTTAGCTGAAGTTCATCCTGATAACGCATACGCTGTTTCAATTCTCTTATCATAAAAAAGAAAAGAACCAGTGTCACAAACGCAAAGACAGCCAGCAGGTATCGGATCGTCGAAAAGGTAACCTCCTGATAATACACCTTTACCTGGCTGCGTTCATGCAGTTTATGAAGAGCATTTGTCCTCATCTTACTCATGAGCTCTTCTGCATGAAGCCTCACCTGCATACTCTGCAAAAAGTAAGAAGAAGGTATGGCACTTCCATTGGTATCGAGATAGGCAATATTTTGTCGAAAAAGGTCACGCTTGGTGATAAAGTCACTCGCCAGTAAAGTAAGCATATGCTTCTGATCAGTATCATGAGTTACATACTCCTGAAGCTGACTTTTGGCAGGCATCACTTTGCGAATCAATCGTTCTGTTTCTCGTAAAAACTGACTGTCACGGGTAATAATGTAGCTGCGCTCCTGAATATCTATCTCCTTCGTCAGATTGCCAAGCTCGTAAAGACGGGATATGAGTTCATAATTTCTGTCCACCTCCTCACTGTTTTCAATGAGTTCTGAAAACTGCTTGAGGGCAAAAAATGACAGAGAAGCCATTATTGCAAAGGAGACACAAAAAGCTATAAAAATGAGCCGAAGTCTTTTCTTCATGCTTGTTAAATCTACGTTTTTGTAGAACAAATTCTACATAAGGACTGTCCGATGAAAACCACTGTAGCAGTGCATTTTTTACATCAAAAAAGAATTTCTTTATAAATACTAGCAAGAACAGCGGGTTACCAGTGCAAGTAAAAAAAATCTACACTCGCTGAAATTTGGCTTCATGGTTGATTTATTCAAAGAGTACCACGAAAGAGTATTTCTATGATTTCTCAGCAGCAAACACAGAAGCAGCAGCTAAAGATTTTGCCTCAACAGATTCAGCTTTTGAATCTGTACTTTTTAAATTCTATAGAGCTGGAGCAACGGATTAGAAATGAAATGGAAGAAAATCCTCTGCTGGAACAAAAAGATGAAAAAGAACAGGAGGAAGCCGACGCTGCCGCACAGGACCCGCTGATGGACTGTCGCGACTGGGAAGAATATAACAACGGAGATGCTCCCGACTACAAAGCGGAATATCAAAACTATTTCAGCTCGGAAGACACACCTAACATTCCGATAAAAAACTTTGTTCATTTTAAAGACGAAGCCAAACAACAATTGCACTTGCTAAGCCTTCCTGAAGAAGATCTGGAACTGGCCGAATACATCATTGACATTCTGAACAATCAGGGGCTTATGGATAAGCCGGTGGACGAAGTTGCCGATGATCTCTCCTTTATTAAAGGAACGATCATAGATGAAGAAACGATCAACAGAGGGTTAGCTATTGTGCAGACGCTCGATCCTATAGGACTGGGTGCACGCAGTGTGCAGGAGTGCCTTCTGTTGCAGTTAAGAGCCATGAATCAAAAGCGCCCGGATATTCGCTGTGCGCTGAAACTGGTGGAAAAGCACTACAACGATCTAATGCACCGACAGTTTGAAAAAATTCATCACGCGCTGGGTATCGACGAAGAAGAACTGCGCATCATCCTCAATTTCATTGGTACGCTCAAATTTTATCCGGTGACAGAAAATGTTTCGGAATACGAACCCAAAGCCACCATTATACCCGATTTTATTGTTACACGTTTTGGAGATACCATTCAGGTAAATCTGTACAGTACGAAGGCAAACAGTGTTTTTGTAAACCAGTCACTCTTTGAACAACTGGCGCAGCAAAGCAGTAAAGACCGCGGTGCAACGCAGTATGTAAAAAGCAAACTCCAATCGGCACAATGGTTTGTGAATGCCGTAAAACAGCGAGAGGAGACCATGATGAAGATCATGCAATGCATAGTGCAAATTCAACACGAGTATTTCCTGGAAGGCGATATCCGGCTCCTTAAACCAATGGTGCTGCGCAACGTTGCTGATAAATCCGGACTTGACATTTCTACCGTTTCGCGCATCACCAGTAATAAATATGCGGAAACTCACTTCGGACTTGTTTATCTTAAAGACTTGTTCAGCGAAGGAATTGCAGACAAGAAAGGTGAAGTGATCAGTAACAAGGTAATCCAGTCTGTGATTGAAGAGGCAATTCAAAACGAAGACAAGAGACATCCTTATACCGACCAGCAACTGGTAAATATTCTCTCTGCAAAAGGTTACAACATCGCGAGACGTACCGTGGCAAAATATCGGGAGCAAATGAAGATTCCTATTGCACAGATACGTGCAGTATGGGCTTAATAAAACTAAATTTGAAATACACAACTGAAAAAACAGATACTTATGAGTAAGATCCTCGTTATTGATGACGATAATGATATGTGCCTGCTGTTAAACCGCTTTCTCACTCGTCATGGACATGAAGTGTCGGGTATGAACAGTGGTAAGGCTGCTATCGATTGGATGACAAAAAATCAGCCGGACCTGGTGCTTTGTGATTTCCGTCTTGAAGACATGACTGGTGCAGAAATTCTCGGTAAGATAAAAGACACTTATCCTGGCACACCGGTTATTATCATCACAGGATACAGCGATGTAAAAGACGCGGTCGAGGTAATGAAACTAGGCGCGTACGACTACGTCACCAAGCCCTTATTTCCCGATGAAATTTTGCTAACAATCAAGAAAGCACTTTCTGAAGAACGCGAAGGCGCAGTCGTAAAGCCTTCCATACCACAATCGAGCTCTTCTTCTGCGCCGGTCAATGGCAAACTGAAAACATTGTCGTCAAACGATCAGTATATCATGGGCGACAGTTCAGAGTTTGCCAATATCATGAAGCAAATTGATCTGGTTGCCCCAACAAACTACAGCGTGATCATTTACGGAGAAAGCGGAAGTGGTAAGGAGGCGATCGCGCAGCAAATACACAGCAAGAGTAAACGGGCAAATAAACCTTTTGTTGCCATCGATTGCGGCGCGCTATCGAAAGAACTGGCCGGAAGTGAATTATTTGGACATGAAAAAGGTGCATTTACAGGCGCACTCAATCAAAAGATCGGAAGCTTTGAAATAGCGAATGAAGGAACCATTTTCCTCGACGAGATTGGCAACCTATCGTACGACATACAAGTGTCTTTATTGCGTGTCGTGCAGGAAAGAAAGATGCGCAGAGTCGGAGGCAATAAAGACATAGAGCTTGATGTGCGTATCATCGTAGCCAGCAACGAACGCCTTTGGGATGCAGCCAGAAATGGCAAATTCCGTGAGGATCTATATCATCGCTTCAACGAGTTCAGCATTGAAGTACCACCACTTCGTGAAAGAAAGGGAGACATTATGCTCTTCGCCAATCACTTCCTACGGCTCACAAATGCAGAACTAGGAAAAGATGTAAAAGGCTTTTCGCCGGAGGTGGAGAATATCTTCCAAAACTATGTATGGTATGGCAATCTTCGCGAACTGAAAAATGTGATCAAGCGCTCCACGCTCCTCACCGATAGCGATTACGTTGAAGTTAAATCGCTTCCCTTCGAGATTGTCAATTTCCACAGATTGCAATTCGATGCCCCCTCGCAACCTATAAATACTTATAGTGCTACGGAAACAATACCTCAGGCGATCACATCTTCTGCACCTGTAGCCGTTTCTTATGAAAACAAGCTCAAGAGCGCGAACCTCGATGCAGAATACGAAGTGATTCTTCAGGCATTAAAGCAGGCAAATTTCAATAAAAGCAAAGCTGCAAAACTGCTCAACATTGACCGAAAAACGCTGTACAACAAAATGAAGCAGTTTAAGGCTTTCAAACTCGATTAAAGCTTATGAGTACCGAAACAGCCCATAAAGAAAGTCTCATAAGCGTCGGACATATCCAGGCAGAAGACTTCCTCAATATACTTTCAGAAGTGTATGGCACCATTCTGCTGTCGTACGACCTCCACAATCGAAAGCTACTCTATAATCGGGGACAACTAAATACGTCACTTGGTTATGACTCAACTCATAGAACAGATGACGAGAGCTTTTTGGATGAGATCGTTCATCCGGATGACCGCCAGACGATGCATCAGGTAATTTCCATGCTGGATACCCAACAGGAAACACCATACGCCGAAATGAGGTTGCTGCACAACGATGGTAGTTACAGACGCTATAAGATCCGTGCACGTCAGAAGCTTAGTAAACAATATGCGATACTGGTGCTGCTGAGTGAACATTCGGCATACGCTGAAGCAGATGAAATCAACGAATTAAAACGTTCGAAGGCTGCGGTCATTGCTGAGCTGCAACGATCCAACAAAGAGTTGGAAGAGTTTGCTTACATCGCCTCACACGATCTTCAGGAGCCGCTAAGAAAGATAAGCACCTTTAGCGGACGTCTGGTTGAAAAATTTGGCACGCAGTTCAACGATGAGGGAAAACTTTATCTGAGCCGCGTAATGGCTTCTGCAGAAAACATGCGCATTCTCATTGACAATCTTTTGGACTTTTCCAGAATCTCGCGCATTCAACAACCGTTTACAACAGTCAATCTCAACTTTATACTGCAACAGGTAAAAAACGAGCTTGAGCTGACCATAGAAGAAACCAGCACAAAAATATTGTCCGACGACCTTCCCACTATCGAAGCTTCGATGTCACAGATGAAGCAACTCTTCAACAATATTGTAAATAACGCTATCAAGTTCCGGAAAGCTGACCTTCAACCGGAAATATCCGTTCAATCGTATACACTGTCTTCCGAAGAAAAACATAGACATAAACTAAAGTGCGGTAAAGAATATGTGGGATTACGGTTTTGCGACAACGGAATTGGCTTTGAGCCCGAATATGCTACGCGTATCTTTCAGATATTTCAAAGGTTGCATGGCAAATCTGAATATCCGGGATCTGGCATCGGTCTTGCCATTTGCAAGAAAATTACCGACCATCATAACGGAATCATCTTCGCTGAAAATATGCCCGGGAAAGGCGCCTGCTTTACGATAATTTTACCGAAGACACAGGACTAGATCAACATGAAGACACCGGGGGAAATCAAGATTTTGATAGTTGATGATGACCAGGACGATTTTATCATCACAAGCGAGTATATCAAGCATATACCGAACACCAGCTTTGCAATAGACTGGTGTCCTAAATATGATCTGGCGCTGCAACACATGAACGACAGTGCATTCGATCTCTATTTTGTCGATTACCGTTTAGGTGCCAAATCTGGCGTCGATCTGCTAAAACAGGCTCTGGAAGCAGGCTGCGAAGAGCCGATCATTTTACTGACCGGTAAGGGCAACTACGCAGTAGATATTGAAGCAATGCAGCTCGGTGCAGTGGACTATTTGGTGAAAACAGAACTTTCTATCGAAAAAATGGAGCGCAGTATTCGCTACGCGCTCGAAAGAGCTGCCACCATGAAGGCGCTCAAAGCAAATGAACGTAAGTACAGAAGCATTTTTGAAAAGTCGAAGGATATTGTGTTTATCACCGACGAAGCATTGAATTTTCGCGATGTAAATGAAACGGTGGTAAACATGCTTGGTTATAGCAAGGAAGAAATTCTCAAGATGAATCTTTCTGATCTGGTAGATCAGGCGCAACATAAAAAATATTTGGTGCAAACCATTCAGCTAAAGCGAGAAGTAGATGACTGGGAAGTAGTGCTCAACACCAAAACCGGGGAGCGGAAAAGCTGTATCCTTACAGCCACTTATGAGCAGAGTTACAACGACAATTACATACAAGGCATCATCCACGATATCACCAACCTTAGAAGAGCGGAAAAAATAACCTTGCAGGCAGAAAAACTGGCTGCTGCAGGACGTTTGGTACGTACTCTGGCGCATGAAGTGCGAAACCCTTTGAATAACATTACTCTCTCCGTGGAGAACCTGCTTCAGGATACTCCCGATGAGGGTACGCAGCTTTATCTGGAAATGATCATGCGTAATGCTAAACGCATAAGCGACCTTATCAGTGAATTGCTGAACACTTCAAAGCCTACCGAGATAAAACTGGAAGAGCATATTCTTCAGGCAATCCTAGACGATGTAATCTCATCTGCCATCGACAGGCTTACGCTCAAACGCATTCGTTTGCAGGTGAGTTATCCGGATGAGTTTCTACGCATCAAAGCCGACCGGGAAAAGTTGAAAATTGCTTTGCTCAACATCGTCATTAACGCCATTGAAGCAATGGAAGAAGTTGAAGGCAGTCTGAGCATCAATCTGACACACCCACCAGGACAGGCAGTACTACGCATCACCGACAACGGGTGTGGTATTTCTGAAGAGAATATTTCAAGACTGTTTGAACCTTATTTCACACAAAAAAGAAATGGCGTAGGATTGGGACTAGCTTTTACACTCAACATCCTGCAGGCTCACAAAGCAAGCATTGAGGTAAGCTCCGTACTCGGCGGCGGCACCACGTTCACTATTACTTTCCCACTTTTTGCAGAGCAGGTTATCGAAGGACAGATCAGTCCGCTTCAGCAGTTTCAAGAATCAGGTAGTGAGGGGCTTTCTTAAGAGCGCTTTAAGGATGGCACACTCTTTTTGTTGCTACACAACAAACTGAAAGTTTATGAGAACGATACTGTTTCTAATTGCAGTGGTGCTAATTATCGGATGGTTACTGGGCGTATTTGTATATAGTGCAACAGGGTTGATTCACGCGCTGCTGATCATTGCCATTATTTCCTTACTGCTTGGTATTATTCGCCGTGGTTCCGTCGATTAGCGAAAGACATTTTCTCTGATTAATATCCTCTGTTGTTTTTCTTTAAAAGCTACGGTTTCGATCTGTAGCTTTTATGTTATGACTTAAGCCTGAACAATACCACTTGAAAACTGCCTGTCAAGATCTGTGAGACTTATCGGTTTCTCAATGATGGTAAATTTTGCATCTTCAGGCATCTCTGGTTTGGAAGGATGAAAGGCACTGATAAGATTGATGTGCGAGCCAGGCAATTCGCTGGCAATTTTTGGAGCGACGCTCCATCCTACTCCATCCGGTAGATTATTATCGAGGAAGATAATATCCGGACGTAGCGTTTGCAGAAAAGCCAGACCTTGCTCCAGCGTATGGGAAAGATAAACTTCATAGCCCTTCCGTAGGAAATAGCTTTTTAGCAAGTGACACAAATCAATCTCATCGTCAATAATCAATACCTTTCTTCGCTGCATGTGATACGTGTTAATTTCAATCAACTTTCCTTACAAAATAACGTATTGAACCTGTTACAAACAACTAAACGCGCGACGCGTAGGTGTTGGTATTTTTCCAAAACTGCTCACTCTTAATTTCTTACAATGTAAAATTGTGTGGGAAAATATGTAAGCCGTTTTTCTTTGCGATTTAAAGGCAAATACAATGCCTGGCAGGCATAGCGTGTATATTTTTAACGAAGCCTTCAAACTATGCAGGAATACTTGTCGTGTGCATCCAATAGCTACGCAGAGCGGCGACAGTTTTTAAAAGACTTTCAAAACTGTTGGGCTTGGTTATATAGGAGTTAGCGCCCAATTCGTAACACCGCCGCATTTCCTGTTCGTTATTAGTGGTGCTGAAAATAATAACCGGTATCTTCTTCAGATCGGAATTTTGTTTCAGCTCACGCAATACCTCTCTGCCATCTTTTTTAGGCATGTTTAAGTCGAGCAGTATAAAGCGGGGAAATTTTCTTTCTCTGTCAGGAGCCTGAATAGAATTCAAATACTCAATCACCTCCACTCCGTTTTCTACGAAATGCAATTTGTCGGAAAATCCGTTCTCTTCAAACGCTGCCTGCAATAGGAAACGATCGTCTGCATCGTCTTCAGCAATCAATATGAATATCTCCTCCATGCGCACCTGTGATAGTTGTAAAAGTACGTAAATATAGCCCAAGCGTCAGTAGATGCCGGATGGTTTATCATAATTTTTTTACCAACGGCAACGAGCTAAGAAGGAGGTGCATTTTGAGGAATCCACTCAACATAAATACCATGAATGAGACAGTCGCTGCCGGTTGTAGATAGCTCGGGATTGTGGCATAGTCTTTTTCGGAAATAGTGGATCAATAAGAAAAACACTCCGCTATGCAACAACAGGAAAGTCCCCGTCAGGACAATCAAAAAGATCAGACTAGTCAACAGAATAAAGCGACCTCCGGGGAGGCCTCCGGCAATGATGACTATCGTCGCGATGGAGCACAACTGGGAGGCACTTCATCTGATAACGAACCATCAGATGCTGCCAACAGCACACGGAAAGGGGGCGGCGGAAGCGGCTACGATGTGGGCCGTGAACAGCAAGAGGTAAACAGACAACAGGAAGAAATGCATCAGGAACGAGATCTGGAACAAATACAGCCCGAACGTACAGAGATACAACAACCTGACACCGACCCGTCTCGGGAAAATCCAACAACAAATCCAGACCAGCCATCGACCCCTCCTGACCAGCCTGAAACGCGTCCGGGCACAAGTACGATGGGAAGCTTCAATCGAGATGTAAATGGCGCATGGAGTCAAAGCAGTTGGGATCCTCATACGATACGATAAGCGAACACATGAATAGACACAATTCTTTGGAACGTCTTTTAGAAGTACTGCACGGCAGCACTGAATATACTATGCCTGAAATCGCGGATGATACACAGGAAAATCACGAAAAGGTATTCAAAAGAACAGCTTCCACTTCTGAACATCGCGCACTGAAATTCCATACATCACCTCGCGTATTGCAAAAGCAAACTGCCTCAGAGAAACGAATGCATCGTCCGCATTAACCATGCAAAAGATCCGTTTGTTCTAGCAACAGTGATTGGGAACAGCGCGATTTGACACGCTACGGTATGCAGACGTAACTCATAAACATCAACAAGTAAAAAAATCAATTCTATGAAAAAATCACGCAGTCAGTCGTCCGGAAAAGCCGGCACCGCCAGCCGCAATGCATCTGCCAAGCGCAGCTCTTCTACTACGCGCACGGCCGCTTCATCGCGAGGCAAATCCTCGTCATCTTCGAAATCAGGCAATAGTAGAGGGAATGCTTCGTCATCACGCAGCAGTGCAAATGGGCGTTCATCCTCCAACACAGCTCCACGGAGTTCTCGAGCTTCATCGAACGGACGTGCTTCTGCTTCTCGTTCTTCAGCAACTAACAAAGGTCGCGCAAAACAGTCAAGTCCACGCGAAGACCTGATGGAAGTATTGAAAGATGGACTGAAAGACATATACTATGCTGAAAAGCAACTGGTAAAAGCGTTGAAGAAAATGAGTAAAGCCGCTACAAACATGGAACTTAGTGAGGCTTTTGATACACATCGTCTGCAAACTGAAGAACAGATAGAATTATTAGGCCAGGCTTTCGAAGCTATGGAATTGAGAGCTGCCGGTAAAAAATGTCCGGCTATGGACGGACTGATCGAAGAAAGTCAGGAGCATATCGAAGAAATGGATAAAGGACCTGCTTTAGATGCTGCACTGATTGTAGGTGCGCAAAAAGTAGAGCATTACGAGATTGCCGCCTATGGCTCGTTACGGGCATTTGCTCGTTGCCTTGAATTAGCAGAGTGCGAGCAAATTTTCGATCAGATACTACAGCAGGAATCTGAAACTGATGACCTGTTGACTCAAATTGCAGAAACGGTGAATCGTGAAGCACTGAGCGGCGATGAAATGGCCAATGAAGTGGAAATGGAAGAACAAGAAATGTAGTATACTTCTATCGCAGGTAAGTTCTGCGAAGCAATAGGGCGATGCAGTAATGCGTCGCCTTTTTCGTTTAATAAATAGGTGCAAACAAATATTACTTTTATTGAATGAAATCTGAAGAAAATTACCTCGAAATAAATCGTCGCCTTTGGAATGAGCGAACCAAAGCCCATCTTAATTCACGTTTCTACGATATGCAGTCTTTTAAGCAGGGAGATTCCACTTTGAAAGAGATTGAACTCGACCTATTGAGTGACATCAGTGATAAATCGCTGCTACATCTGCAATGTCATTTCGGACAAGACACTCTTTCACTGGCAAGAATGGGTGCAACTGTTACCGGCGTAGATCTTTCCGATACAGCGATCACCGAAGCGGGTAGAATTTCTGAGGAATTGAACCTGCCTGCAAGGTTTATCTGCACCGATCTTTATGATCTTCCATCTCATCTCAATGAGCAATTTGATATTGTATTTACATCTTATGGTACCATCGGCTGGCTACCGGACTTAAAGAAATGGGCAAACATTGTGGCGAGATACCTTAAACCTGGTGGCAAATTTGTGTTTGCAGAGTTTCACCCTGTGATCTGGATGTTCGACAATGAATTGAGTTATGTTCAGTATTCCTATTTCAACAAAGAAGCTATTGTGGAAACCGAAATTGGAACCTATGCCGATAAAGACGCACCAATAGCAATGGAATCGGTGGGCTGGAATCACAGCCTGGCAGAAGTGTTGGATAGTCTTCTTTCCGAGGGACTTAGACTGACTACTTTCAGAGAATTTGATTATAGCCCTTACAATATTTTTCCGGGTATGATAGAAGTGGAACCCGGCAAATTCCAACTGGAAAAATGGATGGGAAAAATTCCGCTGGTGTATGCTTTACAGATGTCAAAAGAACTATAGTAAAAAGCCCCGGTTTCAACGACCGGGACTTTTTCTAAAAAAATTCTACTCTCTCCTTAGGTTAGGGAATGGCGGAGCCACATTCGACGGACCGTCTTCACCTTCCATTGCCGAACGGTACATTACTGTATTCGGATCGCCGGGCTGACCGTATTGGAAGATAAAGCGATTGCGATCGATACCATGCCTTTCAGTCATATAGGTAATTACAGCTTCCACACGATCCCAGGAGCGTTGTTGCTGTAGCTTGCTGCCGCTACCCGAGCCGATGATCACCACACGGCATCCGGGATTTGCCTTCATCAGCGCAGCCAGCGATGCGAGTCTTGCCTGATTGTAAGGTTTGATTCTGGCTGAGTTTGCATCGAAAACAATGGCTCCGGAGCCGATATTAGAGCAAGGACCACTCACCGATGATACACCATTACAGTCATCAGGACACGGACATTTTCCGATACCATCTTCATCCACCGGCTGACATTCTGTAGGGGTGATCAGTTGTTTGTCACGGTAGTCAGGTACGCCATCACCATCTGTATCCATCGGACAACCATTGACATCAACCGGTACGCCCTCTGGTGTTCCCGGACATTGGTCGAACTGGTCGGTTACGCCATCCATATCAGCATCCGGAAGTGTAGGATCTGGAAGTTTCATGTGACGCGGCGTACTAACTTCGCCATATACATAATCCAGTGGATTCAGCCAGTATAGCGGTTCAACATTTCTTCGTGCATTGCCAATATTAAAATTCACACCTACGGAAAAATAGTTGACCATATCATTATCCTGAGTGAAAACCGGATCACCTAAGGTCTGCTCAGCCCAGCGCTGACCATCCAGTAAATCGTCATCGTGAGGGAAAGTAATGCGATCTTCAATGGAGATGTTCCAAAGTCTTGAAATTTTAAACTGTGCTCCAAGACCACCACTGAAAGCCCAATCGAGCGTTTTATTGCCAAAAATAGTCGGACGACGTACCCCGCGGATGGTCTCCGCTTCGGTTTCATAAGTGTTATCCATACCACTCTGCAGGCGTCTTTTTATTTCTCTTCGGTTCCGGTGTACTTGGGGAATATCATCACCTACAATTTCATCGAAATTATACTTATTGCCATTGGCATCAAGAGTGTTTACACGTGTATTGTAGGCGAAAGCTCCAAGGCCTACAAACCCATAGAAGGAAATACCTGTACGTGCTTTGTGCCAACGAATATTGTTGGTATTAAACATGAAGTCTACATTCAGCTGATGCGCCTCCATACGGTAGTTATAATGCACCTCTTCCTGAGGTTCCCGATAAGTAACTTCTCCGGTCTTATCATTCTTGATCAACAGTGCCGGATGGTAGAGATTCTGATCGGGAGAAACACCATCGTTATACCACGCTGTATTGCGGCTGTAGTTCACAGACTCCTGCCATTGTAAACCTTTGGCTATACCATAGATATACTGTAAACGGGTGGAGAACATGTAGCCCCAGGCTTTTCGCACATGAGCATGAAAACCGTATCCGCCGCGCTCCCAAAGCATCAGCGTTGGTACATCGCCCGAAACGTTGTATAAACCGGCACCGATGCCTATCTCCCACATATTTCGCGGTTTTGCCGGGAAATTATATTCGTAGTTCAGGAAACGGCGGTGTTGGTCCATCCGAAAAGCCGGAACGTAGTTGGTGTCCAGAACATCATAACTTCCTCCGTATTGAGATACCGTGGTTGTAGATGTGGTCGTAGTTGTTGTGGAGGATTGATACTCCTGCGCGGTAAGCCGATTTGCTGAGAGCAGCAACGACAGTCCGGCTAACAAAAAGTATTTTTTGCTGACCATACACATGTGTTTTGGTTGATTAGACGATACAGGCATTAATGACATTTTCATGTTACATTGTGTTTGTCTCCGTCTCTGCCTTATATCTCAGAAATCTTACCTCAGGAACGAGATAAGCTCCGCTAGTGTGGGAATTAAAAAGAAGTATTCAATCCTTAAGAGGGGCAAAGCTATACTATTTTTATAATTCCAACACCTATTTCTATAATTTTTTTTGTAAATGTATATAGCAGCTTTGTTGTGAAGTATTTATCGGGCGTGAATAACAGAGCAATAACACAAAAAAATCCCGTCTCATTGAGACGGGATCCTTTTTAAATATACCGGAAGAAATTAGTCTCTTCTCAGGTTAGGGAATGGTGGAGCTACGTTAGCAGGTCCTTCTTCACCGGCATTTGCTGTACGGTACATAACACTGTTTTCGTTACCAGGAGCACCGTATTGGAAGATGAAACGATTACGATCAATACCATGTTTTTCGCTCATGTGCTCGATCACTGCGTTTACGCGATCCCAGCTACGTTGTTGCTGAACCTTGCTTGAGTTACCTGCGCCTATGATTACTACTTTACAAGTAGGGTTTGCAGACATTTGAGCAGCGAGGTTAGACAGCTGAGACTGCATACCTGCAGAGATACGGCTGCTGTTTCCAGAGAAGTTCAGGCTACCTGCGCCGATGTTACCACATGCAGTAGCTGTACCGCCACAACCATCAGGACAAGGGCATTTACCAACACCATCAGCGTCAACTGGTTGACATTCTGTTGGAGTAATCAATTGCTTGTCTTTGTAATCAGGTACACCATCACCGTCTGTATCCATTGGGCAACCATGTGTATCAACAGCTACACCAGCAGGAGTACCAGGACATTTGTCGAATTGGTCGGCTACGCCATCGCCATCAGAATCAGGCAGGATTGGCTCAGGCAGACGCATGTGGCGAGGATCGCTCAGTTCGCTGTAAGCATGATCCAGAGGATTTACCCACCACAGTGGAGCTACATTCTTGCGTTTGTTACCGATGTTGAAGTTCAGACCGATAGATGCATAGTTCCAGATATCCTTATCAGGAGTAAGAGAACCATTCACCTGATGTTGAGTTGCATCCAACAAATCGGTAAACGCAAACGTCACTTTATCTTCCAGTTGAAGTGTCAGCAAGCTGCTCAAACGGAACTGCAAACCCAAACCGGCTGTAAGCACA
>ENA-UOVV01000842-UOVV01000842.1-compost-metagenome-genome-assembly--contig:-NODE-842-length-29547-cov-9.280415_pt1 | contig 29547 bp, 54 predicted proteins | sample MGYA00238155_ERZ761577 | MGnify/ENA primary metagenome ERZ761577 (study PRJEB28898, sample SAMN06268775) | compost metagenome | isolation source: Emeryville, CA | place: USA:Emeryville, CA | collected... | reverse complement strand
GTGCCGAAGGTGGGACTCGAACCCACACGCTTTTGAGGGCGGCGGATTTTGAGTTCCCTACGCTATCCGGACAGCTAGGTTTTATGCGGCCTGTAGCGGACAGAAACGCCCTGATCGGCCCCAAACACTGCACAAAAGCTGCACAGGATCATGCGAGCTTCGCGACGGCATCGGCCAACGTCTCGGGGGCTAAGTGCGCGTACCGTTGCGTCATTGCTGGCGACGTGTGACCGAGCAACTGCTGCACCACAAACAGCGGCACGCCGGCCTGCACGAGCCACGATGCGCAGGTGTGGCGCAAGTCGTGCCAGCGACAGTCCACACCGACCGCTGCGCGCGCCGCGTCCCATTCCTCGCGCAGCCGGCGGTCGCCGATCGGGAGCGGGAGCTTTGCCGCGATCGCGCGCACCTTGGGGTGTAGCGGGATCAACTGGAGCGAGCGCGTCTTGCTCGACCTGTCCAGCCGGATGCAGTCGCCCTGCACGTCGCGCGCAGTGAGCCGCAGAAGGTGACCACGCCTGATGCCCGTGTACGCCGCCAGCAGCACGTAGCCACGCCCCGCGGGGGTCCGCATGGCTCCCGCTAGCGCCTCCACCTCCGCGAGGCTCAGGAATCGCTCCCTGTGCGCCTCTGGCAGTAGTGTGATGGCCGGCGGTCTATCCAGCCATCCCCACTCCCGCCACGCCGCCCGGCCGATCTGGCGCAGGATGCGACCCTTGTGGTTCGTGGTGGCCGGCGCCTTGTCGCGTTCCGCCGCCTTCACCTCGGCCCACACCTGCGCAATGTCAGCGAGCTTCCTGCCGGCGATGTAGGGCAGCAGGGCGCGGCAGTGGTTCCGGGTCTTGCGCTCGCTCCGCAGGCGCGGCACGTGATCCTCCAGCCACCGGACCAGTGCGTCGGCGATCAGCCTTTCCGGTTCGCGACCAGCTGCAGCGTCCTTGACGCTCGCGAGCCAGCGCCTTTCGTATTCGCGCGCGTCGGCGAACGTCCAGTGCCTAGAAGCCTTGCGATGCGTTCGTCCGCCGTAGCAGACGGTGACTTGATAGCTTCCGTTTTCGCGCTTGGCGACTGGCATTCTCGGACCCTCCGGCGCGCCCAGAACGCGGCCAGGTCAGCAGGGTGTATGCGGTCGGACTTTGGTCCCGAGCCTAGCCGGACTGCGCTCAGGTCGCCAGCATCGATAGCGCGGCGCAAGGTCTTGGCCGAACACTCGCTGCGCTCTGCGGCTTGCGCTAGGGTAAGCAGTTTTTCAGCCGCGCCCATCTACCCCTCCGCTCCGTCATCCACCACCAGCCGCACGCGCTTGCCCCACCAGTCCGACGGGATATCGCTTTCCTTCACTGCGACAGTGTTCGCGATACCGTCGCTGCGTCTGTTTGTGATTATGCCGCGCGGCGCAGCGTCGATCCGCCTGCGCAGCTCGTCGCGCTCACGCCGCGCTTCGTCCCGCTCTTCGCAGAGATTGCGGAGTTCGGCGCTGTCGCGGTTGATGATCCGGCGCAGATCGTCCACCTCCGCGCGCAACCGCTTGATCTCGTCGTCGGCTGCGTTCGCGCAATGACGGCCCACGCTGTCGCTGGCATTGGCCCATGCGCGCAGCCGATCCACGATTTCCGGTTTAATTTTGTCAGTGCTCATCATCCGTGTTAGGTGGTTGAGTTAGGCTGCAACTTGCAGCCGAATACGTGTTAGGTTGCAACAGCGGGCACCAGTCAGGGCAGCATTCCCCCTCATCTATTTCAATAGCCTTCCCGCCAGGCTCTGCCAGATTACAGTAATCCTTCCAGGAGTAATCATCGCCGTTACGAATTTCGTCCGGGAAACAGTATCTGCATTCGTTACAACTTGGCGGCTCGCAAGGCAGTCCGCTGTCGGCCCACCGTTTTACGCCATCGCTGCCCATTACCCATCTGCGCGATTCTCCCCGCTCAATATCTAGCACAATTCCGAATCCTCCGGTAATACCCATCATAGACCCCATACGTTGCCACCTAACTAGCAGTTCAAGCCGACCCAGGCGGTCAGCGTGGTCGTGTGTTCAATCTTACGCCGCGCCGGGGCGGCTTAACGCGGTGTTAGAGGGCAGGGCCGGCTTCCGGCGCATGCTCCACCTTCATGCCGTGCACCTTGGGCTCAGCGGTTGCCCATACGGTCATCGCTTCGAGCACGTAGAAGCGTGCGCCTTGGTGCTGCTTAGCAAGCCGCTTCGCTTCCTCCGTAGCCGCTTCCTGCGTAGCGTGAACCTTGTTCGGCGGCCCGCCGTTTTCAGCCTTCACCATCCAGAACTTGTATTCCATCGCATTGCCCTCTAACTATGTGCTCAAGCGGACTGCGGCCCGCCGGTGCCGGTTTCCTGATCGTTCGCGCCGCCGCAGCCGCTTAGCACGGCGTTGGGCCGCAGTGATCCAATTTCGCAACTCGCAATCCTGCCGTGAGGGTGCCAGTACGGCGGGCGGGGACGGACAAGTCGCGCACCTTCCGAATCAGGTAGCCAGCGCATTGCTCGGCCATCCATGACCAAACTGTGATCTTGCTCGATGGGGTCAACATCCACGCTCAACACCTTGCCGTGGCCATGGGCCGACTTTTTGCCGACGTACTTCACCTCACGTAGGATTCGGCGCATCTCCTTTCCGTTGCCGTTGGCGTAAGCCACCATCTGCGTGCACAGCGTCAGTGGCAACGGCGTCTGCCAGTCGCGGTACTGCCCGTTTTGCAGATTCGGGCTTCCGGTTGTCAGGTCGATGCGGGATTGACGCAGGCGCTTGCGCCAGTGCCACAAGCCTTCTCCCTGCGGGCCTACCGGGAACAGCGCGGAGGCGCGCCAGACCCATGTGTCGCCGAAGCTCTCGCGCATGAGCGGCAACTGCACGTCTTGCGGGATGCCGCTTCGGTCAAGCCCACGGATGCCCTGGCGCGGCCCCAGCACCCACGCTAGCAATCCATCCAGCATGGTGGGTTCGTTCGGGTCGTAGTACACGCCCGATCCGTCGAGGTGGAAAGTGATTCGGAAGTTCACTGGATGACTCCTGCTATTTTCAAACGCTGATACACCTGCGGGTAATGGCGGCGGACGGTTTCGATAGCGCCCCAGCGGTCGAATGCGCTGTCGTAGACCCACGAGACGCGCGTGGTATCGCGATCTGGTTCAGAGGCGCGGGCATAGATCGGGTGCAACGGCAGTGCGTGCTCGTCGATGTAGGCGAAAACATCGGCAGACGACCAGCGGCGCATCGGCCAGGCGATGAGGCAGCCGTATCGCTTGCTGGCGTGGATCGGGCCGTGCTTGGCAATGACGATGCGACGGGTTTTGCTCTCCGATGAGCGCAGGCCGACAAACTCAGCCACCGCGCCAATCGACTGCAATGCGTCGCGCACCGGGCCTACGATGGCGCGGTTTGTGTCGGCACCGGCCAGGTCAAGCGCGATGGCGTCACCTTTCGCGATGGTCAGGGGCAAGGCGTACCGCTCGCATAGGCCATGCACGAGCGGCATTGCTTCCGGCGTCTCCAGTCCGCTGTCGTTGTAGATCACATGCGGCGTGCAGTGCTGCACTGCCATGTGCAGCATGGCGACGCTGTCCTTGCCGCCGCTGACACCGATTGCCACAACGCCGCCAGCCGCGCGGCGGATGGTCTCGCGGATGATGGCGTGGGCATCGTCCTGCATGGCGCGATAGCGCGCGGCGTGCGTGATGCGATAGAGCTTGTCGCGCATCAGAACAGGCTCCCAGTTTCGCCGCGCGCAAGTGGGGCAGGTGCTGCCCTCGTGCTGCCGAGTTCCTTCAGTTCTTCCGCGCTGGGCAGCAGGTAAACACAGAACTGGTACAGCGCAGACTCTATGCGTGACCGCGCCCAACGCTGGTAGTCCAGTGCAAGGGCAACGCCGACCTTGCCGACAAGGTGCGGCTCCATGTCCCCCGTTTCCAGCACCGGGCGCGGGATGCCTGCGTCCTGGTAGTGCCGCAAGGTGCCCCACGTATCCTGCAGCGCACCCTTGTCCGTGCAATCGACGCGCACGGATTCCCACAGCCAGACATTACTACTGCCAGTGTTGACGGGCGCACGTAGGCCACCATGCTTTTTATAGCTGGTGGTGGCGTAGCCGGCCCACGGTTTCGGCGGCGGCTCACCGAATACCGCATCCCTCACGCCCTGCCGCGTCAACGGCTCGAAGCGATCGGATGTGCACCGCCAACTGCTCATGCGCTCCGGGCAGTACCGCCGCGCCTTGCCATCTCGCAATTCGCCAGCGGTGAAGGCATCCCACACATGCACGCCGATGCGATCACTGTCCGGCAACGCCAGCAATTCCAGGTCGGTGAAGCTCGGCCCCAGCAGATGCTTGCGGGCGATGGTGTCGCAGTCATCGCCCGTGATGCAGCACAGGCCCGGCACTGGAGCCTCCGGGTATGGCTCCGGCTGGTAGTCTGCGTGCCGACGGAACGCCTCAGCCAACAAGTGCAGGCTGCTCACAGAGCGCTCCCAAGCGATGCAGGTAGGCGAGGATGTCGGTCTTGTGGGCCGACAGATACGAGTCGTATTCGGCGGGGTCGGGGATGGCGTCAGAGACGATGCGCACCTTGCCGATGCCTCGGCGGTTGTCTGCGCCAAGCAGCCCGCGATCTGCCAGAAGATGCAGACCACGCCCAAGGCAGGCGCGCTCCAGGCTCGTCGCGTGCCCGCCCACGTCGATACCGCCATCCATTACCGTACCGGCCTTGAGCACTTCGCTGGTTGCGATCATGCCGGCATGATCGTCGTCTTCCTGATGTCCTTCGTGGTCGTCGCGGCGGGTGAGGAATACCCACTCGATCAATTCATCGGCGCGCACATCGCCAGTTCCCCATTCGCGGCAGCGCGGGCGCAGATCACCAAATTGCACGCGGCCACTGATGATCCGATTCCCCATTGCGCTACCAAGCAACGACAGCATCGGGATGTTGTTGCGCAGGTCTCGGATAGCGTCGGCCTTGACTGCGCCGGCGTTGCCAAGCTCCTTGTCCAGCTTGCTGTTGGCCTCCAGCACGCCGCCCGCGTAGAACGCATGGAACGCCCATAGCGCCAGCGCGGGCTTGCTGCGATCAGTAGTCAATCCGAGTGCTGCAAGGAAGTGATCTGTCAGCAGATCGCGCATCTGGCCGCGCACAGCGTTCCCGGCGTAGATCGGCAAGGCCATGTGCTTGCCGGTGGCGGTGATGACGCTCCTGCGGCGGAACAGGGTTGCATTGCCTGCCTTTCGGTCAGCGCCATGCGCCAGCCCCGTCAATACATCGACGCGCAATTGGATGTCGAAGACCGGGTGTGCCGTGACCACAGAATCATCGGGTTCCACCGCTTGCAGCGGGATCGCGGCAAGCGCATCGGCATAGTCGCCCTCGTCGCGCAGGGACGCGATCATTGCCACAACTGAGGGGTGTTCGCGCATCCAATGCAAGATGGCGGGTGCAGTTGGGCCGGTGGCTTCGGCCATGAATGGCGCAATCTTCGCGCCGCCGATGTATTCGATGCCTGCATCAAGCGATTGAGCAAGATGCTCCACCGCATCCAGCAGTGTGGCGCGGCTCATCGCCTGTACAAGTCGGTCGGCGAAGAACCCGCCGAAACTGCGGTTGACTTTGAGTCCGGTTGTGTCGCGGAGCCGGCGGATGATGTCGAGTGTTGCTTTCATTTGGTTCTCCAGTTTTCGGGCCGGCGGCCCAACAATTCATTCAAGCCGACGCCTACGGCGCGGCTTAATTCAGGCGTTATGTATCAAATGGCGGCAACAATTCGCCCCAGGCAACCACAGGAAGCGCCTCATCGCTCGGGTGGCGTTCCTCCCAAAACCGGCCCTTGGCGTCGCAATACGCAACAAGGTGATGATTGTTGCGCCAGGAAGGCCCGCGCTTACCCTCTACCCACACCTGCACCTCTACTCCTGGCTCTGGAAGTGCATCGGATACTTTTGTCCATCCCACCCCGGTTCTCCTGTTGAGACATAACAATTCATTCAAGCCAACGCCTACGGCGCGGCTTAATTCAGGTGTTAGCCGTCATGTACTCACGTATCGCATCGGCAACATTCTGAGGATCACAGATTGATCCGCCTGGAACGCAAGCCTCAATCAACTCTTGCGCGTCAACCGGGACAAGCTGCGTTGCAATGTGCGGCGCGGCGCGCGGGTAGATGTTGTCGTATGCCTTCGCTTCGCGCCGCGCATCCTGTTCGCTTGCGCAAAGTGTTGCCATGCCGGTTGTCTTGCTCAGTGCGTACCAGTGCATTTGTTCCTCCGGTGCCGTCGCGTGACGGCTAACTGTGCATTCAAGCCGACGTTGCGGAGTCGGCTGTACCGTCTTGCTGTTTGTCTGTGGCCGCAACGCGGCTTAACGCGGTGTTATGCCGCTCACCGAATCTCAATGCTGCGTTCTCGACACGCAGCCGCTCAAGTTCATCAGCCGTCAGCGGAAACCACACCGCAAGGCTGCTGTCCTCGCGCCAGTGCGCGCCGGTCTTGCGATCAATTTCGTCGTGCGCCCAACCCTCAAGCAGCAGCCGTTCGCATTCAGCCCAATGGTCATCGTCTAGCAATTCGGCAAGCCGAGCGCCGAGTTTTTGCAGCGGGTGGCCCATTGGGGGCAGTTCGGGTAACTTGTCGCTATCGTCTGCATCAAAATCCATTGCTATATCCTTCGCCGCAAGAGCGGCATAACAAGTCAATCAAGCTGACCGCCGCGATGCGGCGGCAGCTTATTTCCGGCGTTAGAGGGCAGGGCCGGCTTCCGGCGCATGCTCCACCTTCATGCCGTGCACCTTGGGCTCAGCGGTTGCCCATACGGTCATCGCTTCGAGCACGTAGAAGCGTGCGCCTTGGTGCTGCTTAGCAAGCCGCTTCGCTTCCTCCGTAGCCGCTTCCTGCGTAGCGTGAACCTTGTTCGGCGGCCCGCCGTTTTCAGCCTTCACCATCCAGAACTTGTATTCCATCGCATTGCCCTCTAACTATGTGCTCAAGCGGACTGCGGCCCGCCGGTGCCGGTTTCCTGATCGTTCGCGCCGCCGCAGCCGCTTAGCACGGCGTTATGCGTCAAATCAGCCTCGCCTTCTCAAGCTGCGCCTTTACCAGCGTTACCGCCCATTTTTTTTGGGCATTCCCAGCAATCGAGATATGGCGTTTCGCGGCGTCAACAGTGCCTATGAAACGGCGCTTCTCTGCTTTCAGTACCTCGTTTTCCGCCCGCAGTCTCGCTATCAGCGCCTTTGCTCGACAGAGGTCTTCCTCAGCAGTATCGGCGCGGCGTTTGGCGTCTTCTGCCGCCTTCTCGTATCGCGCCACCTGCGAGAACAACCCGCTCAGGTATGCGCGTTCCACGCTCACCGTCTCGGCTGCCTCATCCGTAAACCGCTGCCGAATAACCCTGTCACCTCTCTGTCTCGCTCCTGCACCCATTGTCTTATCTCCTGTTTAGTGTTGCGCAACGCATAACACTGCGCGTCAGTCGGACGCTCGTACCTCGCGCCGCTGCGCTTGGCCGTTAGGTTGCTTCCGGCACGTCGCATAGAGCGGTGAATGCCGCCACTTGGTCTTCCGTCAGTGGGCCGAAATAGTCGGGCCCAAAGCAGTCATCCATCCTTAGGAACTTCTCACCGCTAGGGCGGAGAACTAGGGAAAGACCGCCGTAGGTGTTACAAAACGGGGATTCTTGAATTATCTTTTCCACGCATCACCTCATTTGATTGACGCAACCTAACAAGGCGCTCAAGCCGAACCCGCTTCGCGGGTCGGCTTAGCTTCGGTGTTAGACACGAGCCAAAAATCCTTTGCGATTCACGATGTATGAATCAACATCCTCGCCGCGAATCCGGAAGGTGTACCCGCATCGCCAATCGAGGCGAAGGGTTCTAATCCATACCTCAATCTCGTCCTTGTTCCGAAACCCTTTATCGAACCGAGTTCGCGGGCCATGTTGTAGGAACCAGCGGCACCTGTTCTGTTCTGGGATTTTTTCGTACACATTCATGCGTGTTCTCGGTTTCGTGTCTAACAATTCATTCAAGCCGACGCCGCTTCACGGCGCGGCTTAATTCAGGCGTTATACGGCTAGCCGGCATTGCCGCTGCTCGTTCTCGATGCGCTCGCACGCAATGTCGAAGTACTTGCGCTCGCGTTCAATGCCGACGAATGACTTGCCCATAGCAACTGCTGCAACTCCGGTCGTTCCCGTTCCCATGAATGGATCGCACACCGTCTGCGCTTTGGGGTGCATGTCCAGGCACCATTTCATGAGCCGCACCGGCTTTTGCGTCGGGTGTTCCTTGCCGTCCTGTAGCGCCTCGCCACGGGAAAGTGTCAGGACTCGGGCGGCGGCTCGCTTGCTGCTCCACGCAAACTCGCAATCGGCAAGTGAGAAGTTCCGCTGGCCCTTGTCCCAGACAAGCCATTGCATCGTCGGCGGCAGCGCGTCGGTGAAGTAATTGCCGCCCCATACAATCGTGTGCTTCGCCTTTTCCAGAAACAGGCCAAACAGCCATAGCGGGGGGCGTTCCTTGTCCCAGCCTTCCGCGCCGTAATCCACCCAGCCGTCCTTCTGGCTGTTTCGCGTTCGGTCGGCTCCAATCCCATACGGCGGATCGGTCAGGATCAAGTCGCACGCGGGGAGCAACGGCAACACTTCCCGGCAATCTCCGTGCCAGAGTTCCGCATTCCCGATTGTCACTTTCTCTGCCATGTTTCCTCTCAATCGCCGTATAACAATTCGGTGCAGCCGAAACCGCTTCGCGGTTCGGCTGACCTCAATCGTTGGGCGGCTGGTTCAGCACCGACTGCACTTGCTCTCGGATCGACTGCGGCAGCGCGAAGTCCACCGCTCCTGAGAGCTTCAGGTTATCGAGCGCTCGCGAGACGTCCCAGTCGCGCACGGCTTGCAGGGCGGCGCGTAGCTGTCCGTTCTCCCTTCGGAGTTTCTCCCACGCATTTATCGTTCCGCATTTCGGCTCGCATCCTTTCTGGCGCGGCTCATTCCACAGCGGGCAGTAGTCAGGGCGCATCGTCGGCTTCCATCAGGTTCGCGTCCGTTTCTGCCAACGCCGCAATGGTGTCAATGGCCTTACGTAGCGCGGCCCACTGCTCAACGAAAAACGCGATGCTCTGGTCAGAACGGGTGATGCCTTGCAGCACAATCAGGCCGGGCGATTCGCGTGACAGCTTCACCTCGATCATTCGCGGGTCGCCTTCATCTTCCTCCGTGATTTCAGTGCTCACCACCATGGCAGAAACCGTGATCTTCGAGTTCGGCCAGCGCGGCTTTACAGCCTTCGCTTCGGCAACTTTTCTGCATTCTTCGATCGCGTACTGCTCAGCGCACGGACTCGGCGGGTTGTCGTCAGGGTGGCACGTGCAGGGTCGCCGCCCAACTATGCGTTCAACCGGACCGCGCGGACATTCTTCGCTCATACATCCTCCTTCGGCGCGCGGCCGGTTAACGCGGCGTTATACGCAGCCAGCATCAACTCTCTTGCTCGCTCATGTGTTTCTGGATTTTCAGCGCCTTCGACCAACTCCAGCGAATAGTGCATCCCTCAGTGGTCGCAGTGGATGTGGTCGCATCCGGTCGTTCCGCATGCTTTTTCGCCTTCTCCGCACCAGCGAGCTTCTTTGCCACAGCATTTGCAAATCAGTTGCTCCATTTCAGTCCTCTCGTATAACTGTGCCTTCAACTCGGACGGCTTCGCCGCCGGTTAAGGCGGCGTTAGCTGGCAATGACCTCAAAGCCATCGTTGTAGGCAAGCACATCACCCAAGTAGTAGTCCGGACCATCCGTCGGGCTTGAGCCATCGCAGTAGAAATAGCCACTGCTGTACGTTGCCGCCGTCGCTCGCTTATGCAACGGATTCGCATCGTTTGGGAACAACATCACTCGGTCGCCGTCTTGTAGGTTGTCAAAATCAGTTCGCATTTCGGTTCTCCATGCTGGCACGCAGCCAGCTAACAATTCATTCAAGCCGACGCCGCTTCACGGCGCGGCTTAACTCAGGTGTTCGACATCAAAGTTGTCTCCTCGCCGTCTCGTTCATGGCATCTCTTGTTGCTTGCATCATTTCATCGTGTCCTTTTCTGCGCCCTTGCGCGTACACGTCATTAAGTACTTGATTTAGTTGCAGTGCCTTGGCGAGGCACGGCAGCCACAATTCATAGGTGGATTTTTCAACGGCGAATATGGCGAGTCCTCTTTCAGTTTCCGTTGCGCCCTTCCACGTAAAATTTATCTTCGTGCCGTTCATGCGGCCTCCTGGTAGGGGCAGAGTGGCGTGTTGTGCTTGTGCCACTCCGCATGATGTTTCGTGCAAAGCCACCGGACTTCCAGCGGCTTTGAGTATCAGAACGGTATGGAATCCGAGTCGAAATCATCCGCAGGCGCATCCGTCGCGCGCTGCGGCCTCTGCGGACTTGGCGCGGTCTGCCTCGGCGTCCCGTTGCCGGTCAGCTTGACCTCGCGCACGTCCAGCGTGATGTACGTCTTGCCGTCATGCTCGCGCGTGCCGATATCGCCTTCAACGACAACCTGCGCTCCCTTGACCAGGTACTGCGCCAGCTTTTCGCCGCGCTCGCCCCACAGGCTGCAGTCGAGCCATATGGTCTGCTTACGGTCGCCCCAGCCGTTGTCAAACGCCGCCGAAAATCCAGTGACGGCCTTCCCCGCGTTTGTGTAGCGGGTCACCGCATCTTTGCCGATGCGGACAAGTTCCTTGAAATTGCTCATGCTGCCTCCTCCTCCATTTTTGCCGCGCGCGAAACGAGCGCGATTATCGCGTCGCAGATTGCGGGCCAGTCGTTATTGTCGTAGAGCTTCGCGGCGCCGCTGGTGCCAACGCTGCGGAAGCCGAGCTGCGCGAGCCCGTCCGCCGAGATCGACAGCGGCGCGATGCGCGCATTGATCTCGCCGAGCTTGATCCAGCGTCCGGGGCCGGTCGGTCCCGGCTCGGTGATTGCGTCGAATACTTCATCGGCGATGGAGCCCGCGACATCTTGATTGGAAGTCAGGTGCTCTACCGGCTGAGCTACGCCCGCTTGTTCTCGTTTCTGTTCAGCGCGGGCTCGCTCGGCCTCCGCCTTCCGCGCAGCCTCGTCGATCCGGTCGCGAATCACGCTGCGCAGCGCATCGGGCGGCAACGTCGCGGCGAGCGAAACACGATCGGGCAGCAGGTGATCGTGTTCGCGGTGTTCGTCTAGAACGGCGATGCACGCACGGATCGCGTCTGCGCGCTGGCTCGCGTCGATTTTCGCGCGTGCGACTGCGGTGTCGATTGCGTCGCGGATGCTGGACAGCGTGCGCAGGCCCTTGATGCTCGCGCCGATGTCGGACGAGAGCGCTGCGGGGACGCCGAGCGCGTGTTCGCCTAGTGTGGCGTTGATCGTCGCGTAGTGCGATCGGACGGCATCCACGCCATCGCGCACCAGCGCGAGTTTGCGAGCCTCTTTCTCGGCCTTCACTGCTTTGTCGAGCGCGAGTCGCGCAGATCGGATCGTCTCGGCGACCGTTCTGGCGGTGCGCAGCACGGCATCGACGTCGGACATCTGCGCGAGCGCGGATTCCGTCGCCGCTTTGATCCGCGACTCTGCCTCGGCGCACGCCTTGACCGCGCCTTCTGCATCGGCAAAATCCTGATCCGTCTGCAACTCCGCAGGCTTCGGCAGCCGCGAGATGAACGCTTCTGCGCCTGCGCGGAATGCGTCGAGATTCGACGCGATGACGCGGCCTTCCACGCGCAGCGAGAGCGTGCCGAACCCTTCGACTACGGTGGCCACGGGCGCGGCCTGCGATTCTTCCGGAATGTATGCGGCCACGTCGGCGTCGAATTGATTCCAGCCTGCGATCAGCTTAGGAATGTCGGCCTCGACCTGCTCGCGATCGATCCACATCTGCGACGTGTTCGCTTCCGTGCCGTCGCCGCACAGGTACAGGCATCGCGAGGCAGTCGTGCAAACGGCGAATTGCTGGACGATCTGCCAGTAGTCAGCATGCGGGATGATGTCGTCTGCAATATCCGCGCGCTTCGCTGCGTTGTGCTGCTTGGCCTCGAAGATGATCGTCTCGTCCAGCGTCACGCCGTCGAAACTGGCCCCGAGATAGCCGTCGTCGCTGGTGCCCGTCACTGGGTACAGGTCGTCACCGATGATCGATTCCGCCAGCGCGCGCAGCGCCGGTTCGACTTCATGCCCCTTGTCGAAACGCGCCTGCGTCGCCGCGTCCACTTCGGGAACGATTCCGGTCGCGTACCGCTTCACCAGTTCCGCACGGGTGACGTACGGCGACGCCCCCATCATGGCCGGCGCGTCGCTGGCGTTGCGCGTCGTTCTCCGGTGGGCGAGCCACGCATCGGATCCCTGTGGCGCGTTCGGAACGATCTTCATGCCTCGCCCTCCACAACCTCGGAGAATTCGCCGTCAATCGGCTCAGCGGGCTGTTCGCACGCACGGATAGCCGCCACCTGCGCGTCAGTCAGGAGCCCCTTCGTTGCGACAGTCGCGATGATGTCGTCCGCGCTTTTGCGTCCCGACTCGATCAGGTCGCGCCACTTCGGCAGGTTCGACGAAAAAGCGGCGTCCGGGTAATCGGGCAGTTCGGCGCGATGCGGAGGCGACACTACCTGCGCAGTCGCATCGACGATCCGCTCTGCCTCGTCCTGTTCGTAGATGCCGACGAAGCCGAACGCCAGACGCGCGCACTGGATCATCGCCTTGTGCCGCAGCATCCGGCGCGGGTGCGACTTCCACGGCCCAACACCGTCACGCTTGCACTCGGACATGTACTCCGTGACGCGCACCGGATGCGCGCGATCTTTCCGGTAGATCACGCACGTACATGCCTCGTCCGTCTGCTCAAAATCCATGCCATCGAACTGCGGATGCGAATTGATGATCCGCGACCATCCATCCACGCCGACCACCGGCACGATGCCGTTGTTGCGGTCGGGGAATGCGTAGACCTCCTTCGTCCACGGATTCAATCCGTACTGATTCGCGACAACCAGAAGCGCCGTCATCTGCGCGTCGGAAACCTGTCCCTTGAACGCGGTCGCTTTCAACACTGAAACCAGTTCGGCGGGATCAGCCGCGATCGCCAGCTGCTTCGCCAGCGCGGACGTTTGTGAAACAACCAAGCTGCTCATGCCGCTACTCCTTGTTGTCGTGTTTCTGTGCGCTCCCATGCTTCGACCGCTTCGTTGAGCGACGAGAAGGGCGCGGTGCGAGTGCCGCACGGGCAGCACTCCAGGTAATGCTTGTCGCCGCCGAGGCGGTGAACGTGCTTCGGTTGACCGCCGCAGCCGGGGCAGGGCGCGAGCGTTCCGGGGAATCGCTGGATGCGCTCCATCACGCGGGCTCCTGCGTCGCCATGCGGCGGGCCTCGGCGCTTGCCCTCGCGATCGACATGGCCGGGCTGACGCCGCGCGCATAGTCAGCTCGCGCCTTTCGCATCACGGCCTCGCACTGGATCGGCGACAGCCCGAGCGCCTTGGCGGCGAGGTACGCGCCGACGCCTACGCCACGGGCCTTCGCCGCGCGCGTGACATGGATCGGGATGATGTTGGTCATACAAGCTCCCATGCGCGCGCCACGTAGAGCGCGCAAACGATGACGGAACCGATGGTGATGGCGGGCCACGAATCGGCCCATTCGCACGGGCGGCTCATGTCGCCACCCGCTGCGCAGAACCGCGATGGGCCGAGCGCCGGAAAAGGAGCGCAGTACGAAGCTCCCGCAACGCATACGCGCGGCGGCGGGCATTAGCGATCCGCAGCCCTTCGGCGTCGTCGCCCCACGTGTACAGCGCGCTGTTGTGCTGCCACTGCTGCCGCAGTTCGCTGGTCATAGGCCGCTCGTCGCGCGGGCCGAGGAACCGGATGCACTCCGGATTCAGCCGGCTGGCGAGCGCGATGGCCTCGTTTCGCGTCGGATTCACATGTCCGCGCGCAAACGGATTGCGACCCGAGCGTGTCATCGTGTTGTCGTAGCTGAAACCCGGATCGGCGGCGCTGATGCGGTACAGGCGGCGGGCAGCCAGCCACTGCGAGCGGGCGTTCATGCCGCGCCTCCGGCCGCATACGCGGCAAGGGCGGCGTCGAACTCGGCAAGCGCGGACTCCATCTTGTCGATCGCCGCCATGCGTGCGGCGTTCGCCTCGTCGGACGCCGACGCATACCGATCCAGCGCCGCAAGGGCGCGGTCGCAAGGGTCCGTGTTCTCGTTCGGATTAGGGTTCGGGTTCGGGTTCGTCGCGTTCGGGTTCACTGTTCCGTCTCCGTCGCCCTGCGCCGGGTGGCGCTGTGGTGGGGCGATGGGGAGAGTTTACCCGAATGAACCCAAGAGTCAACTGCTATGAACGACAAAGTTCAGAAAGATGCACTAACGTTCAGTGTTCGTTCATGTAGCGGCATGCGAAGGTGGCTTGTTCGTCAAAAGCTCGACTATCCTTGAAGTACGATCCGAGATGGCGGAAGCCGGTCCCGGTCGATGAGCACGATGGGTTTGCTATACACGGGAGGGGAGCATGGATTGGAAGCTGGGAAGATTGACGGTCAAAAGTGCAACACGAGCGCTGTTTCTCGCGGCCATGGGGGTAGCTGTATGCGGATGCGCTACGGTAGGGCCGACTGAGCGAGGGGAGCCGCTTGAACTGGTCCCCACTGACGACTTCACGATGCGCTTGCCGCCATTCGTCATGATCGAGATTCTTCGTACACAGCGCGTCAGCGTCATCGGGACGACGGTTCGGCGCGGGCAGTCCTATCGCGTCGTCTCCCTGCCGCATCCTGCTGCTTCAGGGCTAAGGTTCTTCGTGAACGATGACGGATCGTTCGAGGGTTCCGCGATAAACGTGATGGGAAGCCGGATGGGGTTTTCGTACAAGCCCGCGCCTGCTGATGTTCGTCTCGTACCCGTGAGCGAAGCGCCGGAACCTGCACGGCCAGCCGCGATCAACGCGGATCATGCAGCGGCGCGGAACTCGCTTGACGTGTACCTGGCGCATTCGTTGAAAGACCCGACGAGCGTAATGCAATACGCATCCAGCGATGTCACCGAGTGCAGGAATGTCGCCAACATGCCTCGCACGATGCGCGACAACTGGTGCATCTGTTACCGCTTGAACGCAAAGAACTCGTGGGGCGCATACGGCGGCGTTAAGTATGCGGCGGCGTCACTCGTTGGCAAGCCGCCCATCTACCACGTCGTGGCAGTCCCGGATGAGCTGTTCTTCGGATCGGCATCCGGGTGCACGAACATGACGCCGCGCGACGCGGCACTTATCAAGGATAACGTGGATTGATGTGCGGAGCGCGCAGAAGGTAGGGCGGTAGTCGATGCATGCTACCGAGGAACTAGCCTTGAAAAAAAGCCCCGCTAAGCGGGTCTTTTTCTTATTGCCTCAAAGTCCATTGTCGTAGGACAATTTCTCGTAAACAATTATGCATGGCGAAATGCCGGCAGCCATTGCCATTTCGTTTCTCCTGCGATCCTCGAACTTGACTCTGTTGGAGTTCTTCCTGTCATCCCATGAGTAGGACGGCTCTCGCATGCTTATAGACCTGTTTTGACCGTCTCCATATTTATCTCGCAGGCCATCAAGTATCCCATCGCAAGAAAATTCACTGGAGGCGCTCAACACTACCCTGATCAATCCATCGTCGTTAAACACCAGCCGTGAGTAGAAATGGAAATCTCCGGCTCTGTATTCCCCTTCATACACAACTGTTTGCGACGTTTCATCTTTGGTGAGCTTGCCCTTATAGACATGGATCACCTCTTTTGGAGACATGCCCCATTTGGTGTTTGCCCAACCGGCACAGGCTTTCAATGGCGATAAAACCGTCGCGGAGAACAGGACGAAAATTGGTAACACTCTTCCAGTAGTCATTTCATATCCCCCTGATCTGTATTGTTTGCAAGCAGAACTACAATCCGCCACTCCCGCTTTTGTCAATGACACGACCGATGATCTTGCATTCGTCGGCATCTTCTCCATCATATAGTTCATCCGGGAACCTGTCCTTGTCCGGGTTATCGCTTACGACACGGATTCCGGTTGGCGTCCGATACATCCTCTTGACGCGCCCGTGGCGGTCCGATCCGTAGACCAGCGCATACACGCGGCCATCTATCAAGCGCGTGTCGGCCAGGTTGATTACTACATAGTCTCCGTCATACAGCGTCGGCTCCATGGAATCACCATCCACGCGAACGCGCTTTACATGTTCGGGTCGCGCGCCGATCCGCTGAAACCATCGCTGCCGGTAGACAATCGGTGAGTGCGCCTCGATGAGCGTGGGCACGATGCGCCCATCTCCCGCCGATAGTTCGAACGCTAGCGTCTCAATCTGGTGCTCGTCGTCTCGGTCCGGTGGAGCGTCGTCGGGCAACGATCGGACGGGCAGATATCCGAGCGATTGCTCGCTCACGCCTTGATAGCTCCCGCTAACGTATGAATCCTTAAGATTCAACGCCTTGCGTATCTTCTCTATCGTCGAATGCGTGATTGATTCCTCGCTCGTCTTGCCGCTTAGGATGTTGTAGATCGTCCCCTTCGATAGCCCTGTCTCAGCGATGAGCCACGCGATTGTCCTGCCCTCGCGATGGAGTGCAGCGCGCAATCTCTTCGAAAGTGCCTGGTCCTGTGTATTCATGTTTAGGATTCTAAACTGTGCATGGGTGCATTAGGGTTGACTACGCGGTTCATTCCTCTATACTGCGGGCCCATGGAACTGACCAAACGAAACGTTCGAGAGGCGCTTGGGTTCCGGCTCGACCGCGAGCTGGCGGAGTTCTTCGGAGTAGGGAAGGCCGCGATCAGCCTTTGGCCTAAAGATGCGCCGATACCAGAACAGCGGCAGTGGCAGCTTCGTGCGCTGCGGCCTGACCTGTTCCCGCTGCCCACCGACGCGCGCGAGGCCGACTGATGCCATCCCTGTCCTCGATCCTCGATCGGCATCGCGGTTTCCGGAGTGAATTGTGAACGTCAGACATTCACAGCATAGCCCCGAAGGCCGCGAACCTTGCGTGTTCGCACCATCCCCATGCGCTTCTTGCGCACTCCGACCCGCGCCGTACAGCGTTGCGGCGCGGGCTTTCTTTTCGTTTTTGACGCTCGCCTCCATCGGCCTTCAGTTTGCCTTGGCGAGCCTGTCCCACGCAGTCCCACGCTGTGGGAATGGTTGGTAAAACATGCAAATCCCTTTGTTTTTCGACACTTACGAAGATGCGATCCGAGCGACAATCGATGCGCTCGGTGGGTTCAAGCGCGCCGGCAACATGTTGTGGCCGTCGATGCCAGTGGACGAGGCAGGACGAAAACTGGCGCACTCGCTGAACCCGGACAAGCGCGAGAAGCTGAGCTTCGCGGAGCTCGCAATGATCCGCCGCGAGGCGCGCAAGGTTGGCGTGCACATCCTCGCGCACTACGAAGCGCGTGACGCCGGATATACCGAGCCGCAGCCGCTGAATCCGGAAGACGAAGCCGCGCAACTGCAGCGTGAGTTCATCGCGGCAATGAAGAGCCTCCAATTGCTGGCCGCGAGGATCGACCACAACGCCGCGATGCGGGGTGTGGCATGACCGACAGCGGATGTGGCCGCATGACCTTCGCCGAGCTCAGATTCGCGGTCAATACGCTGCGGGCGCTGCGTGACATGCCGCCGAGTGACAACGCGCGCGAGGGGATGATTGCGGACGTGTCAGCGCGTCTTCTGGATGCGCGTGAGCGATCCGAGCGCGTCGAACTGTGGAACACACTGCGAATGCTGATCAACGGGCGCAGCGCGTCTCGCGTTGCGCGTATGGAGCGGGACAGGGGGCTTCGGTAATGGCGCGTATCAGGTCAATCAAGCCCGAGTTCCCCCAGTCGGAAAGCATGGGCCGCGTATCTCGCGACGCCCGTCTTCTTTTCATCCAAATCTGGACTATCTGCGACGATTCGGGGAGGACTCGCGCGGCCTCGCGAATGCTCGCGAGTCTTCTGTTCCCGTATGACGACGACGCTCCGAAGCTGATCGACGGGTGGCTAGGCGAGTTGGAGCGGGAAGGATGCATTGTCCGCTACCAGGTTGACGACGGGACATATCTAGAAGTTTGTAACTGGTTGAATCATCAGAAGATTGACAAGCCTAGCCGGTCGAAAATTCCTGCATTCGACGAATCCTCGCGAATCCTCGCGAATCCTCGCGAACGTTCGTCATTGGATCAAGGATCAAGGATCAAGGATCAAGGAAGGGAGGCGACGCCTGACGGCGCGCATTCCGCTGGCGGGAAACGCAAGCCAGCGACCACCATGCCGGACGGCGTAGACCCGCAGGTCTGGGCGGACTGGCTTGCCCTGCGAAAAGCGAAACGCGCGCCAGTCACGGAAACCGTGATTCGCGAAGCCGAGCGAGAGGCAAAGAAGGCCGGGATGACGCTGGAGGCATTCCTGCGGGTCTGGTGTTCACGCGGATCGCAGGGGCTGCAGGCGGATTGGCTGAGGCCAAACGAGAGGGCAGGGCCGGGAGCTCAATCCCGATTGAGTGAATCTCCCGCAGCTTCGAGGCCGCTATGACCGCAAAAATACCGCCGCATGCAATCGATGCCGAGCAAGCCGTTCTCGGCGGCGTGATGCTACGCCCGGAATCTCTGGAGGAGGCTGCGGCGATACTGACCGAGGACGATTTCTACCGCCGCGATCATCGCTTGCTGTGGCGAGCGATCTGCGATTTGGACGCGAAGGGCCAGCCGTTCGATGCGGTCACGATGGCCGATTGGATCGTGTCGAACAATCTCTCCGAATTGATCGGCGGCGTGCCCTACGTAATGGACCTGGCGAACAACACGCCGGGTGGGCGCAACGTTGCGATCTACGCGAGAATCGTTCGCGACAAGTCGATCCTGCGGAGAATGATCGATGTTGCTTGCGACGTTTCAGAGGGCGCGTACGCGCCTGGGGACAAGCAAGCGGGAGTTATTCTCGACGACGCCATCCGCGCATTGATGGCGCTCAATGCCGTCGAGGCTCGCCATGAGTTCACCGCTCGCGATGCAGCGAGGATCGCCGTAAACCGGCTGCATGAGGCCCACGAGGCTGGCGGGAAATTGCAGGGGATCACAACCGGTCTGGTCGATCTTGACGAAAAGTTGGGTGGATTCCATCCGAGCGATCTAATCGTGATCGGCGGACGTGCGGCAATGGGAAAGACCAGCTTCTTGCTCAATGCTATGCGTGCTGCGGCAAGCTCTGGCGCTCCTGTTGGACTTATTTCCGGCGAGCAGCCAGTGGATCAGGTCGCGATGCGAATTGCGTCTGCTGAGTCGAGAATCAGCGCGAAGCGTTTTCGCACTGCCGATTTCGATGAGGCCGAATGGACCCGCGTTATTGGCGGGATCACATCGTTTGGCGAGCTTCCTATTTTCATTCTCGACCGATCCGCTCCAACGCTCGCGGAGGTCGTCCGCGTCTCGCGCAGGTGGGTTCATCAGCACGGAATCAAAGCGCTGTACGTGGATTACCTGCAACGAATCGCTGGGGAGGGTGAGCGCAAGTTCGAGCAGGTTGGTTATGTAGCGCGGGGACTGAAAAACCTTGCTCGCGATCTGAATATCCCGGTCATCACGCTGGCGCAAGTTTCCAGGGCGGTTGAGGGTCGTTCATCGCAGAAACCGCGCATGGGGGACCTGAGCGACTCAAGCGAAATCGAGAAAGAGGCGGATCAGATTTTGATGCTGTTCCGTCCCGGCTATTACGACAACAGCGCCGATCAAGGAAAGGCAGAAATCGTTGTCGAGAAAAACCGGCACGGTCCGACCGGGTTCGTTGAGGTCGCATGGCTGCCGGAAACGATGGAGTTTGCGAATCTGACAAGAGATGCATGGGCGGCATGACGCCATCCGACGAGCGCGCGCTGTACGAAAACGATCACGCGGCATGGTGCCGCTACATGGCACCGAGGTGGATTGCGATGTGCGGGGACGATGCGGAGAGGAAACGCGATTGCTGGCGAATCGCATCGCCGGAAATGCGGGCTGAACTGAAACGATTGACGGAAATGGAGAAAAAACGGAAATGAAACTAACGATCAAGGTATCCCATCTTGTTGCTGCGCTGGCCGCTGTATCTGGCGCGGTAAAGAGTCGCGCATCTGTGCCGATCTACACGCACTATCTGTTCGACGCATCGGATCGGCTGACGATTCGCGGCTGCGATAGCCAGATGCAGTTGACCGCACATGCGGAGGCGGATGTATCCGAGCCGGGCGCAGTGTGCCTTCCGGACAAGATCGAGAGCATTGCGAAAGCGTTACCGAAAGACGCTTCCGTAACGATCGATTTGACCAACGGTCGCGCTCTCGTGAGGTGCGGCAAGAGCCGATTCACGATGAACACACTACCCGCGCACGAGTTCCCGACGATGGAGTGCGGTGGAGAGTTCGTCGAGATTGCCGCGCTTCCTGACATGCTCGAATGCGTTGCGCCCGCGATGGCGAGCAATGACGTTCGCTACTACCTGAACGGAGCGCTGCTGAAATCGGATGGCTCGAAGTTCGCTGCGGTCGCTACCGACGGGCATCGAATGCACGTTGCGGATTCTGAGTGCGGCGACGTTTTCGATGCGATCCTGCCGAGTAGGTCGGTAGCAGAAATCATGAAGGCAGGGTGCCGCCGCATCCGATTCGGGGATCGGATGGTGGAGGCCCATGGCGGCGGTGTGGAGATTGTGTCGAGGGTGATCGATGGTCAATTCCCCGACTACGAGGCGGCTATTCCTCCGCATGCGGATTCAGTCATCGTCGTCGGCGCGGATTCGTTCCGCGCGGCGGTGTCTCGCGCGCGTCTGTTGTTGGGAGAGCACGACGCAGTGAAATTGACCCCGGCCAATGGCGCGCTGGGGATCACCGCAGCATCGGACGGCGAGGATGCAAGCGAAGAAATCGACGCCCAATGCAGCGAGGGACAGTCGATAGGATTCAATGCCGAGTATCTGATAGACGCAGCCGGCGCGGTACGCGGGGCCAGCATCGAGATTCACACGCGCACGCCAAACGACTCGATTCTCGTCCGCGGCGTAGGCGTGGGCGGATTGCAGGCGGTCGTCATGCCGATGAGGGTCTGAAATGCGATCCGTAGCCGCAATCGCAATGATCGTTGCTGCATTGGCATCGCCTAGTGTTCCGCGTGCAACACGCGATGACGTGCAAAGTCAGGAATTACATGCCGCGTCCGTCGGCGTGCTGATCGTGCAGCGTGGATACGACGGGGCGGTCGAGTCGGCGGGCGTCGTCATCGCATGGCAGTACACGGGATCGTCGATGTACCTGGAATGGGCGGACACGACGAGTGACGGCATGTTTCGCAACGGGTTCGAGGGGGCGGAATGAGCCGAATGACTGCTGCGCAAAAGAAGGTGCGCGCCAAGCGTGCCCGCCGTCCTGTGTACATGACGGCGCGGAAGATGATCGATGCGGAAACCGGCGAGATCGTTGTCGCGTTCCGAGCATCAAATGAGATTGACGGCAGGCTGCTGCGCGAGCGAGGAATCAAAGTGGGGCACGAATACCGCCACGAGATCAAGCAGGCGCGTGAAGGATGGAAGCATCGGCTGATGCACAAGATCGGCGGGCTGTTGGTCGATAGCGTCGAGGGGTGGGAGACGTTCGACTCGCACGGCGCGATCAAGGAAGCGCAGGCAAGGTCCGGCGTGTGCTGCGACTCCGAGCGTTTCGTCATCGACCTCGGGCAATTCGGCCGGCACGAAGTAGAGCGCAGCATCCCGCGCAGCATGGCATTCGACGAGATGCCGGAAGATGAGTTCGAGCGCCTATTCGTTGGGGTTACGCAGTGGATCGCGGAGCAGTACTCGCACGTGATGCTGGACGACGTGCGGGACGAGTTCTGGCGAATGGCGAATCGGGAGGCGGCGTGAATGGAATCTACTGCAACTAGTTCGACGCCGGTGCCATGCGCGCACTGTGCGCAGCCATCTGTGAAGCAGGGGCCGTGCCATTCACACCTGAGTCGGTTGAAGCGATATGGCAATCCATTGGCCGTGAAAGTCAAGACCGCATCCGGGTTGGTTTTGGACACAACTGGGTTGCCCGTACGTTCTCGCCGCTCTCGCGCGGCGAAGGGGCGCGCGTGATGCGCCTGCGCGGATACGGCAACGCCATCGTGCCGCAACAGGCGGCTGAGTTCCTGCGCGCGCTGTTCGGATCGATCGAAACGATGAGGGTCGCAGCATGAAGCAATCGAAGATTCTTCCGCGCCGCGAGTTACTCGACGCGAAGCCAGTCTCGCGCAAGCCCAAGCGCAGGTCATTGCGCCGATCCGCGCGCGGCGTGCCGTGCATGTTGAACGTGGCGGGCGTGTGTATCGACCAACCGCCGCACGAAACAACCGTTCTCGCGCACTTCCGTTGGCTCGGCGAATGCGGCGTCGGGATCAAGCCACCAGACACGCAGGGCTGCCCCGCATGCGCTGCGTGCAATGCGTGGACGGATAGCCCGACTCCGGCGCAGGCGCGCGACAGGCTGCAATACGAGTGCGATCGCAATTTCTACGCGGCGCGGGCATTGGCTCGGCTGCGCAAACAGGAGGCATCGAGCGATGAGTGATTTCCCCGATGGAACCGTTCTGATCGAAATCCGCGAGATTTACGACGGATGGTCGATAGCGAAATTGCCGGACGGCACATATCGCAACCGATGGCCTGAGGATGACCCGCGGTATGAGAAAACGCAGCGGTGCATCGAAAACTGGAAAGCGCAGATTTCGGTGTTGCGAAAGGCGGTCGGCGCGGACGAGGAGGCAGCATGAAACTTGGTCGCATGGATAGCCGTAGCGCGAAGGGGCGCGCGGCATCGCTGCGCAAGACCGCCGCGAATCGGTATTTGATCGACGGGCGCTACGTGACGATGTTGGATGTTGCGAACGAGTGCGGGATCGGCCGAACTACAGCCGCGCATCGTCATCGGCGTCTCGTTGCCAATGGCGCAAAGATCACGATGGCGGCATTGCGGGGGAATGCGTGATGCGCGCAGGATCTAGCGAACGAAATGCGTTCTCCCGCGCGCTAGACGATGCCGAGCTGTCGGCCGCGCTCGCTGTGCGCAGTACGGTGCCGACTCGATGCGAATGCGGCGAGGTGGCGCCGTGACGATGCGCGGATCGCGCGAACGCAATGCCCGCGCTCGCTACCTCGAAGACGCGGCATTGCACGCCGCCATAATCGACGCATTCGCCGCCTCGCGAGCGGCGAACCGCGCTGCGGCCGAGGCAGATGCGTGGCTGCATGCGCTCCGCGCGGAGCGGCGGCGCAGGCGTAGCGCGCGCCATATAACTGCCGCAATCGAACTACTGGAGGCATGATGGAGATCATCGTGTACGGCACGCCAGCGCCACAGGGCAGCAAGCGGCACGTTGGTGGCGGCGTGATGGTCGAGTCGTCGAAGAAGGTCAAGCCGTGGCGTCAGGACGTGAAGTTCGCGGCGTTGCAGGCACGTGCTGGCGCGCAGCCAATCGACGATCCCGTCTGCATGCGCGTCGTATTCACGCTGCCGAAACCAGCAAGCGCTCCGAAGCGGAAGCGAACGTTTCCGAGCCGGAAGCCAGATATCGACAAGCTGCTGCGATCAACACTGGACGCGCTTACCGATGCGGGCATTTTTTCCGACGATGCGCGCGTGGTCGAGTTCACGCGGCTAGCGAAGGTGTTTCCTGGCGATGACGAAGAATCGCTGGATTCTCCCGGCGTTCGTATCGTTGTCGAGAGGATCGCTGCGTGAGCCTCCAGCGCATCAAGATCGCATTCAACGCGGCGCGCAGGCGCGGGCCGGTCGAGTGGGATTCGCTGCTTGCGGCGCTTATCGACGAGGCGGGCGGGACGACGTTGCACACATACGTGCCGTCGGTCGTGCGCGAGGACTCGGCGTTTCAGCTCGATCTATTCGAGTCTGCGCGCGAGCTAGGGATGACGATCCGGGAAATTGCGCAGTCTTCCGGGGTCGGGAAAAGCACCGTACATCGGGTTTTGTCCCACGCGCGTACTGGACGCGGGACAAGCGCATAAAGAGCATGTATCGAACGTGGCAGCACGTGGCGAGGCATGACGGAACAAGAGAAAACGCAAGAAACGTCCGGGGGCGACTGGACCCTTCGCGGCGTTGACATGGATGCGTTGTTCGCCGCATCGCCAATCAGCGATTGGGCTATTGACGCAGCGGCGCGAGCAGCGGCGCATTTCGATCCATCGTTTCCTGGGTGGGCGCTGTATCGGCGAATGGTGACCGGCGATGCGCTGATGGATCGGCAGTTGGAGGCATGGGCGATTCTGTGCGCCCGTGCGCTGGCTAGGTCCGAGAAGAGGAACGGCCGTCCGTACGTAGCGCCAAAGACGCGAGGAAAGCCGGGATGGATCGCGCAGGCTGGCAGGGACGCACTGGACTATGCGCTTTTCGGGAGGTTCCCGTGCGGCGTGTGCGAGCGAGCCGATCAGTTCGGCGTGTCGCAGATGACCTACCAAGCGATTCGCGATCCGATTGCCGGAGCCATCTGGTCCGCATCGCAAAACTACCGAGCGATCATACATTGCGAGTTTTGGCGTGCGAGATTGTCAGAAAAAATGGATGGGGCGGAAAGCTGTGGTAATGTAGTTGGGGCGAGGCCATTAATATGGCGGCCATCTACGCCACGTGTCGATGGCTAGCTACGACCTATGCCTACGATATATCCGGAACTTCGTCCGACTGAATTGTTCGACGAGCGCCGGACCTGAAAATACGGCCGCATTCGGGCGGCTGTCTTTGTGCCCGCACAGCCTCTGTCTACGCCGGAGGGCGTCGCAAACGTCACGCCAGAAACGGCGGGCAACCCAGCCTGCACCGAAGCGTCACGTTCGGGACGGCGGAAACGAATTTCAGCGGATGACTGCAATCTGAGGCTGACCCTTCCGGATGGGAAACCGGCAAAGCGGCGGCAATGCCTTGCAGGGCAACCGCGCCGGAGACGCAACCGGCATGAAGAACTCGCTCCGGCGAGCAGTTTCGCGGTGTACTCAACATCGTATCCGGCGGGGGCCGGAGAAACCCCGCCAGCCTATGGAACGCGGCGCGCCACGAGCTAGTCCAGTCGCGTAGGTCTGTCAAGGCTAAATAGTTGCGCCGGATGTCTAGTAACCGGCAATGATTCAAAAATGCTCCGTTATTCGGCATTTTCGTGCACGTATGAGCAGATGATGTGCATGCCCTATCTATTCGCCGATCCATTCCACGGCGCGGCGAATACCGCAAAGATTCTACGCAATTAACTGATTTTTTGCGTTGATTTCTGACATATGCGGCAGGCGCAAATCTATTCATCCGGTTCCGTAGCGCTATTTTTGGCTCAAAAATCAATCGTTTACGCTTTAATTTCGGCGGCATCGTCACATCACGGCCGCGTGGGGGAGACTCCTGCGGCGTGCTCGGGCGCATGAAAGCTCGGACGGTGAAGGCATGCGCAGGCCGTTCCGCCGACCTTCCCATGTCGATGTGTCGGACATGTCGTGCGGCATGTATTACACATAGCGCCCCGAGGGGCGGGAGTCATCATGCGGGACCAGATCACGTACACCGTTCGACCAGTGACGCGCTACGTCATCGTGCGGCATCACGTCCAGAACGGTCGCAATCTCGGGACGGTCGAGAGAGGCGAGTTCCATTGCGGCCGGATCGCGGAGGAAGTTGCGCAGACGTTGTGCGCAGGCGAGGCCGAATACCACAGTGATAGCGCTCTCGTGCAGTACGCTGGCGTGCGGGCATGATATTCCCGACGGATTCCGCAGGGCGCAAAACGTACCCTATATTCAGCGGGCTTGTGCAGTATTTCCCGAGCGCACTGGCTGAGGTTGCGCGGCACAGCTACATCGGGAACGAAAAACACAACCCCGGCGCTCCGTTGCATTGGGACCGCGCAAAGTCGCAGGACGAGGCGGATGCGCTGCTGCGTCACCTGATCGAGGGCGACTATGTTGGCGTAGCTTGGCGCGCGCTGGCGTTGCTGCAAAAGCATCTGGAAGCCAACGGCGCGCCGGTTGCGCCGGGAGCGCGTAACGCATGACGGTCACAGACGACGCGATCATCGCGGCATTGCGAGATCATGGGTCGAATCGCAAGGCGGCGAAGGCGCTCGGCATCAATACGCGCACGCTTGAACGCAGGCGTGCCCGTCTCGCGCTAAAGGGCTGGTCGCCCGAACACGGAATGACGCGGCACGTACCGGACGGTTTCAACGTCAATGGCGTGTCAACGCTGTATCGCGAAGATGGGACCATTGCGGCGCAATGGGTCAAGTCTTCCGCGGATGCCGAGCGGCGCGAGGCATTGATGCGTGAGGCGCTTGCCGCATTGTCTGAGTCGATTCCGCGCGCCAAGCCCGTTGCCGTCCCGGCTGCCGGGGATGAGGACCTGCTGAATTGCTTCGTCGTGACGGACTTCCACCTTGGCGCGCTGAGCTGGGCGCCGGAGACTGGCGCGGATTGGGATACCGATCTGGCTGAGCGAACGCTTGTCGAGTGGTTTAATCAGGCAATCGCGCAGGCACCGAAGGCCAAGACCGCGCTGCTGGCGCAGATTTCCGATTTGCTGCATTGGGACGGATTCGACGCCAAGACGCCAACGTCCGGGCATCTACTGGATGCCGACACGAGATTCCCGCGCCTCGTGCGCGTCGCGATTCGCGTGTTGCGGCAGGTAATCGAGATGCTGCTGCGGACGCACGAGCGTCTGCACATCATCATGGCCGACGCGAACCATGATCCTGTATCGCAGGTGTGGCTGCGCGAATGGCTCGCGATGTTCTACGAGAACGATCCTCGCGTGACGGTGGATACAAGCCCGTCCCCTTACAACGTGTACGAGTTCGGAAACGTGGCGATATTCACGCACCACGGCCACAAGCGGAACGTCGGCAACGTTGCTGAGGTATTCGCGGCGAAGTTCCGCGAGATTTTCGGGCGCACAAAATACGCCTACGCACACATGGGCCATCTGCACCACCTGGACGTGAAGGAAAACAACCTGATGGTTGTCGAGCAGCATCGCACGCTTGCGGCTGCTGACGCATACACGGCTCGCGGAGGCTGGCTTTCGGGTCGTGATGCGAAGTGCATCACCTATCACCGCCAATACGGAGAGGTTGGCCGCACGACGGTCAGTTTCGACATGGTGAAGGACAGGCTGGCAGCATGACGGTTATCGCGTACAAGGACGGCGTGATGGCCGCTGACACGATGATCGTTGGAGGCAATCAGAAGCTGCGTGCGCAGAAGCTGGTTCGCATGCCGGATGGTGGAGTAGCTGGCGGCGCAGGTAGATGGTCAACTGCGTACGCGATCCTGAAATTTATTGAGTCTGGCGGCGACGTATTCGATTCCGTCGCGTCGATTGATGCGGAGGACGCGCAGGTTTTGATCGCACGTCCGGACGGGTCATTGTGGCTGATTGATGGCGCTCTACCGGCGTACCCGTTGCTGGACGCAGAGGCATCGATCGGGTGCGGCTCGGATGCCGCACTGATGGCCATGAGCATGGGCGATAGCGCAGTCGAGGCTATCGCTCGCGTGACGCGGCAGGATGTGATGTGCGGCGATCCAGTTCAGTCGATGCAGATTGCGCAGGCTGAGTTCCCGGATGTTGTTACGCACGAGGCCGTGGACGACAAGCCGCGCAGGAAGCGCAAGTCGTAGTATCACTGCGACTCGGGATAATTTTCCAATCAACTTCGATAACTGTTCAATCAGCCGCCCCCGGGCGGTTTTTTACTGCCCGGAGTTACGCATGATCGACACGACAGCGCATGATGCTGCGATTGCGACCGTAGCAAACAAGATCACGCTTGGCGGCGGATCTGCTGCGTTGATCGGCGGAGTGACGGCAAACGATCTATTGACGCTTGTTGGCGCGCTTGCCGCGGTTAGCGGTGCGCTTGTCAATTGGTACTACCGACGCCGCGCGGATCGGCGCGACCGCGAATTGCACGAAGCGCAGCTTGCGGAAATTCGCAAGCGCACGCAGGAAAAATGAAAGCGCGATTAGCTGCCGTTGCGCTTGTTGCTGCGGTCGGCGCGGCATCGGTCGGTTATCTGCAGTTGACATCCGATCACGTAGCCGCGTTCGAGGGTATTCGGCATACCGCGTATCAAGACAGCGCAGGCGTATGGACGATCTGCTACGGACACACGCGCGGCGTCCATGCTGGCATGCGTGCGACGCAGGCGCAGTGCGATGCGTGGCTGCTGGAGGATCTGGCCGAGGCTGATGCAATCGTGGACCGCTGCATGCCTGACACGATGGGCGCGAGTCGTCGCGCTGCGTTTATTTCGTTTGCGTACAACGTAGGTCCGGGCGCTGAGGGCGTAAAAGACGGGCTGTGCGTGCTGCGCAACGGCAACAAGCCCTACATCCGGCGCATGTCCGAGCAGGGTCGATGGCAAGAGGCATGTGACGGATTGCTTGCGTGGACGAAAGCGGGGGGAGTCGAACTGCGCGGGCTCGTCAAACGCAGGCATTCCGAGCGAGCATTGTGTCTCGCTATCGATTTCGGAAACGTGCGCAGCGGCGTTGCGCATTCGGCAGAACACTAAAAGTCGAACATTTAGTTTCGACTTCTGGAGAGTGGAAATGCGAAAGATCATCTCAATCGTGATGCTGCTGTCGCTCGCAGGCTGCGTCGCATCGGCATCGCCTGCATTTGCTGGCACGTACCCGCTGCAAAAATCCCACTCGGGATTGTGGGCGGACGAGAGCAATATCACTGGATCGTTTGACATTCAGGTGATCGGCGACCCGGGCCACACTTGGGCATGGGCGACGTATTTCGCGACGACGCACGAGTACGACACGCCAGCGCAGTGGCTCGTCGCATACCCGAATTGGGTAGGAACGTTCCCAGAATCGGCACCGTTGTATCGCGCAGTTCGTGGTGCTGGCGTAGAGCTGGTGCAGGCTGGTACGGTCGAGTTCACGCCGCTGGCATGCGACGCATTGAACGCGCGCGTTGTGTTATGGAATAGCGTCACGAACGTAGAGATCGAGTACACGTTGCGCCCGCTGCTGCTGACGAGCGATGCAGCATGCGTGACGTGCGACGGGTTCAGCCCGCCGCTTGCGGAGTGCATCGAGTGATCGCGTTCCTGTTCGGGCTGTGCGTTGGTGCGCTCGGAGCTGCGTACGTCGTGCGGTCGAGGGGCGAGTGACGGATGCGAGCCTATGCGTATGCCATCGCTCTATGTGCTGCACTCGCGGCCCTTTGGTACGCGTACTCGCAGGGGAAAGATGCAGGTCGGTCGGAGTGCGAGGCTCGCATTGCCGCTGCGGCTGAGGCGGCGCGCGAGGCAGAACGCCAGCGCGACGCAATCGCAGCGCAGGCCGGAATCGACATGCTCGACTACCTGAGCCGCATGCAGGAAACGCAGGAGAAGACGACGCATGAAACGATCGAGCGCATCCGCACGGTCTATCGCGATCGCCCTGTGCCTGCTGATTGCATCTGGCCTGACGGCATGCAAGCGGAGCTCGACGCGG
>ENA-UOVV01000838-UOVV01000838.1-compost-metagenome-genome-assembly--contig:-NODE-838-length-29644-cov-7.638312_pt1 | contig 29644 bp, 29 predicted proteins | sample MGYA00238155_ERZ761577 | MGnify/ENA primary metagenome ERZ761577 (study PRJEB28898, sample SAMN06268775) | compost metagenome | isolation source: Emeryville, CA | place: USA:Emeryville, CA | collected... | reverse complement strand
AGGCGAGCGAAGCGACGCCGTTCTTCGAACGGCTATGCCCGGCCATGACGAAGGTTCGCGAATTGCGCCGCGTCACCAACACGGCCAAGTCTATCCCGTCTTGCCGGTCTTCTTCACGTCCTTGACGTTGGAGAACACGATGCCTTCGGCGCGCTCGCGCGTATAGCCGAGATAGAATTCGTTCTTGGCGAGGAATACCGGATCACCGTCGACGTCGTCGGCGACGCCCGAATTGTTCGCAGCGACGAAGGCGTCGAGCTTTTTCGGATCGTCGGATGAAATCCAGCGCGCGAGCTGGAATTCGCTCACTTCGAACTCCACCGGCAGTGCGTATTCGGCGGCGAGCCGCGCTTTCAGCACGTCGAGTTGCAGCATGCCGACGACGCCGACCAGAGCCGGCGCGCCGTCGCGCGGACGAAACACCTGCACGACGCCCTCTTCCGACATCTGCTGCAGGGCTTCCTTGAGTTTCTTCGCCTTCATCGCATCGGTCAGCCGGACGCGGCGGACGATTTCCGGCGCGAAGCTCGGCACGCCGACGAAGGTGATGTCCTCGCCCTCGGTCAGCGTGTCGCCGATCCGCAGGGTGCCGTGATTGGGAATGCCGACGACGTCACCGGCATAGGCTTCGTCGGCGATGGCACGGTCCTGCGCGAAGAAGAACTGCGGCGACGACAGCGGCATCGGCTTGCCGGTGCGCACCAGCTTGGCCTTCATGCCGCGCGTCAGCTTGCCCGAGCACAGCCGCGCGAAGGCGATGCGGTCACGGTGGTTCGGGTCCATGTTGGCCTGGATCTTGAATACGAAGGCCGTCATCTTCGGCTCGTCGGCCTGCACGAGACGCTGGCTGCTTTCCTGCGCGCGCGGCGGCGGCGCGAACTGGCCGAGCCCCTCGAGCAGGTCGCCGACGCCGAAATTGCGCAGCGCCGAGCCGAAATAGACCGGCGTCAGATGGCCTTCGCGGAACGCGGCGAGATCGAACGGCTTGCAGGCCTCGGTCGCCAGCGCCAGCTCTTCCTTCACCTCGTCGACATTGAGGTTCGGATTGCGTTTGGCGAGATCGTCGATGGCGATCTGCTCCGCCGCGCCGGTCTTGGCGCCGCCGCCTTCCAGCAGCCGGATGCCGCCGGTGGCGATGTCATAGGTGCCGAGGAAGTCGCGGCCGCGCCCGACCGGCCAGGTCATCGGCGTGGTGTCGAGCGCCAGGGTTTTCTCGATCTCGTCGAGCAGATCGAAGGTGTCGCGGCTCTCGCGGTCCATCTTGTTGACGAAGGTGATGATGGGAATGTCGCGCAGCCGGCAGACCTCGAACAGCTTGCGCGTGCGGTCCTCGATGCCCTTGGCGGCGTCGATCACCATCACCGCGGAATCGACCGCGGTCAGCGTGCGATAGGTGTCTTCGGAAAAGTCCTCGTGGCCAGGTGTGTCGAGCAGGTTGAAGACCAGGTTGTCGAACTCGAAGGTCATGACCGAGGTGACGACCGAGATGCCGCGCTCGCGCTCGATCTTCATCCAGTCGGAGCGGGTGTTACGGCGCTCGCCCTTGGCCTTGACCTGGCCGGCGAGATTGATGGCGCCGCCGAATAGCAGCAGCTTTTCGGTCAGCGTGGTCTTGCCGGCGTCGGGGTGCGAAATGATCGCGAAGGTGCGGCGGCGCGCCACCTCGGCGGCGAGCGTCGGCGCGAAGGCGGTCTCGGCGATGGTATCGGGATTGGACATGGCCGTCGCTGTGGCAGGGAAAGCCGACGGGATCAAGGGGATTTCGCAGCCGCCGCAGCGGCCGGTCCCCGGTTGCGGAACACTGGGATTGTTCCCATATTCCATCGCGGAAGGACGACCTTCCGTCATCACACAGCCATCGCGGGGACGGCCCTGCCTAACGATTTGGGAGGGCCTCATGGCCTGGTTTATCCTGTTCATCGCCGGACTGATGGAGATCGGGTGGGCGATCGGTCTGAAATACACCGAGGGCTTCAGCCGCCTGGTGCCGTCGGTGCTGACGCTGGGTGCGATGCTGCTCAGTGTCGTCCTGCTCGGCCTCGCATTAAAGACGCTGCCGGTCGGCACCGCCTATGCGGTGTGGACCGGGATCGGCGCGGTCGGCACTGCGATCCTCGGCATCGTGCTGTTCGGCGATCCGGCGACCGGCGCCCGCCTCGCCTCGATCGGGCTCATCGTCGCCGGCATCGTCGGGCTGAAGCTGGTGACGTGAGATCAAAGTCGGTTACGTGTCCCGGATGCGATGCGGCGCAAGCGTCAGCGCCGTGCCGCTTCGCTGATCCGGGATCATCACAGACGATGCCGCTGATACGGTCCCGGTTCTGCGGCGCATCGTTGCACGCTGCGCCGCGCCCGGGCGGGACACGCAGGTTCTTAGCGCTGCACCATCATCACGGCCCAGTAGGCCAGCGCTGCCACCAGCGCCGCGGCCGGCACCGTGATCACCCAGGCATAGACGATGGAGCTGGCGACGTTCCAGCGCACCGCCGAGACGCGCCGCGCCGCGCCGACGCCGACGATGGCGCCGGTGATGGTATGCGTGGTCGAGACCGGGACGCCGAGGAAGGTAGCCATGAACAGCGTCGCGGCGCCGCCGGTCTCGGCGCAGAAGCCCTGCATCGGCGTCAGGCGGGTGATGCGCAGGCCCATGGTGCGGACGATGCGCCAGCCGCCCATCAGGGTGCCGAGCGCCATCGCCGACTGACAGGCCAGCACGACCCAGAACGGGACGCTGAATTCGGTGCCGAGATAGCCCTGCGAGTAGAGCAGCACCGCGATGATGCCCATGGTCTTTTGCGCGTCGTTGCCGCCGTGGCCGAGCGAATACAGCGACGCGGAAAAGAACTGGAAAATGCGAAACGCCCGATCGACCGCAAAGGGCGTCGACCGGGCCGAAGCCCAGGTGACAATGGCCACCAGCGCCAGCGCGAGCAGGAATCCGACGACGGGCGACAGCACGATGGCCAGCAGCGTCATCGACAGCCCGCTCCAGACCACCGCGACGATGCCGGCCTTGGCGACGCCGGCGCCCAATAGGCCGCCGATCAGCGCGTGCGAACTGCTGGAGGGAATGCCGAGCGCCCAGGTCACCAGATTCCAAACGATGGCGCCGACCAGCGCCGCGAAGATCACCTCCGGCGTGATGATGTCGGGGGTGATGATGCCGGTGCCGATGGTGTTGGCGACATGCAGTCCGAACACCAGGAACGCCACGAAGTTGAAGAACGCCGCCCAGAACACCGCGTATTGCGGCCGCAGCACCCGCGTCGACACGATGGTCGCGATCGAATTGGCGGCGTCGTGCAGTCCGTTGAGGAAATCGAACAGCAGCGCGACGGCGATCAGGCCGACCAGCACAGGAAAAGCAATCGTGGCGTCCACCCGGCGGCCCTGCCCTAAACCTGCTCGATCACGATGCTGTTGATCTCGTTGGCGACGTCGTCGAAGCGGTCTGCCACTTTCTCGAGATGGTCATAGATCTCGGCGCCGACGATGAAATCCATCGCGTTGGCGTTGCGGTGCTTGAGGAACAGTTCCTTGAGGCCGATGTCGTGCAGATCGTCGACGCGGCCTTCCAGCTTGCCGAGCTCTTCGGTGATCGCCGTCAGCATCGTGACGTTGTCGCCGATGGATTGCAGCAACGGCACCGCGCGGCCGACCAGATTGGCGCATTCGACGATCAATGTACCGATCTCGCGCATCGGCGGCTCGAAGGCGCGGACCTCGAACAGCACTACGGCTTTCGCGGTCTGCTGCATCTGGTCCACCGCGTCGTCCATCGCGGTGATCAGGTTCTTGATATCGACGCGGTCGAACGGGGTGATGAATGTGCGGCGCACCGCGGTGAGGACTTCGCGGGTGATGCCGTCGGCATCGCTCTCGAACTGATTGACCCGCTGGCAATAGACCGGCGTCTCCTCGCCGCCGCGCAGCATGCCTTCCAGCGCCTGCGCGCCCTGAACGGCCACCTGCGCGTGCCGGGCGAACAGGGGAAAGAATTTCTCTTCCCTGGGAAGCAGAGCTCTGAACCAGCGTAGCATTGTTGTTCCCCAGCCATGGTTGGCGGTCTTCGGTTGGCGGCATCGGGAGGACGCATGAACCGACAAGCGGCCGGCGTGCCCCGCCAAGACAACACTGTCATCCACGCTGGCGCGCGGGCCAGACCTGAAGAGACCACGCCGCGGCAACGGCCCGATCAGCCGTCGGCATGCCGACAGCGCGTCATGGGTTTGTCATAAATCACTTCCTCGGACAAAGGCAATTGTCCGGGCCGCAGGCGGGCTCCCCGACCACAACATATGCACGCTATGCACCAGGGTGAAACGCGCGTTGAGGCAAGGCCTTGGACGTGAAACGCCCCCGAAGGGGCGCATTCGACCATGATGTACGCCGCGTTCCGAGACGACCGTCCGCCCGGCAGCACGCCCGCCGGGCCGGACACCGGCCGCCGGCTACAGCGAGCGCTTGAAGTAGGCCGCGATCTCACCGACGATGCCGCGGCGGAAGGTCAGCACGCAGACCACGAAGATCACGCCCTGGATCACCGTGACCCACTGGCCGAAGCCTGCCAGATACTGCTGCATCGCGACGATCACAAAAGCGCCAACCACGGGACCGAAGACCGTTCCGAGGCCGCCGACGAGGGTCATCAGCACGATTTCGCCGGACATCGTCCAGTGCACGTCGGTGAGCGAGGCGTTCTGCGCCACGAACACTTTCAGCGCACCGGCAAAGCCCGACAGCGTGCCCGACAGGATGAAGGCCAGCAGCTTGTACTGGTCGGCCTTGTAACCCAGCGAGGTGGCGCGCGGCTCATTCTCGCGGATCGCCTTCAGCACCTCGCCGAACGGCGAATTGATGGTGCGGAAGATCAGCAGGAACGCCGCGAGGAACGCGACCAGGATCACGTAGTAGAGCGTGGTCGGCTTGGAGAGATCGAACAGGCCGAACAGCATGCCTTGCGGAATGCCCTGGATGCCGTCCTCACCGTGGGTGAACGGCGTCTGCAGGTAGACGAAGAACACGAGTTGCGAGAGCGCCAGCGTGATCATCGCAAAGTAGATGCCCTGGCGCCGGATCGCGATCCAGCCGGTGACGATCGCGAGCGCGCAGGCGCCGGCGGTGCCGATCACGATGCCGATCTCCGGCGTCACGCCCCAGACCTTGAGCGCGTGCGCGGTGAAGTAACCGGCGGTGCCGAGGAACATGGCGTGACCGAACGACAGCAGGCCGCCATAACCGATCAGCAGGTTGAAGGCGCAGGCGAACAACGCAAAGCACAGCGCCTGCATGACGAAAAACGGATAGATGCCGGTGAACGGGACGATCGCCAGCGCCACCGTCATCAGGACGAAGGCGATGCCCTCATCGCGAAACGCGCGTCCGGAAGCCGGAGAGGAATTGTCGGTGATCACTGACATGTTAAGTCGCCCGTCCTGTCAATCCCGTCGGCTTCACCAGCAACACCAGCACCATCAAGACGAAGACGACAGTGTTGGAAGCCTCGGGGTAGAAATACTTGGTCAGTCCTTCGACCACACCCAGCGCGAAGCCGGTGATGATCGAGCCCATGATCGAGCCCATGCCGCCGATCACCACCACCGCGAACACGACGATGATGAGGTCGGCGCCCATCAGCGGCCGCACCTGGTTGATCGGCGCCGACAGAACGCCGGCGAGCGCGGCAAGACCGATGCCGAGACCGTAGGTCAGTGTGATCATGCGCGGCACGTTGATGCCGAACGCGCGCACCAGCGCCGGGTTCTCGGTCGCCGCACGCAGATAGGCGCCGAGCCGGGTCCGTTCGATCAGGTACCAGGTGGCCAGGCAGACCACGAGCGAGAAGATGACGACCCAGCCACGGTAGATCGGCAGGAACATAAAGCCGAGATTGACGCCGCCCTGGAGCTGCGAGGGAATGGCATACGGCAGACCGGACGACCCGAAGTAGTTCTGGAACACGCCCTGGATGATCAGCGCGATGCCGAAGGTCAGCAGCAGGCCATAGAGGTGATCGAGATTGGCGATCCACTTCAGCAGCGTGCGCTCGAGCAGCATGCCGAAGATGCCGACCGCGATCGGCGCAAGAACCAGTGCGTACCAGTAGTTCAGGCCGAGGCCGTTGAGCAGAAAGTACGCGCAGAAGGCTCCCATCATATAAAGCGCGCCATGCGCGAAGTTGATGATGTTGAGCATTCCGAAAATCACGGCCAGGCCGAGACTGAGCAGCGCGTAAAACGAGCCGTTGATCAGTCCGACCAGGAGTTGGGCGTATAGAGCCTGCATAATCTTCTCGCCGACGTCTCTGATAACTTTCTGAACGATATCGCCCGGCCGCCATGGCCGGACAGCGGAGGCTTAGCTGTGCGATCGCGGAGACGAACCGCTCACGCCGCGCGCCAGCCTGCGCCTTTTTCCAGGTACAGAATGTCTCATTCTGATCGGCCTCCCCTCTTGTCCTTGCCTGGTTTGCCGTCTGCGGCGATGCCCCCTCGCATGCCGTCAGACGCCCAGGTAGGTGTGCAGCTTGTCCATGTTGGCCTGCAGCTCGGAATTGGCGAAACCGTCAATGACCTTGCCGTGCTCGACGATGTAGAATCGATCCGCCACCGTGGATGCGAAACGGAAATTCTGCTCGACCAGAAGAATGGTGAAGCCTTCCGACTTCAGCCGCTGAATGGTGCGGCCGATCTGCTGGATGATAACGGGCGCGAGACCTTCGGTCGGCTCATCGAGCATCAGGAAACGCGCGCCGGTGCGCAGGATGCGGGCGATCGCCAGCATCTGCTGCTCGCCGCCAGACAGCTTGGTGCCCTGGCTCGACGACAGCCGTTCCTTCAAGTTGGGAAACAGCTCGAAGATCTGCTCGGTCGAGAGTCCGCCGCTGCGCACCGTCGGCGGCAGCATCAGATTCTCGTGCACGTTGAGGCTGGCGAAGATGCCGCGCTCCTCCGGGCAGAACGCGACGCCAAGGCGCGCGATCTTGTCCGAGGACATCTTGATCGTCTCATGTCCGTCGAAACGAACCGAGCCGGTGCGCTTCGGAATCATGCCCATGATCGACTTCAGCGTCGACGTCTTGCCCGCACCGTTGCGGCCGAGCAGCGTGACGACTTCGCCGGTGCGGACTTCGACGTTCATGCCGTGCAGAACGTGCGATTCACCGTACCAGGCCTGAAGATCGCGAATTTCCAGGAGCGGCGCCCCCGCAGCGGACTGCATCGCCGGGGCACCAGGCGCCGTACTCACATCAACCATGACCTGCCCCCAGATAAGCTTCCTTGACCCGCTCGTCCTTGGTCAGATCGGCATACACGCCTTCCGCCAAGACCTTGCCGCGCGTCAAAACCGTGATGATGTCCGACAGGTTGGCCACCACGTTCAGATTGTGTTCGACCATTAGGATCGTATACTTCGCCGAAATGCGCTTGATCAGCGCGGCGATCTTGTCGATGTCCTCGTGGCCCATGCCGGCCATCGGCTCGTCGAGCAGCATCATCTCGGGATCGAGCGCCAGCGTCGTCGCAATCTCCAGCGCGCGCTTGCGGCCATACGGCATTTCCACCGCCTGCGTATTGGCGAACTCGCTGAGGCCGACGTCCTCCAGCAGTTCCTGCGCCCGCACATTGAAGCTGTCGAGCACGCTCTTCGAACGCCAGAAGTCGAATGACCCTCCGCGCTGACGCTGCAGCGCGACGCGGACATTCTCCAGCGCCGTCAGATGCGGGAACACCGCGGAGATCTGGAACGATCTCACAAGGCCCAGCCGCGCCACATCGGCCGGCGCCATCGCCGTGATGTCCTTCCCCTTGTAGACGATGCGGCCCGCGGAGGGCTGCAGGAACTTGGTCAGAAGGTTGAAACACGTGGTCTTGCCGGCCCCGTTGGGACCGATCAAAGCATGAATGCTGCCGCGACGTATCTTCAGATTGACGTCACGAACCGCTACAAACCCGGCGAACTCTTTAGTCAGTCCGTGGGTTTCGAGAATGAACTCATCGGCCAATTAAATTCCCCCTCAGCCTTCGCGCGTTGTGTCCCACGCGTGACCGAATTATGTCAACAGCCCTATCCCCAGCGACGTCTTGGAACCGCCGCGGGTGGCCCTGTTGGGCCGGGACTATGCCGCTTCCGGTGACAAGGACGCAAGGCACAAAACGCCAAGACGATGTGCACATGATCAATTTTTGACGGACACAAGCTCTTAGTCGCACTTCCCTAAAGCGTCCAGCGGCAATTCCCGGGCGTACCGCCAGGCAGAACCCCGTCCGCCACATTTCATCCCCAGCGGTTTCGATCAGGGAAGGCTGATCCGAGTATTCAGGCGACCTCCTTGAGGTAGATGTCGGGCTTGAACCCGACCAGCAGGCGCTTCGAGGTTTCAAGGACGGGACGCTTGATCATCGACGGCTGCGCAAGCATCAGCGCGATGGCGCGCCGCTCGTCGAGATTGACCTTGTCGGCATCGGGCAGCTTGCGGAATGTAGTACCGGCACGATTGAGTAACAGCTCCCAGCCGACCTCATCGCACCAGCGCTTCAGGCGCGCCTTGTCGATGCCGTCCTGCTTGTAGTCATGGAAGTGATAAGTAACGCCGTGCGCATCGAGCCAGGCGCGCGCCTTCTTCATCGTATCGCAGTTCTTGATGCCGTAGATGGTCACCGTCATGTATCGGCCATATCCCTGATGGAACGAGGCCGAGGCGGCCCGCCGGGTTTGTAAGATCTCGCGCGATCACTCGCAAATCGACAACGTCTCGTGCCCGAGACCCAGCCGCGCCTTGAGGCGCCGCATGTTGCGAACGAACACGTCGCTGTCATCGGTCGCGCGCGCCAGGACCAGTGCGCCCTGAATGCCGAGTACGATGTCTTCCGCTTCGTCCGCGGCACGCGTCGCATCGCGGCCGGCGCGGATCAAAGCATCGCGCAAGGCGTCGATCCAGCGCTGGAAATAACTTTGAATCGCGGCTGCGAACCTGTCGCGCGTGACATCGAGCGCGAACGCCCCGATCAGGCAGATGCGGCGGCCGGAACGGAAGTAATCGTCCACCGCGCGCCACATCACGGCGATCCCCTCGTCCGGCGGATGGTGCCGCAATGGGACGAAAACGAGACGCTCGAACCAGTCGTCGATTTCCGCCATCGCCGCGCCTGCCATCTCATCCTTGCCGCCCGGAAAGAAGTGATAGAGGCTGCCCTTGCCGAGACCGGTGCGTTCGGTGATGCGGCTAAGGGTCGCTCCCTCGAAGCCGAGATCGCGAAACACCTCGGCGATCAATGGAATCACATCCTCTTTCTCATGCAGCATGCGCACGGCGGTGCTCCATCGCAGATGTCACAATCGAGGTCGGACAGGCCCGGATGATCGTCGGGCCGCGGGCCAAGTGGCCAATGGAATTTGCGCTCCTCAGCGGCGATCGGCAAATCGGATGGGGAAACGCTGTCGCATCGGCCCGCTCGCATCGAACGCCCGGTTCTCATTGCGGGGGAATGCGAGCAAGGTCGGCTCACGGCATCTGCCCTGATCGACTATGGTTAAACCAATCGGTACAGATATACAACTCACAGTTGAAGTTGCCCGGACCTTATCCGCCTCAGCCAAGGACTCCTCTCGCGCCGCAGGGCTTCCGTCGGCGCCAGACAGCGGCCTGCGTGATGGCGCTGATCATCGACGAGAGCTGCCGGATGCCGGCGCGGCGGATGCACATCCCGATGCCGCAATCGCCACGCCTGCGCGCGATCTGCGAGACGTTTCTCGCGGACCCGGCGAGCCGCGACAACATCGACGAATGGCGGCGCGCGCAGGCCTGAGCCGCCGCACCTTCACCCGGCTGTCCCGTCTCGAAACCCATATGAGCGTCGGAAACTGGAAAATGCAGGTACGCCTGATCGAGGCGGTGACGCGTATCGCATCGAGCGCGTCCATCACCTCGGTCGCGTTCGATATCGGCTACGAGAGTTCGAGCGCGTTCAGCGCCATGTTCCGGCAAAGCCTCGGCACCTCGCCCTCTGTCGTCGCGGGACGCCGGGACGAGCGCCTGCCGTAAAACCGGAGCCGATCACTCCACCGCGATCACCCGCAACGGGGTCACGTAAGGCTCGATGCGCAGGCTGTCATGCGCCAGCACGCTAATCTTTGCCGAGGGCGCTTGCTCCAGCTCGCCGTCCTTGCCCTTGCGCACCGCATAGCGCCAAAAGCTCATCGCGCCACGCTGACGCAACGCCTTGCCGATCTCGCCGACATCGCCGGCCATGGCAACATCGTCGCGCGTCAGGCCGACGACGATCTGGTCCCTGACGGTGACAATGCTGAAAAGTTTTGGCGATTGTTCGGCAGCCGATGCCGGCGTGGTACCGGCGGCGGATGCCATAGCGGCGGAGGCTATGGCGGCTAGCATCCGCGACACGGCGCGGCGATCGATCGAGAGCGGCATCGTGATCCTTTCGTGCGGCGTCGGCCGATATCTGGCGGCGACCTCATGCTTTCTGTCGGGTCATTCGCCCATCCGGTTCAAGCGGACGGGCAAAACGCGAAGCCCTCCGCCCTGCCGACTCCGCTCACGCGGCTCGGCGCGAAATTCTTTGTGCAAGAACTTGCAACCAAAGGCAGTCGGGCGCGTTGCGGCTTTGCTGGGTGGCGATCATTAGGAGCGCATCCATGTGCGATTACAGCTTACATGCGGTCGCATCGCGTGCAGCCGTCGCAGGCGAGACCCTCGTAACCTCCAGATTCGATATGACCTCGACCCGAGGTTTTGCAGGGCTGGATAATCCGCGCGTCGCCGTCTGCCTGCGGCCGGGAACCGAGCTTGCATTCGAAAAGGACGTGCAGCGCGAGCGTATGATGTTTCACCAGAGCATCGGCGCCAGACTGGCGCGTTTCCGCCAGGTGGACCTCGACAGCCCGACACATCACCACGACGCCCTCGAATTCTCGAATGGAACAATCGTGTTGCTGACCGATCTGGTTCCGGGGCAGCGCGCGGCGATCGTTCAATTGCCCGCCAACCCGAACGAGAGCCCGAGCGAACCGGAGCGCGCCGTTCCGACCACGACGACGACGCGTCGGGTCATCGCCTAGTCGGGTCATCGCCTAGACGTTTCCCGCTCTGACGGACGGCGTCAGAACCAAACACAGGAGGCGGTCCCCGCTTGCCACAGCAAGGCGGAGACCGTCATCAGGGGCGGTCACGGCGACAGGATGCGTGACCCGCGGGCATCTCCAACCGGATGAGACGCGCCAGCACATCACGCTTTCCTGACAGCAGCGGGGTTGGGGGTGGAAGCGACGGCCTCTCACTGCAGGTCGACCGGTTCGTAAAGGCGGCCGGATTTCGATTTCGCTGGGTCCGGCCATCGGGTTTGGGCAGCGCTTCACCTAGGCCACCGCCTCCTCCATATCCTTGACATTCCACAGCCAGAACCTGGCCATGAGTTCATGGGGGCGGCGAAAGGCCCGCCGATCACGGTTCGGGCGGCACCGTCGAATGCGACACGCTTGCCGCATGGGGATGGCTGGAGGTCATCGGCGGTGGCCAAAACGCCCGCAGGTCATCGTTGAACCGGCCCATCCACCTTCTTCCGCCGGACATTCACGCAAATGCATTCGCCGTATAATCCGTCCTCTAAAAGTGGAATCTTGAAGCATCCGCGCTATATGATTGTATAGATGGTCAGGAACCGAAACATGACTACCATCAACCTGGCGGATGCTAAGACCCATTTGAGCGAGCTCGTTGATCGGGTCGAAGCCGGCGATTCGATCGATATCACCCGGCGGGGCAAGCCAGTCGCACGACTTACCGCCGTCGCCAACCCGCGCAAGCGGATCGACGCCACGCTGCTCCAAGGGTTGACATCAAGCATTCCGCCACAGGCTGAAAGCGCTGTCGATCTGGTGCGATCAATGCGCGATGGCGACCGCTATTGATGATTTATCGCGGCGAGATTTGCCGATCAACACACGCTCGGGCTTCGCGCCGGTGATGCGTTGCATCTTGCAACAGCATCGGAGCACGGCGCTGCGGTGCATACGCTTGACCGGCGGCTTGCCGAAAGCGGTCCTGCCCTCGGCGTACCGACACAGTTATTGACATGATCAACCCGCTGCAGCGTAGCGCCAATCACTCCAGGCAGCACCGGGGCGGAATATCATCGCAACACAACGGCAATATCCAGGTATGTCCGTATCATAGGAGGTCTAACGCTTGCGCTTGGGCTTGTCCGGACGCGCTTGCTTAGGGACTTAAAGTCACGAAGACTTACAAGACGCTTCGTGCTGATTAAGCCGATCTGCGTCACTCCCACTCATCCATTTTCAGTTATCGTAACGCGTTGAATTTCCCGCACAACTTTTTTTGATCGCGCGTCGCGATCCGAACTGCGCACCGACAAAAATTTCTGGTCCTGATTTTCAACAAGAAATCGCGCGATTCCGATTCAATGACGTTTCAGGGACTATCGACAACGATCTGTCGATTTCTCGCCTCGTCGACCACGCGACGCATTGCGCGCCAGCGCGAGAAATACCGTCACCGCTCATAGCACGACGTATCCGCGCTTGCGACCCTCAGACTCTACCCTTGCGCAAGATCGACTTCCTCCTTGATGGAAATGGACGCGAGAGTAAACGCCATTGGCTGCGGCGGTGTGTGGAAGGACACACGGCCAGCAAAAGGCCCGAGATGGTGGCCAGAAGGCAGCGGCGTAATGGCTCGGTGCGCTAAGCCCATCCACTAGCCGGTTTCGAGTCCGGCCCGCGGCACCGTCTAGGGTCCAGCCATTCGATCGGCCAACGATTGACCCCAAGAGCGAATTCTTGGCAAGTCATCGGGGGAAAACACTAAGAACGATCTCTTGACTAACGGTCTCGACTAGTAAAGAGTCCGTTCTTAGTTATGCTGACAGGGAACGTGGGCGTTCCTTGTATGCGGCCCTTGGAACGACGACGTCCCTGAGTCAGCCATCGGATATGCCGAAGCGCACAACAGGCCGATATGAAAGTGTGACCGCCGGCGGCGAAAAGGTCGATGCCTTCGTTCCTTTCGATCTGCCGCCCGCGCGGCCGTCGCTCGCCATCGACGCCAAATTTGAACGCCGCCTCGGGCAAGCCGAGCAGGCGCTTGTCCGGCTCGATCTGGCGAGCGAGATGGTGCCTTCGCTCGATTGGTTCATCTACGCATTCGTGCGCAAAGAGGCGGTTATCACGTCTCAGATCGAAGGTACACAGGCATCGCTCGTGGACCTTCTGGCCTTCGAAGCCGAGGAGCAGCCCTCACCCAACGCAGATGTCGAGGAGGTCACGAACTACCTCGACGCCCTCACCTACGCGCGAACCCAACTCGGGTCGAAGCGCGGTCTGCCAATCTCGCTGCGGCTCTTGCACGAAGCCCACAAGCGGCTGATGCGCGGTGGACGCGGAGCAAGCAAGCAACCTGGAGAAATCCGCCGCAGCCAGAACTGGATTGGCGGGAGCCGCCCGGGGAACGCAGTCTACGTTCCCCCGCCCTCCGACAAGCTTCCAAAGCTCCTCGGCGCATTCGAGAAATACATTCATGCCGAGGACCGGCTGCCGAAACTCGTGCGGACTGCTCTTCTGCATGCTCAGTTCGAATCCATTCACCCCTATCTTGATGGCAACGGGCGGATCGGGCGCCTGATGATCGCCCTGCTGCTGGAGCACTGGGGCTTATTGAAGCAGCCGCTTCTCTATCTCAGCCTTTTCTTTAAACGCCATCGCGAAGAGTATTACCGGCGCCTCAACCTTGTGCGTCTGGAAGGCGACTGGGAAGGTTGGACCGATTTCTTTCTCGATGGCGTCGCCACGATCGCCGACGAAGCCGTTGCATCGGCGCGCGAATTGTTCAACCTCGTGAGCACGGATCGCACGCGGCTGCTTGGTGTCGAATCAGCATCGGTCTCTGCCTTCCGATTGTTCGAGCTACTTCCCCGTCATCCGATCGTGAGCGTCGCATCGGCCATGAGGCTGCTCGGCACCAGCAAGCCGACTGCTACCCGTGCAATCGAGGTGCTGACCGAGATCGGCATCCTCGTAGAAACGACGGGAAAGAAGCGCGACCGCAGCTTTGCTTATCGCGCCTATATGGAGCGCCTGCGAACCGGAACTGAGCTCGACCTTAGCCCCTGAGCGCTGCGGTTCTGCATTAACATGCGTTAAAAATTGCCAGTTCAGAGCCGCGGCCCCGCAACCAGGGCGCTGGCCAATATCGGAAACAACCCACAATACCTGTTTGCGCGTCCAATCGCGATAATCCTTACCGGGCTATGCTGGCGGATGCCCAGCGCGCTTCCCGGGCCGGCCTGAAGGTCGCCAGGCTCGCGGTCCACGCGCGCCGCGCTGACCTCATCTGCCAAACCGCCGCCGTCTCAACCGGGCTGATCGTAACAAGAAGGGTCACGAAGCTCGATAGAATGAGGGTGCGACTGCATGATGGACTTCGAATTCAGGTCGTCGGCACTAATGCCTCTAACCAGCAGCAACTGATCGGCGAGAATGCACGTGACGAGAGGGATCGGAGTCCAATGGCCAGCGTCACCCAGGTTCCGAGGCGCGCCCGCATTGCGCCAGGTTGTCGCCAACGTTCAAACCCTCGATGAACCGTGGGAGCTCCATAATTGCGTCAGAGGCTCAGTTGGTCGTCAGCACTCGCACTGGCCCTCGTCGCGCGAGGACGTCGACCACGACCTGCTGACCGGATCGCCGTACCGCGACATCGGCTGTGTCATCGCCAATCGACAGATTGCGGAGGAGGACCTCATTCAGAAAGGCCGGCATCATCGGCTCTTCGAAGGTGATCCGCCTTTCACCAGGGTCGAAGCCGAGCCCAAGACAGACCTGCAGCATATAAAGGGGCGCCGCAGCCGCCCAAGCATGCGGCGTGCATGCGACGGGATAAAACGTTGGCCCCCGAGTGCGCTGACGTGGAAATCCGCAGAACAGTTCGGGCAGCCGCCTGAGATCGACATAGCTCGAAGCCGCGAACAAGCCTTCGAAGATTCGGGCTGCTTCGCGCCGAAACCCATAGCGCGCAAATCCCGCTGCGAGCAGAGCATTGTCATGTGGCCAGACCGAGCCATTATGATAACTCATCGGATTGTAGCGGGCTTCCGTCGACGCAACCGTGCGCACGCCCCAGCCACAGAAGGACGATCCCCCCATCAGGCTTCGCACGACCGGTCCTGCCCGCTTGTCCAATGCGACGCCGGTCCATAACGCGTGACCTGCATTGGACGTGCGCACGCGACACAAGCGTTTGCCGCCATCAAGGGCCAGCCCATACGTGCCAAGCTCCTCATCGAAGAAGTGCGCATCATATGCTTCGCGCAGCCTGTTCGCGCGCGCCTCATACTCCGTCTCACGCAGAACGTACCCCAATTGCTCCGCAATCTTGGCAGCGGCGCACCATGCGCCGTAGACATAGGCTTGCACCTCGACAAGGGCGATGGGGCCCTTGGCAAACGTTCCATCGGCGTGAAAAACTGAATCGTAGCTGTCCTTCCAACCTTGGTTGATCAACCCCTCGGACGTCTGTCTGTGATACTCTACGAAGCCGTCGCCGTCGCGATCACCGTATTGCTCAATCCACGTGAGGGCTGCCTCGATGTGTGGCCATAGGCGACGAATAGTAACGAGGTCGCCCGTTCGGTCCAAATAGGCGCCGGCGAGCACGACGAAGAGTGGCGTTGAATCGACGCTGCCGTAGTATCGCCGGAACGGCACCTCGCCGAGTTCGGCCATCTCTCCGACGCGCACTTCATGTAGAATTTTGCCCGGTTCGGCATCGGCCAGTGGGTCGGTGCTGGTCGCCTGATGAGCCGCGAGATGCAACAGCACGCCGCGGGCCAGCACGGGATCGAGCCAGAGCGTTTGCAAGGCGGTGATCAGGGCGTCGCGACCGAAGACCGTCGAAAACCAGGGAATACCGGCATACGGATAAGGTCCCTCGGGCGTATCCGTTGCCAGCATGTAAAGATCGGAGACGCTGCGCCGCACAGCCTCATTGAAGATCTCGTTGGATGTCGCGATCGATGCGGCCCGCGAGGAGGAACTCCGTAGTGCGCGGCGCGCATCACGCAGAGCGCTGAAAAATGCGCGGCGTGGCGGGTGGATCACTCCCTCGGAGCCGCAGTGGATTTCCAGAAAGAGCGAACGGGATTCTCGCGGCGCGATCGCGACCGTGAAGAGCGCACTCCTTCCGGTCAGCCGGGTTGGAGCGGGATCGAACGACAACGTGGTGGATCGATGCCGATGATCGAGTCCCATGTAGTTCAAAGTCACGCGGTTCGTGGAGACTTCCGGAGATTGCATGAGGCCCCGACGCTCACGGCGCGTGCCACGCACCTCGAAGATGTCCGCGAAATCGGCGTCGAAGGCAATCTCGATTGTGAGGCGCCGCGGACGCTCGTCGAAATTGCGCAGGACCAATCGCTCGAAGCAGGTCGCGTTCCACAACAACCGCGACCGACGAATATGGACGAGATCGTGCGAAAGGCTCAGGCGCCCATTGCTGTCATAGATATCCGGGTTGGTCAGGTCACATGTAAGCGTGGCATTGTCGTCGCGAAGGGTCGACGACAACAGCATCGGCCGCGTTCCTTCGACGGTCAGATAAAGGTGCGATAGATGTCGCGTGTCGCGGTGAAAGAGACCCTCTGGACTCCCGGGTCCCGACAGGGCATCGCCATTGTGGTCGAACACAGCGAATGTGTCGCCGTGCTTTAACGTGCGAGGACGCCGCTCCTGCAGGGAGGCGGTCGCAGGAATAAAGAATTGCGCCAGCGGGGCGGTCCCGGCGCCGGCCGGCGCCGGAGCATGCGCCGTCGTACCCAACCCTCCGGATGAGGCTGTCATCGCCAGCTCCGTCAGGCGACTGCTTGCAAACCGCTCTTATCGCCATGAAGGCGGTGAATGCGCGTACCTTCAGTCCGTGCCCGGGCCAGGCCGCGATAGACCGCGATGTAATCCTGGGCCATGCGCTCCACCGTGAAGCGCTTCTCGAAACTCTCGCGCACTTTGCTCCGGTCCAGCGCCTCCACTTTGGCAAGCGCCTCTACTGCCTCGTCCAGCGTCTTGACGATGAAGCCGGATTTGCCGGGAGTGACTACCTCTGGTACCGAGCCGCACCGGAAGGCGATCACTGGCGTGCCGCAGGCCATGGCCTCGATCATCACCAGCCCAAACGGCTCCGGCCAGTTGATCGGGAAGAGCAACGCCCGCGCGTTGCCGAGGAAATCCGCCTTCTGCGCTTCATTAATCTCGCCGATGTATTCGACGTTCGGATGGGCCGCGACCATCGGCGCGACGGTCTCATTCCAGTAGGCCTGATCAACGCGGTCGATCTTGGCGGCGATTTTGAGCTTCATGCCGGCGCGTGCGGCTATCTCGATGGCGCGATCTGGCCCCTTCTCGGGCGCTATCCTTCCCAGAAAGGCGAGATAGTTTCCTTTCGGATTGGCCGTGAAAGGCAACAGGTCGCGCGGCAGGCCATGATAGACGTTGCCAACCCAGTTGATGGGGCGCGCCAACGGACGGCGCTGATCACGCGAGATCGAGACCAGTGGGATCTCCGGGAACGCGGCATAGAAGGGCTTGAGATCAGGCAGGTCGAGGCGGCCATGTAGCGTCGTGACGGTCCGGTCCGCGAATTCGCGGATCACCGGGAAGTGTAACAGATCGATATGGAAATGCAGGACGTCGAACGCGTCCGCCCGCTCGCGGACGGAATCGAGCATCATGACGTGATAAGGCGTATGGTCTTTGACGGAAGGATTGAGGCGAAGTGCTATGTCGGAGCAGCGAACGAGGCTTGCCTGCGTTCGCGAATCTCCGGAAGCGAACAGCGTCACCTCGTGGCCCTGCCGGACCAATTCTTCAGTGAGATAGGACACGATCCGTTCGGTGCCGCCGTAGAGCTTCGGCGGGCAGCACTCCGCAAGCGGTGCGATCTGGGCAATTTTCACGGTACAACCTCCTCGTATGAGCGAAGCGTCGACAATGAGCCCGCGCGGCCATCAGGCCCGCGCGGCATGTCGCCGTTCCTGTCGGACACAGCAGCAGCAGCAGAAGAAGAAGAGACCCGCAGGAACTGCGGGTCTCAGGGACCTATCAGAAGTCCATGCCGCCGCCGGGCGGAAGCGCGGGAGCCACGTCCTTCTTCGGCTTCTCGGCCACCAGCGCTTCGGTCGTGATCAACAACGAAGCGACTGAGGCTGCGTCTTGCAACGCCGTGCGGACGACCTTGGCGGGATCAATCACGCCGACCCCGACCAGGTCTTGATATTCGCCGGTCGCGGCGTTGAAGCCCCAATTGTAGGTATTCTTCTCCAAGAGCTTGCCGACGACCAGAGAACCGTCCTCGCCGGCATTCTGGATGATCTGCCGGGCAGGCACCTGGATCGCACGGCGCACGATGTCGACGCCGGCCTTCTGATCGGGGTTATCCGGTTTGACAGCGTCGAGCGCCTTCAGGGCGCGTAACAACGCCACGCCACCGCCCGGCAGAATGCCCTCCTCGACCGCCGCGCGGGTCGCATGCATTGCATCGTCGACACGATCCTTGCGCTCCTTGACCTCGACCTCAGTGGCCCCACCAACACGGATCACGGCGACGCCTCCCGCGAGCTTGGCGAGACGCTCCTGCAGCTTCTCGCGGTCGTAGTCGGACGTGGTCTCCTCGATCTGCGCCTTGATCTGGGCCACGCGCGCTTCGATGTCCTTCTTGCGGCCGGCGCCATCGACGATCGTGGTATTCTCTTTGTCGATCACGACCTTCTTGGCGCGGCCGAGCATATTGAGCGTCACGTTCTCGAGCTTGATCCCGAGATCCTCGGAGATCGCCGTTCCGCCAGTGAGGATCGCGATGTCCTCGAGCATGGCCTTGCGGCGGTCACCGAAGCCCGGCGCCTTGACGGCCGCAACCTTGAGGCCGCCGCGCAACTTGTTGACGACCAGCGTCGCGAGCGCCTCGCCCTCGACATCCTCCGCGATGACCAGGAGCGGCTTGCCGGACTGAACGACGGATTCGAGAAGCGGCACCATCGCTTGCAGGCCGGAGAGCTTCTTCTCGTGGATCAGAACATAGGGATCTTCGAACTCCACACGCATCTTCTCGGCGTCGGTCACGAAATACGGGGAAACGTAGCCGCGGTCGAACTGCATGCCTTCGACCACTTCGAGCTCGGTCTCCAGGCTCTTCGCCTCTTCGACCGTGATTACGCCTTCGTTGCCGACCTTCTGCATGGCCTCGGCGAGGAACCGACCGATCTCGGTATCCCCGTTGGCCGAGATGGTCGCAACCTGCGCGATCTCGGAATTGGATGTGATCTTCTTGGCATTCTTGGTGAGGTCCTTGACGACGGCCTCGACGGCGAGATCGATGCCGCGCTTGAGGTCCATCGGGTTCATACCGGCCGCCACCGCCTTGGCACCTTCCTTAACAATCGCCTGCGCCAGCACCGTCGCGGTCGTCGTCCCGTCGCCGGCGAGATCGTTGGTCTTGGACGCCACCTCGCGCACCATCTGCGCGCCCATATTCTCGAACTTGTCGTCGAGCTCGATCTCCTTAGCGACGGTGACGCCGTCCTTGGTGATGCGGGGCGCACCGAACGACTTCTCGATAACGACGTTGCGTCCCTTGGGGCCGAGCGTGACCTTGACCGCATTTGCAAGCGTGTCCACGCCGCGCAGCATCTTTTCCCGCGCGTCCGACGAGAACCTCACTTCCTTGGCAGCCATGGCTGTAACCTCCTTTCTCAGCGATGTTGATGATGAGTGGATGATCTCGTCAGGCCGCCTTCTTGATCGTCCCGACCTTCTCGACGACGCCAAGGATGTCGCTCTCCTTCATGATGAGCAGTTCCTCGCCGTCGATCTTGACCTCGGTGCCGGACCATTTGCCGAAGAGGATATGGTCACCGGCTTTCACATCGAGGGGGACGAGTTCGCCCTTCTCGTTGCGGGCACCGGGACCGGCCGCAACAATCTCGCCTTCCTGCGGCTTTTCCTTTGCGGTGTCGGGAATGATGATGCCCCCGGTGGTCTTCTCCTCGGCATCAATACGACGCACGACGACACGGTCGTGCAGCGGGCGGAAATGCATGCAAATCCTCCTTGCTCAGATCAGCGATGTTAGATGTTATAAGGCGCAAGCCGGTGTCGCCGGCCGGCGCGGAAATCGAGCTAGGATCGGAAAAAATCGAGTTCAAGAGGTCGGCGCAAAATTTTTGGCACTCCGCGCCCTGGAGCGCCAATGCACCTTAATGCATTGATATAATTGACGTTTTCTGTGCATCGCTCGCCCTAGCGGTCAAAAGCCTGCCCTCTTGAAGAAAAAAGGTCCTACCAAAATCATCGCTGATGCCGGGCCCGAGCGGCCCCTGCGCACTCTTGGGAAACCCTGCGCACTCTTCGGAAAGGAGCATTGGAATCAGGAGACCGCCATGGTGGGAACGAGCAAGCACGCGACATCGCCGTCTCATCTCAGCACCGACGATCCGCATCTCGATCGGCTATTGAATCCGGCGCAGTTCTACAAGCATCCACGCGAGGTCATCGACGATCCGCACCTTGTTCTTTCGGAGAAGCGGGCCGTTCTTTCGTCCTGGGCGTCGGACGCCTGCGCGGTCGAGTCCATGCCAGCCTTGCGTCAAATCCCTGGTACCCCCGCGCCGGTGTCGTTCGACGACGTCATGGACGCACTGCGTCGACTGGACGATCTCGCTCGGCCCCCTGCCAGGGCGCCGGCATTTCCAGCTGACAACACCGTTTGCCCTCCGACCACGTGAAGCATCAAGCCGCAACTTTGGAGGACCGGAACCAATGGCTGCGAGCCGGGCGTTTTTGCTGCAATGGCACGGCTATGGATTGACCACCGCGGAAATCCACTACCATTTACCGGAGCGTCGCCTTTGTGGCGATGGTCTTGGCGATCATGATTCTCTTCGACCGGGACCGAAGACGGCGAGCACGTCTTCGCCCGCGAGGCTGGCTGAGCGCGGCTACAGACCGCCGCAACACAAAGAGCGCGGTTAGGTGCCGGGACGGCGATTCAGAGGCTGGCCCGACGACGTGGCAGGGGCAACTGGCTTCGAATGCTGTTGACGACGGGCGGGCCCCTTGACGCCGCGACCAGCTTTCCTAAATCGCAAATCGCCGATCGCCCCGTCGGGGATCGGCAAAGTCCAAAGGGGCGTCGGCTCTTTGGGCGCCCCTCGTATCCATGTTGCTCAATGGAGGATGTGGCTATGAGAGACTTCGATCTCACACCCATCTGGCGATCGACCGTCGGTTTTGATCGCCTCGTCGATCTCATCGACGATTCGCTTCGGTTGGCGGGCGAGGACAATTACCCGCCCTACAACATCGCGCGGACCGGTGAGGACAACTATCGGATCTCGCTGGCTCTGGCTGGCTTCAAGCCAGAGGAAATCACCGTCACGGCGGAGCAGAACATGCTTACCGTGGAAGGCCGCAAGGCCGAGAAGGATGATCGCGAGTACCTCTACCGGGGCATCTCCGGGCGTTCGTTCCGGCGCCAGTTCAACCTCGCCGACTACGTCGAGGTGAAGGGCGCCTCGTTCGAGGACGGGCTCCTGCAGGTCGACCTGGTGCGCGAATTGCCGGAGGCGATGAAGCCGCGCCGGATCGCGATCAAATCCGGTCCTTTCCGCAGCGACACCCAACAAATCGAGCAGAAGCAAGCGGCCTGATCGTAAGTCCGATCGGGCCGGCTGGAGGTGGTCGCGTGTGGCCTTGGCCGCGCGCGCCCCCGTTTGAGATAGGAGGTACAACATGAGCATGAGAGATCTCATTCCCTGGAACCGCAGCAGCCGCGTTCCGGTGCAGCGCGGAGAGGAAGGAACGCCCTTCCTGACTTTGCACCGTGAAATGAACCGCTTGTTCGACGACGTCTTCCGCGGGCTCGACCTCAACCCCTTCCGCTTCGACCGCGTGTTCGACCGCGCCTGGTCATGGCCGAGTATCGAGGTGAGCGAGAACGACAAAGAGGTGAGGGTCACCGCCGAGCTCCCTGGCCTCGAGGAAAAAGACGTCGAAGTCCAGCTGTCGAATGGCGTGCTCGCCATCAAGGGCGAGAAGAGGACTGAGACGGAAGACAATGACAGGCTGTTCAGCGAGCGTTTCTACGGCCGGTTTGAGCGACGCATCCCCGTGGATGACATCGACGAGGACAAGGTGAACGCGTCCTTCGGCAATGGAGTACTCGTTGTCACCCTGCCGAGATCGGCCGAGGCGCAACGCAACGTGAAGCGCATCGCGATCAACGGCAAATAAGCAGAGAGGAGACTCCGGCTGGCGGGAGCTGGCGCGCTCCCGCCGCCACGTCTGCGAAGGCGGCAGCAATGTTGAAGTTAGTCGAGAGCGCACGCGAGAATCTGACCGGGCGCGTCAGCACGCCGAAGACACCAGCGACGGCTTCTTCTGTGTTTCCCGATGATGCGGTCGCAGTGATCTACCGGCCCGCCCGCTCCGCTATGACATCGGGCAAGACGAACACGCGGCATTGGAAGCTTCGCTTCGAGCGACGGACGCCGCCCTTTATCGAACCGCTGATGGGTTGGACCGGCGGGGACGATCCGCTTACTCAGGTCGAACTGACTTTTCCGACCCGAGAAGCTGCCGTGGGCTATGCGGAACGGCAGGGCCTCACCTTTATCGTCTATGGTCAAGATCATGCGCGGCATGCGCCGCGGCATCGCGGCACCGATGAGGTCTGCGAGGAGCAGGCACGACCAGTCGACACCCTTCTTGCCTTCGTCCGAGCAGCCAGCAGCGGGGACCGTCGGGCCGCATAGGAGGCGGTATGGCACGGATCACGACCATCGACTGCGAACGGGTCATACCGAACCGCTTCGAGCTTGTGCTGCTCGCTGCGGCGCGCGCCCGTGCGTTGAGCCGCGGGCACACACCGCACGTGTCGCCTGACGGGGACAAGCCGACCGTCATCGCGCTTCGCGAGATTGCCGCCGGAGCAGTCGGTCCGACCTGGCTCCGCCAATGGCCGCTAAACTTGCAGCGCGACGACGTCGAGGAAGAAGACGGACTCGACAATCCGAGTGGGACGATCGGTTCGTCCGTCAATGAGTCTCGTGGTGCCGCTAGCGCGGGAGCTGACGACACCACTCCAACAGCTTCCCCGGGAAGCATCGCTAACCACAAAGTGACGAAAACGGAGAGAAGTCATGTTCGACAGACTCACGACACTAAACACCAAAGAGAACGTCATCGACATTATCAACGTCGTCCTCGGCGTGTGCCTGGCGCTCGCCCCCTGGGCGCTGGACTTCGCCGCTGAGGCTACTGCAGCCTGGAACGCGTGGATCACCGGTGCTGCTATTGCACTCGCAGCGCTCGGCGCACTCGTCGCCTTCACTCAGTTGGAGGAGTGGATCAATCTGGCGCTCGGCGTCTGGGCAGGCATCGCGCCCTGGGCGATCGCCTTTTCGGAAAATGCCGCAGCGACCGGCGTGCACGCCGCAATCGGAATAGCGGTCGCGGTTCTCGCAGCCGCGCGGCTGTGGTTCGTGCATCGCAACCCACCACGAGTCACAGCCTGACACTGTGTGTATGCGAGGCCAGCAGTCGATGCCGGCCTCGCATGCACGGCCTCAAGAGAGAACAGATTCGGCGCCTGGAGAGAGAGAATGCCAGATCACATCGAAGCGATACAGCGACGGCTGGAAGGCATGATTGCTGAAGCTGAGTCACGCATGTCCGGAAACGGATCGATTCTGAGCTACGGGATGAAGATCCGCCGCGACACGGCGGAGGAAATCCTGGGTATCATCAAGAATCTTGCTCGGACGGCAGCGACCGATGCGCCGGTCCGGGACATCGGCTTCGATCCGGTCCAGGCTGAACCTTCGACACGGCGCCCTCCGCTGCCCTCACGTGCAGTAAAGAAGAGATGGCGCTTCGAGCGTGAGAACGTCGGCCGAACGTCTATGGGAGCGTGAGCCTGCACTCAGGAGGAAAAGACTCGGCGCCGAAGTGCTGGCAAGCCTGGAGGACGTTGCGCCATCTACTGGCTTCGGGCAAGTCGAGCTTTCGCCAGCGCTCGCCGCCACGGGCGTGCCTGAGAGGATCGGCATGTGTAAGCGGTCCGTTTCAGTCTCGACGGCAAACGACGGATCCGGAGATTGATGCCGTTGTCGCGCGGTTTGCGCAGCCTTCCACCTTCTCGGCTTGACCCGCCGAATTGCACTCCATCACACGCCGCCGTACTCCGCAAGCCTGGCTTCTATTTACTTACTGAGCGGCCTCGCTCAAAATTGAGGTAAAGGAAGAGAGCGCACTGGCACTCGAAGTTGAGAACTATAAACAATCGAGGAGAGACACCTACCGGATGTACTCCAGCCTACGATATGGCCGCCGATTGTACCCGTCACGGCCCACTCATCTATTTTTGGCTATGTTAATGCGCTGATTTTTCGGCGTAATTTTTTTCGATCGCGCGTCGCGATCCGAACTGCGAACCGACAAAAATTTCTGATGCTGATTTTCAACAGGAAATCGCGCGATCCCGATTCAACGAGGTTTCAGCGACTATCGACAACGATCGGTCAATTCTTCGCCTCGTCGGCCACTCAGCGCATTGCGCGCCAGCGCAAGAAATACCGTCATCGTTTTAGCACGACCGGCAATCAATCGCCATCGGCTCGCACGCCAAGTTTCTCGCTTTAGTACCATCTCGACGGCGTGAAGGCATGATCGTCGTCGTCGCCGAACAAATGCTCGGCCGCGAACCGCTCCTCGATCGCCGGCGCAGAAAGGCGCGCTTCGCGCTTTGCCACATGATCCTGTGCCCAGGAGAGGAACGTCGTAAGGCGTGCCGTCGGCTCGGCCGCAACTTCTGTCGTGAGCATGGCGATGAGCCGGCGCAGCCGATCGAGCTCGTCGAGTTCCGCAAGGATGGCCTTAAGCCCGGCGATGCGACGATCCTCGATATGCTTGGCGCGCTCCGCCAGTTCGCGCCGGCGTCGCTCTTCCTCCCTTCTCCGCTCCTCCGCTTCCCTCTTGAGCCGTTGCTCTGTCTTTGCCGCAGCGAGCACCGCTAGCCCGACGCCGATCTCGCTCGCCATGGTTTCGAGCCGCTGGATCTTGGCGTCGCGGAAGCCGCGACGAGGACGCGTGCCTCCTCCGAACACATAGACCTGCTCGAACTCGAACGAGAGCTGACCTGTCGGGTGATAGTCCCATTCCGGAAATCGCGGCCTGTCGAGGAGCACCGCATCCCAAGCATTGCGCCGTGCCGCCCGGTCGCGCTTGCGTTGCCACGCCTCCTCCTTGCTGCGCTCGGCGTCGGTCAACACATGCTTCTCGCGCTTGACCAGCTCGGAGATCGAAAAACCGATGACTTCGGTCTCGGATTTGAAGTGCGCCGCGCCCTCACCGCCGACAAGCTGAAATCCCTGCAAGGAAGCCGCCCGTACGATCCGCGGCAGGATAACTGCGAGGCGATCGACGGATCGCGGCGCAACCTCGCACTTGATGAGTCCACCTTGGCTGACGGCGACCAGGCCGATATCGGACGGTTTCGCCTTTCTGAGCGTGGCGATGGTGCGGTCGACGATCGGGTGCGGCGGTGCGGCTTCGTTGTCGTCGCCGTCGGATGCCAGAACACGTGCCTGCTCGCGTGCGGCCGCGAGATTGGCCGATTCACGACCGAACTCACCATCGGAAATCGTGATCCTGTCGGGAGCGCCGGGCTTGGCTTCCGGCAATGGCGTCTGCTTCACCTTCTTCCCGGCCGCCTTCTTCGCCCACCAGCCAATCGGCGGGTTGGGGATACCGTGCTTTCTGCAGATCTTGTGGAGCGCAACATCGGAGATGGCGAAGTCTTTCGCCAAGTGCGTCATCGGCTTGGACCAGACGAGCTCGTAGAATTGCTCACGCGTGAAGACTCGGGCCACGGTCACCCTCTCGTCAATCCGTACACCTTCGGAGGTGCAATCAAGTTGGTTGCTACCGCCCACGCCATTAATAGGTCAGGTGTCACGGCCCTTCGTGCTGCCACGCAGCGCAGCTCCGTCAGAGAAATGTATGCACGCTTCTGACGGATGAGGTCGAAACTCACTCGACGAGGTACGTCATCGTCCATTGAACCAGACATCAACCGTCGAGCCCACGATGCTTCCGCACGTTCTGGCACTTCCAGGCAAGCATTGGCATGGCCCCCATGCGGGCGCGGATTTCGGGTTCAACATCCAGCAGCTCGATATTGACCTCCCCACGGTCGAGTACGCAGTCGAGGAACTCCCGCTCGGCCGTCGTCAAGTCGAGAAGAAAGGCAAATTTCTCTCGGCAGAGCGCGACGGTTTCCTCAACCCAGGTGTCGATCGCACGCCGGTCCGCGAAATAGCCGCGCGGCAGACAAATCATAAGCTTTTGCCGAAGCTCGCGCGGATCACCTTTGATGGAATCGATTGACACCGTTCGCCAGTCTCGGCGCCCGCATGCGCCAAAAGCGAGCATGGCGGCCTTGATCTTTTTCCAGTCGAGTCCATTGAGCGACAGGATGCGGCGCGCGTCAAAAAGATCGCGTGCCGCGTGCCGGTCGAAGAGTGCAACAAGCTTGCCGGCGACGATCTCATGCAGATCGAGGACCAGCACTCGTTCTGCTCGTACGTCACCAAGCGCGGTGGACGGCATACGAGTGATGCCAAACAGCGGCTGGCGCGCCATATAATTCACATCGAGCTCCAACGTGGCGTTTCCACCCAACGCGGAAGCAAAACGCAGAAGCCACTTGCCGCCCGCATGCTCGTCAGGCCGACGTCGAACGACATAGCCTTGAGACGCGAGGAGACGGTTCAGAGCAGCTTCGACCTCCGGCCGCTCAGCCTCCATCGCCGATCGCTCAAGCGCGCCGACATAGTTGAGGTCTATATCAACTGACAGCCGGTCGAGACCAAGATGAAAGACATTGAGCGCCGTGCCGCCCTTGAGAGCGAGCCGTTCACTCAAGATGGCGTCGCCCGCTACTTCCTGCAGGATATCGAGGAGCCGGATTACCTTTTCGAGCGTCCCGGCCTGATGACCGGTATCGTCGGCAATCCGCTGAAGCGTCTGAATCGAAGGCGCCGCCATTCACAGCCCCTCGAACCGGCGTTCCACGACGTCGAGCGGTAAGATTACGTTCCAGCCCTTCGCCATCCTCCCCTCTCCTGGTTTGGCGCCCAGGGCATACCGCGCCTGACGCGGTGCCATCGCGTGCAGTTGCCGGAGCGCTGCGTCGGGAATGCCAAGCCGCTTTTGCTCGCGCTCGAGCCAGAAGCCCAGCGCACCGGCCGCCGCCGCGTTGCCGAGCGCGCGCATGTGGCGAACCAGTGCTGCAGCATCGACCCGTGCCACGAGGTCGAGAGAGTTGAACAGCTCATCCGCCCCGCCGGCGAGTTCGTAGCGGTCGAACAGATCTGCGATCGTGCGCTCGACCGTCGTGACGCGAACATCGAGCCCCATGCGGTCAACCACCATCACCCCGTCCTTCAAGTCGCCATCTCGCCGAGCGATGCCGCGCGGCCGCTTGATGAAGCGGCACGAAAAGCCGGCGGCTTCAAGCACACCTGGCTCACCGGGCGCGATCACCTGGACCTCATACCCCTCGGTGTAGGCGGAGCCATGCAGCTCCAGCGCCGAGTGATAGGCGATGACAGCGCCCCGGCGCAGTCGGGACGCTGCCAAGAACCGATCGACCGACCACTTTCGGGCGTCGGCGTGTTTGGGAACGGAAGCGAAGACACCACGCGCGACCCGCTTGATGTTGCCGGCTTGAAGGTGCTGAGCAAGCATCGCGGTGACGACCTTGTCACTCGGGTCTCGGCCTACCGCAGCGGCGTACTCCGCGCGGTCGAAGACCGGATGCGCGCTAAAGAAAGGGGCGGAGACGAGCCGGGACATGACATGAGTTACTTTGTCTAAGTCGGAGATAACCATATATAAAATATGGTTCAATCCGTCAACGAGAGAGTCCCGCTTTCCCAAGGCGGCCCTTCTCGTACACAGACCTTAGCCACATATCATATATTGCTTCATACAGTCATGACAAAGTTATGGCCCTGCCGATCTGCCCTCCGAAGGTGGAGGCCACAGGTTTGAATCCTGTCGGGTGGGTCACCTCTCACAGCATTGAGTGACGCGATATCGAGGACGAACTCAGTGTCGCCTCGCAGTTGGACGCCCGACGTCACGGGCCAGGAGCGAATGGCGGACCATTTAGCCGTCCCTGACCGACCACGATGACGGTGCAATGGTTCTGCGCGCGCGTGATGCCGTTATAGAGCAATCGGCGCAGATGCTCGGCACTGCCTGTAGCGGTGTGTGGCCAAAGGACAATCACATTCGGAAACTCGCGGTTCTTGGCGCGCTGGATCGTCATGGCTAGATGGCCGTGTTGCTGCCGAAAGCCCAGACGTGAACGGTTGCGCACGGAATCTTGGACGAACTCGGTGACTTGCGCGGCGGTGAAGGCCGCTTGCCCGTGCGCCCTACGCAGGCGGTCCATACGGCTGATGGCCTGCGCGATGGCGGCGTGTCCAGCCAAGGGCGTTAAAAGTGCTCGAAGATCGGCGCAAGACGCTGCCTCCGGCAAGGCGATATCGCCCAGCAAGGCGTCGGCTTCTTCGTTGTCGTGACGATCCCACGAAAGCGAATACGGTCCGAACGTCGCTCCGGTCTTCTTCCATTTATGCGGCTTGGTCTGAACGGTGTTGAGCGCAGCGCGGATAATCGCGTTGCCCGCATCCGGGGTGAGAATGACGACCGGGCCTTGGCGCTGCGCAATCTCGTTCGCAATCGACCATGCCAGAAGCGCGTGATTGGCATTCGTCGCAGGCACGTCCAGAAGCCGGAAGCCCGCGCCGTTCCATGTCGTCCTGTTCTTGTACGTCTTGGCTGCGAGAGCTGCCTTCACATCCCGGCCCTCGCGCAGGGCTAGCGCGGCGGCCAGCAAACCCTGTTGTTGTGTGCGCTGGACCTGAGTGAGGCGGTGAGTCTGGCCCGCTCCTTCAAGCCAGCCCATCAGGGGCGCGGTATCGCGTCCATCGTGAAGGCACTGAAAGGCGTCTGCCGCCGCCACGATCCGGCAAGAGGCCGCCAGCCCTTGTAAAACGCGCATCCGGTATTCGTCGAGGTCTTGCGCTTCATCGACAAGAACCAGCGGAAAACTCCGCGCCACCCATCTTTGAACGGCTTCATTTTCCAGAAGACCCGCCGCCAGTGCGCACGGGCCGTCAAACTCGCTCAATGCGGCGGCCTGTGCCTGCATCGCTGGTGTAATCAGGCTCCTGCGCCGCGCGGCCAGCGTCCGGGCGAACACGTCGAAGGTCTGGCAGTCAAAGCGCCGGCGGAAGGCCGGTTTCTCGCCAAGGCGGGCATCCAGACGGCGGCGCGCGCCGTTCATGAAGGTAAGCGCCAAGAGCTTATGGCCTTCGCCAAGCGCGCCGTCTTGAACGATTTCTCCCGCGCGGCCCACGAGATTGTGGGTCTTGCCTGTCCCTGCCGCGCCCTCGAAGAAATCGAACGTCATGCAGGTACAAACCGGAAAACGTGCATGTCTGTTATTCGGCCTGCAATAGTGACCCCCTGAGCCGGGGGATCGGCGTCCAAAATT
>ENA-UOVV01000836-UOVV01000836.1-compost-metagenome-genome-assembly--contig:-NODE-836-length-29676-cov-33.416731_pt1 | contig 29676 bp, 26 predicted proteins | sample MGYA00238155_ERZ761577 | MGnify/ENA primary metagenome ERZ761577 (study PRJEB28898, sample SAMN06268775) | compost metagenome | isolation source: Emeryville, CA | place: USA:Emeryville, CA | collected... | reverse complement strand
AGGGACCGAACATGTCGAGGGCGCATGGTCTCGATCGCCGCGAGTCCGAGGTCCTTTTGGTGTCGAAGTGGTGGTACTGGCTGCCTTTGCCGAGTCCCGCACGGTCCAGAACCATCCTCGGGCTGGTGGCGGTGCCGGTAGCCCTCCTCGCGGGGAAGGTGCACGAGCATCGTGTACCGGGTAGTGCGGTCCACGACGGTGCCGATCGCGGACCGCTCGAGCCCGATGAGAAGGTCGCCTTCCCAGTGGCCGGGTACAGCCCGATCGTCGGCTTCGGCAGGGCGTTCGCTGATCAGCGTCGGGCTGAAAGAGAGATCAGCGCATGAAGGGCTCGAGGATTGCGGCCACCTCGGCGGCCGCGCGCTCCGGGTCACCCGCAGCGATCGCCTCGACCAGATCATGGTGGTGGCGGTGGGCGGCCTGCACATCCTCGCTGGTCTCGTCGCGCATGTGAGCTGCGAACACTGCGAGCATGCTCTCGTAGAGTTTGACGTAGAGCGGATTGTGGGTGGCGGCCACGATCGCGGAGTGCAGCTCGAGGTCCGTGCTGACGCGCAGGTCCGGATCGTCAGCTGACCAACTGGCCTCGCGAGCGCGGCTGAGCTCGCGCAGGCGCTCGACCTCGTGCTCCGTGCGACTGCGAGCGGCGAGCGATGCGGCGGTGCTGTCGAGCGCGAGGCGCAGTTCCAGGTAGTCGCGACGGCTGCCGCCCGTGAGCTGGCGGACCAGCGTCGTGTCCAGTTCAGAGGTGGAGATGACGAACGTGCCGCGTCCCTGCTCGCGGCGCAGCAGCCCCACGTGGACCAGGGACTGGAGCGCCTCGCGCACCGTGTTGCGCCCCACGCCGAACTGGGCCACGAGTTCGGGCTCGGTGGGGATCTGCTCGCCCACGGGCCAGCGCCCCGTCGCGATCTGATCACGGAATGCGGCCGCAACCTGGTCAATCAGTCCTTCACGACGCACAGGCGAGGGTGTGGCAGACTTTCCTGAATTCATCCCATCATCCGTCATCTGTCTCCGGAGTTTATCGTGACGCTCGCCACCGAACAGGGGATTCCCGCCACCCGCACTCGCGCCCTGGCATTGGCAGGTCTTGCCATCGCCATCACGGCCCTCAATCTGCGCACCGCGGTCACCGGTTTCACCCCGCTGCTGGAGATCATCGGCGAGCATCTCGGCTACGGCGTCGCGCTCGCGGGACTGCTTGGCACCGTCCCCACCGCGTCCTTCGCCGTCTTCGGATTCCTCGCGCCCGTCGTGACGCGTCGCTTTGGACTTGAGCGCACGGCCACCGTCGCGCTCGCACTCACGGCGGTGTCGCTGATGGTGCGCGCCGTCGCCCCAACCCCCGGCGTGCTCGTGCTCTCCACGATCCTCGCGCTCGCGGGAATCGGCGCAGCCAACGTCGTCATCGTGCCGCTGGTGAAGGCATGGTTCCCGCACCGCCTGGCGCTGTGGACCTCGCTGTACCTGATCCTCATGCAGACCGGACAGTTCGTGGCGCCCCTCATCGCCGTGCCCGTCACCGATGCCACCAGCTGGCGCTTCTCCGTGGGAATGTGGGCGGTGCCGGGAGTGATTGCGGCGATCATGTGGTTCGCGATCACGCGCACCCGTCCCGAAGACGTCCACACCGCTGGCCCAGCAGCTCCGGCACCGGCGCCCTTCTCCGTCAGCCGCTCCGCCACCGCATGGGGACTCGTGGGGCTGTTCGCCACCCTGTCGATGGCCAACTACGGCATTGTCACGTGGCTTCCCACGGTCCTCACCGACGCGGGCGCCAACCCCGCTACCGGCGGCACCATGCTCGGGCTGTACTCGGTATGGGGCGTTGCGGCGGCCTTCGTGGTCCCCAAGATCGCGACCCGCATGGACAACCCGTTCATCGTGGTGGTCGCGTGCGCCGCGCTGCTCATCGCGGGCTACACGGGCCTCATCGTGTTCCCGCTGGGGGCGACCGTGCTGTGGGTGTGCCTCCTGGGCGTTGGCGTCAGCACCTTCCCGCTGTGCATGACGCTCATCAACCGTCGCACGCGCTCTGCGCAGGCTGCCTCAACGGTCTCCGGCTTTGTGCAGGGAATCGGCTACGCACTCGCGTGCGTCGCCCCGCTCGGCCTTGGTCTGCTGCGCGACGCGACCGGCTCGTGGACGGTGCCGCTCATCGCGCTCGCCGCCACCACCATCCCTGGCGCCGTCGCCGGCTGGTTCGCCTGCCGCCCGCGCTTCGTCGAGCCAGAGACCGCCCACTAGACCCCGAATGGGCGCTGATGGTCGCGAACTCGCGGCTTGGTGACCACCATCGCCCAGTCCAGGGATCGGGAGGGGGGCGGGGGCCAGAGGTGGTGCGGCCCGCGGAGCAGGCACAGCGTCGGGCCGACGCTGCGGCGCCTAATGCTCCGCCCGCACCCGGCGCTCGCGGTAGATCCGCGTGACCAGCAGAATCCCGAGCACCAGCACGGCGGGCACGAGGATGGCGATGCGCATCGATGTGGCGTCGGCGATGACGCCGGTGGCCGCGGAGCCCACGACGATTCCCGCGTAGTTGAAGAGGTTGAGGCGGGCGACGATCTCATCCATCTGCTCGGGGGCTGTCTCGCCGGCCGCGGAGAAGGTCAGCGGCACGATCACACCAAGGCCAAGTCCCGTCAGGGCAAATCCGAGGATCGCCAACAGAGGATCGGGAGAGAAGGTCGCGAGCGCGAGACCGCCACTCGCCATCACCACCGCACCCGTGATCAACGCCGCGCGCCCGGTTCGCATCACCACATAGTCGCCCGCGAGCCGAGCGAGCAGCACGGTCGCCTGGTAGGCGGCGTACCCCATCGGGACCAGGGCGCCCGTGGCGAGCAGCGTGTCCTGGAGGTAGATCGAGCTCCACGTGCTCACCACGCCATCACCGATGTACACCACCGCGACCGCGAGTCCCAGGAGCGTCAGCGTCCTCCACGGCAGGCGCTGCTTCTCGGCCGGCGTCACGTCGAGCTCGGGATCGCGAGCGAGCCCGCGCCGCAGCTTCGGCAGGCACACGAGTCCCATGACCGCACCCGCGATGAACGCGACCTCGAACCGCACGTCCAGCGCCCCAATCGCTGCCACCAGGAGCGCGGCAACGATCGCGGCAGCGGTCTGGAACGCAAAGAACGTGTTGATGATCGAGCGTCCATATGCGCGCTGCACCGTGAGTCCCTGCATGCCGTTGCCCGCGTCGCCAAGGCCCAGGCCAAAGCCAAAGACCGCGAAAGCGGGGAACAGCGCCCAGTACGGCAGGTGGAACCACAGCGCGAGCAGTCCCGCGATCTGCAGCGCGAACGCCGGCGGCAGCACCCACGCCGACCCGCGACGCGGCGCCACCGAGCCCGCAACGAGACTGCCGGTCGCCGCGAACACCAGCACCGTGAGCACCACGGCGGACACGGCAGTGTCGTCAATTCCCGTGCGGTCCTTGAGTCCAGGCAGGCTCGTGAGAATCAGCGCGAGGAGTCCGCCCTGCAGCGCAAACGTGACGCTCACCCAGCGGCGCGTGCGGCGCCAACTGGCGGAAGGGTGGGCCATGCAAACCTCCGGGGTGGCAGCGTTGGCTCACTGTAGCGCCGCGATGCCCGACGCTGTGGTCACCTAACCGATGGGTCGCGCGAGCCCTTCAATCACCGTGGCATGGGGAAGCTCTGCGACAAGAGAACCAGGGGCGATGATCTTTGCGGCGCGCACGCCAGCGCCCCAGGTGAGCAGGGCAGACTCGGCGACGCGCGAGTCCACGAAGATGGGCCAGTCCCGCGGCAGGCCGAACGGCGTGATGCCGCCGTACTCCATGCCGGTGCGCTCGACCGCGACGTCGAGCGGCATGAAGGACGCCTTGCGCACGTCGATGCGCTTGCGGACCACGCCGTTGATGTCTGCGCGCGTCGTGGCAAGCACCACGCAGGCCGCCACGCGCTCCACGCCCTCGCGGGCGCCGGACACGATGACGCAGTTCGCTGCGAGGTCATCGCGCAGGTCAAAGGCGGGGACAAAGTTCACGGTGTCAGACAGCGCGGGGTCAATCGCCACCGCGCCCAGCCGGTCGCCCCAACCCAGCTCGCTGATGAGCGCGGCAGTGGGTGCGGCGAGAACGTCGAGGTTCTCACCGGCCGGGGGAGCGACAAGAGTTCCAAGCGAAAAGGTCGTCACGGGGAAAGGATTTCATGGGGACGCGCGGGCAAGCGCCGTACGGGTAGAATCGCGGGGTTGCCCGCGCCACGTGGGAAAAATCCATCACCAGGAGTAGCAGTGACCAGCGCCCTCGAGCAGATCGACGCCACGACCGTCAAGTTGACGGTGACCCTCACAGAAGAGGACATCGCCCCCACCATGCACCACGCCTACGAGCACGTGGGCTCGCAGGTGCAGATTCCGGGCTTCCGCAAGGGCAAGGTGCCGCCGAAGATCCTCGAGCAGCGCGTCGGCAAGGGTGCCATCATCGAGCACGCCGTGAACGACGGCCTGCCGGGCTGGTACTCGGACGCTGTCGCCGAGCAGGGCATCCGCCCCTACGGCCAGCCCGAGGTTGAGGTTGTGAAGATCCCCGGCTCCGTTGAGGGCGACGAGGGACTCGAGTTCACCGCGGTCGTCGAGATCCGCCCCGAGGTCAACCTTCCCGCCGCTGACTCTCTGAAGATCGAGGTCGCCCCGGCCGAGGTCACCGATGAGGACGTCGAGGCTCGCCTGACCGCTCTGCGTGAGCGCTTCGGCACGCTCGTTGGCGTTGACCGCCCCGCCGCTGAGGGCGACTTCGTGACGCTTGACCTTTCCGCTTCCGTTGACGGCAACGACGTCGACGCCGTGCAGGGCACCTCCTACCAGGTGGGCGCCGGCAACATGCTCGAGGGTCTCGACGACGTTCTCGTTGGCCTCAGCGCTGGCGAGGAGACCACGTACGAGGGTCCGCTCGCCGCTGGCGAGTACGCCGGTCAGAACGCGCAGATCACCGTCAAGGTGACCGCAGTGAAGACCCGCGAGCTGCCCGAGGCTGATGACGACTTCGCTCAGCTCGCCTCCGAGTTCGACACCCTCGAGGAGCTGCGCGAGGACCTGCGCGAGCAGGCCGGCCGCATCAAGGTCAACAACCAGGCCATGGAGGCCCGTGAGAAGCTCCTCGAGCTGCTCACCGACGCCACCGACTTCGAGCTTCCCAAGAAGGTCATCGAGGCCGAGGTGCACAACCACCTCGAGAGCGAGGGTCGCCTCGAGGACGACGAGCACCGTGCCGAGGTCACCGAGGAGGCCACCAAGGCTCTGCGCACGCAGATCCTGCTGGACCAGCTCGCCGACGACTTCGAGATCGAGGTGGAGCAGGCTGAGCTCCTCGATTACCTCCTGAACGCCTCGCGTCAGTACAACGCTGACCCCGCGACGTTCATCGAGCAGGTCGAGAAGGCCGGTCAGATCCCCGCGATGGTCGCCGAGGTCGCGCGTTCCAAGGCCACCGCGTACGCGCTGCGCCGCGCCACGGTCACCGACACCAACGGCAACGCCGTTGACCTCAGCCCCGTGATCGGCTCCATCGAGTCCGAGACCGCTGGCGAAGAGGACGCAGAGGCCTAAGCAGCCTTACGACAAGAGGGCCGACGCTGTGGCGTCGGCCCTCTTTCGCATATAGGGGGTGCGTCAGCTCGAGGAGACCCCGATGACGATCACGGCGCTGATCCAGACGATCGCGATGACAAACGGTGCGTAGCCCAGGATCAGGCCGGCAAGGCCAACACCCGGCTCGTTCGCTTCGCCGCGCTTGACCGCGGAGCGGCCAAGGTGGCCGAAGATGATCGCGAGGATCGACGTCAGTCCGCAGGTGAAGAAGCCGCCGATGCCGCAGCCGAGTGCCGTCCAGTTCATCCACGTCTTGGGCTTGGTGGTCGTGTACGCACCGGTGGGCGGCGGGGGCGGAGGCGGCGCATAGCCAGGCTGTGCGTATACCGCGGGCGCCGAGGGTGCCGGCGGGACAGGTGGAGCCTCAGGGGCTGCGTCTTGCGCCGGCGAAGCTGCAGCGTCCGGCACCGGGACGGGCGCAGGAGCGCTGGGCTCTGCGGGCGTGATGGTCGGCTCCGCAGGCTTGGAAGCCGCTGACTTGGAAGCCGCTGACTTGGAAGCCGCGGGCTTCTTCGCCTTGGGCGCTGTTGGTTCGTCGGTCATGGTGACCCCTTGCAAAGTGAATGTGGGAACTGACTCGACTCTAGCGTCGGGCCGTTCTCCCAGTAGCGAAACCAAGGCCGAAACGGCAATGCCAAGGGGGTTCGTCGCGTTAGGGTCACACGTGACGAAAGGACGCCAAGTGAGTGACTTCACGGCCAGAGCAGAGGGACCCGGAATGGGTCTCAACGACTCGATCTTCAACCGGCTGCTGCGCGAGCGCATCATCTGGCTGGGCGACGAGGTGCGCGACGACAACGCGAACGCCATCTGCGCCCAGATGATGCTGCTGGCTGCGGAGGACCCGGACAAGGACATCTACCTGTACATCAACAGCCCCGGCGGCTCGATCACCGCGGGCATGGCGATCTACGACACGATGCAGTACATCAAGCCCGACGTCGCTACCGTCGCGATGGGCATGGCGGCGTCGATGGGGCAGTTCCTGCTCTCGTCCGGCGCGCCCGGCAAGCGCTTCGCCACGCCGCACGCTCGCGTGATGATGCACCAGCCGTCCGGCGGCATCTACGGCACCGCGACGGACATCCGCATCAACGCGGAGCTCATCATGCACATGAAGAAGGTGCTCGCGGAGCTCACGGCTCAACAGACCGGCAAGTCGGTGGAGCAGATCAACAAGGACGCCGACCGCGACCGCTGGTTCACCGCGGAGGAGGCGCTCGAGTACGGGTTCGTCGACAAGGTGATCAAGCACGCCGTCGAAGCCGGCGACCGTTCGCAGGGAGGTAAGGCGTGAGCGAGATGTACCAGGCCATTCAGGCCGCCGGACGTACCGCAGGCTCGTTCCAGTCGCGCTACATCCTGCCCCAGTTCGAAGAGCGCACTGCTTACGGCTTCAAGCGCCAGGACCCCTACGCCAAGCTGTTTGAGGACCGCATCGTGTTCCTCGGCGTGCAGATCGACGACGCGTCCGCTGACGACGTCATGGCCCAGCTGCTCGTGCTCGAGTCGCAGGACCCCGACCGTCTCATCAAGATCTACATCAACAGCCCCGGCGGCTCGCAGACGGCGCTGACCGCGATCTACGACACCATGCAGTACGTCAAGCCGGAGATCCAGACGGTGTGCCTTGGCCAGGCGGCGTCCGCCGCGGCCGTGCTGCTCGCCGCGGGAACCCCGGGCAAGCGACTCGCGCTGCCGAACGCTCGCGTGATGATCCACCAGCCGCGCATTGAGGGCGGCGCTCGCGCGCAGGCCTCTGACATCGAGATCTACGCGGAAGAGATGCTGCGCATGCGCGACTGGCTTGAGAACACGCTCGCCCTGCACTCCGGCCAGTCGCCAGAGAAGGTGCGCGAGGACATCGAGCGCGACACGTTCCTCTCGGCCCAGCAGGCCAAGGAGTACGGACTCGTCGACGAAGTCCTCGAGTCCCGCAAGGGCGCCGTCACCGCGGAGCCCATCAACTAGCCCACAGACCCCTCTGAGGCCCGACGCTGTGGTAACCCCAGCGCCGGGCCTTGGTCTTTGTGGGGCCTTGTACGCCGGGCGCCGAAAACGGCGCGCCGCCGAGTACGAGTCAGCCCCGCTGGGTACTCTGGAAAGACAACCTTGAGGGAGGCGTCATGGCACGACCCGCCGACTCTGGCGATCTGCTGAAGTGCACCTTCTGCGGCAAGACGCAGAAGCAGGTGCGGAAGCTGATCGCGGGCCCGGCCGTGTACATCTGTGACGAGTGCATTGGGCTGTGCAACGAGATCCTCGAAGAGGAACTTGCGGACGCCGTCGAGCAGGAGCTTGTCGAGCTGCCAAAGCCGCGAGAGATCTTCGACTTCCTCGAGCAGTACATCGTGGGCCAGGACAGCGCCAAGCGTGCCCTGTCCGTGGCCGTGTACAACCACTACAAGCGCGTGCGCGCGCAGGAGTCCAAGGCGAAGCCGGACGAAGAGTCCGTGGACATCGCGAAGTCCAACGTGCTGTTCATCGGGCCCACCGGCTGCGGAAAGACCTACCTCGCGCAGACGCTTGCCCGCATGCTCAACGTGCCATTCGCCATCGCCGACGCCACCGCCCTCACCGAGGCCGGCTACGTGGGCGAGGACGTTGAGAACATCCTCCTGAAGCTGCTCCAGGCCGCCGACTACGACGTCGACAAGGCGCAGCGCGGCATTATCTACATCGACGAGATCGACAAGGTGGCGCGCAAGGCGGAGAACCCCTCGATCACGAGGGATGTCTCTGGCGAGGGCGTGCAGCAGGCGCTGCTCAAGATCCTTGAGGGCACGGTCGCGTCGGTGCCGCCGCAGGGTGGGCGCAAGCACCCGCACCAGGAGTTCATCCAGATCGACACCACGAACGTGCTGTTCATCCTTGGTGGCGCATTCGCTGGCCTTGAGGAGATCATCTCCTCCCGCGTTGGCCGCAAGGGCATCGGTTTTGGCGCGACGCTCAAGGAGGCAGACAACTCCGACCTCTTCGCCCAGGTGACGCCGGCGGACCTGCACAAGTTCGGTCTCATCCCCGAGTTCATCGGTCGCATGCCCGTCATCGCGACCGTCTCGCCGCTGGACATCGACGCCATGGTGTCGATCCTGTCCGAGCCCAAGAACGCGCTGGTCAAGCAGTACCAGCGCATGTTCGAGCTTGACGGCGTGGAGCTCGAGTTCGATCGCGAGGCCGTCGAGGCGGTCGCCGAGCAGGCGCTTGAGCGCGGAACCGGTGCTCGCGGCCTGCGCGCGATCCTCGAAGAGGTGCTGCAAGAGGCGATGTTCGAGGTGCCCGGCCGCGAGGACGTCTCGCGAGTGGTCGTGACGAGGGAGTCGGTGGCTGACCGGGTCCCGCCCACGTACTACCCGCGAGTGGCAGAGGCAGGCGCGGCCTAGCCAGCCTGCAGGCCTCGGCCGCGCGGCTGGCCCCACCCCTCACCCGGCCGGCCCCACCCTGGCCGGCCCCTCATACCCCCCGGCGCTGTAATGGGACATGAGGTCCGGATTTCGGAGATTCTTGTTCCCTAATGGGACATGGGGTCCGCGGCCGAGCGCCGTCCCCAGCCGCGGAACATGCGCGCGTTTTCCACATCTGGCCCGGCCGCCGGAGCGAGCTCCCCCACAGCGGGTGTCTCCTGGCGCCATGACAGCAACCGAGACCCAGCAGACCTCACTCAGCGACTACGTCCGCAGCGCCGCCCAGGCATACTCGGGCAAGGAGCTCAGAGCACGCTTCGGCCCAAGCGCTCTCAAACGGGCGGTTGCGCGAGGCGAGCTCGTCCGTGTCCACCCGGACGTCTACGCGCCATCGGGCCACGAGAACGCGTTTGATGTCCGCGCCAAGGCAGCATCGCTGTGGGCGGGTGCGCCGGTGGCGGGCCTCGCCGCGCTGTTCCTCTGGGGCCTCATCGAAGAGCCACCTCAGTCGATCGAGGTTGTGCTGGCTCAGGACGAGAAGCCCCGCCGCAGGGACGGCGTCCGCGTGCGCCGGCTCAAAGTGCCGGTGCCGCACACGATCCGCAACGGCATTCCGGTCGTGACGCCCGCGGCCGCAGTCGTGCTCGGCTACGGATGCCTTCCCAAGAAGGATCGGTCGAGCGTGTTCTATGCCGCGCTGGGTCGCCGCCTCGCAGGTGTCCGCCAATTCGAGGCGCTGCTCGACGCCTTGCCCAAAGTGAAGGGGCGCAGAAGTCTTGAACGCAGCGTACGTGCCGCAGCGTCGGGCGCACGAAGTTACCTGGAGGAACGCGCGCTGTACAAGGTGTTCAACACCCAAGAGTTCTCACGGTTTGTGCGGCAGCACGAAGTCGTGATCGAGGGCAACCAGTACTTCCTCGACATGTTCGATCCGGTGACGCGCACCGCATTGGAGCTGGATGGGCGGCTGGGGCACATCAACGAGTACCGGCAGCGCAACATCGAGCGCGACTGCTGGGTTGCCACCTTGGGCATCCAGACGCTCCGCTTCAGCTATCAGGACCTGACAGAGCGGCCCGAGTGGTGCCGCCAGGTGGTCCGTGAGGTGCTCGCGGTGCGCGCTGAACAGCAGCGGACGGCCCGGCAGCGGACCTGATGTCCCATTAGGGAGCAAGAATCCGCAAAACCCGGACCTCATGTCCCATTACAGCGCTCGAAGTGAGAGGGGGAGGGGGGGGTACTACTGCTCCGCTAGGACTACCTGGTCCGTCTCCGGCTCCTGGACATCCGCACCCACCAGGTCAAGCGACTCCACACGACCCGCTGCCATGAGATCCGCCCTGGCAGAGGCGACGCTCTGCAGCGACGACTCCGGCACACGCAGCGTCACCGACGTGATGACCGTGCGCTGCGACACCTTCGCCTCGGACTTCACCTTGCGCAGCGCGGCGAGCGCGGCACCCGCAGCGGCCAGCGTCTCAGCGCCCTCACCGGGAACGCCGCTGGGCCAAGCGGAGCGGTGCACGGAACCCTCGCGGTACCACGACCACACCTCCTCGGTCGCGAACGGCAGCACCGGCGCGAACAGGCCAAGGAAGGCATCGATCGCCTGCACCAGCGTGGAACGGGCCGACGCTGCGGCAGGCGAGCACTCGGCGTGCGGATCGATGGGCTCACCAAGGGGAGCACCGTCGTACGCGCGCTCCTTCACGAGCTCGACGTAGTCGTCGCAGAAGGTCCAGAACAGCGTCTCGACCGTCTCGAGCGCGCGCGTGTGGTCGTAGGCCTCGAGCGCGGCGGTGGCCGCAGCGATGGCCGAGCCGAGCGCTCCGAGCATCGCCTGGTCGAGCGGCTCGGTGACGGGCTGGCTGCGCACGGCGTCAGCCGCGGCAACCGCCTCCTCGAGCGTCTCGCACGTCGCAATGCCCGTGGCGCCGAGCACGAACTTCGACGCATTGAGCACCTTCATCGCGAGGCGACGGCCGATCTTCATCTGGCCCTCGTCGAACGCCGCGTCCGTGCCGAGGCGAGCGGAAGCCGCCCAATAGCGAACGGCGTCGGAGCCGTGCGTCTCGAGCAGGCCCATGGGCGTGACGGTGTTGCCCTTCGACTTCGACATCTTCTTGCGGTCGGGGTCGAGGATCCAGCCGGAGATCGCGGCGTGCTTCCACGGCAGCTGGTCGTGCTCGAGGTGAGCGCGCACCACGGTGGAGAACAGCCACGTGCGGATGATGTCCTGACCCTGGGGGCGCAGGTCCATGGGGAACGTCTTGGCGAACAATTCGGGGTCGTCGCGCCAGCCGCACACGATCTGCGGCGTGAGCGAGGACGTGGCCCACGTGTCCATGATGTCGGTGTCGCCCACGAAACCGCCGGGCACGCCGCGCTGGGACTCGGTGTAGCCCGGGGGCACATCGGCGGACGGGTCAACGGGAAGCATGTCCTCGGTCGGCGCGATGGGCGAGTCCCAGATGGGCTCGCCAGAGTCATCGACCGGGTACCAGACAGGGATCGGCACACCGAAGAAGCGCTGTCGCGAGATGAGCCAGTCGCCCGTCAGTCCACGCACCCAGTTCTCGTAGCGCACGCGCATGAAGTCAGGCTCGAAGTCGAGCTCATTGCCGCGAGCCACCAGCTCCTCACGCAGCGAAGCGTCGCGGCCGCCGTTGCGGATGTACCACTGGCGCGTCGTGACGATCTCGAGCGGACGGTCGCCCTTCTCGTAGAACTTCACGGGGTGGGTGATGGGCTTGGGGTCGCCCACCAGGTCGCCAGATTCCCGCAGCAGCTCGACCACGCGCTGCTGCGCTGCGTACACCGTGAGCCCGGCGAGCGACGCGTAAGCCGCGCGTCCAGACTCGCTGGTGATGGCGTCGGGCGCTTCCTCGATGATGCGGCCGTCCCAGCCCAGGATGGCGCGCGTGGGGAGGTCGAGCTCTCGCCACCAGATGACGTCGGTGACGTCACCGAACGTACAGATCATCGCGATGCCGGAGCCCTTGTCGGGGGAGGCGAGCTGATGCGCCACAACCGGCACCTCGACGCCGAACACGGGCGTCACCACGGTCTTGCCGAACAGCGGCTGGTAGCGCTCGTCGTCAGGGTGCGCCACGAGCGCCACACATGCGGGCAGCAGCTCGGGGCGAGTGGTCTCGATGTAGACGGGCTCGCCGCCGTCGGTGCGCGCGAAGCCCACGCGGTGGTAGGCGCCGGGGCGCTCGCGATCCTCGAGCTCTGCCTGCGCCACGGCCGTGCGGAAGGTGATGTCCCACAGCGTGGGCGCCATTGCCTGGTACGCCTCGCCGCGCGCGAGGTTGCGCAGGAACGCCTGCTGCGCCACGGCAATCGAAGCGGGGGAGATGGTCTGGTACGTCATGCCCCAGTCCACGGACAGGCCAAGGTGACGCCACAGCTGCTCGAACTTCTCCTCATCCTCAACGGTGAGGCGCTCGCACAGCTCCACGAAGTTGCGGCGCGAGATCGGAATCTGGTCGGCGGCCTTGACGTCCTTGTCGGTGCCCTCGTGCGGCGGCACAAAGTTGGGGTCGTAGGGCAGCGTGGGGTCGCAGCGCACGCCAAAGTAGTTCTGCACGCGACGCTCGGTGGGCAGGCCGTTGTCGTCCCAGCCCATGGGGTAGAAGACCTCGTGGCCGCGCATGCGCTTGTAGCGCGCGATGACGTCGGTGTGCGTGTAGGAGAACACGTGGCCAACGTGCAGGGAGCCGGAGACCGTGGGCGGCGGCGTGTCGATCGAGTACACCTGCTCGCGGGTCGCCTCACGGTTGAAGCGGTACGTTCCCTGCTCTTCCCATACGCCGGTCCAGCGGTCTTCAAGTCCGTCGACGGTGGCCTTTTCGGGGATGCGGGCAGTCATGCCGGATATTCTCGCAGAAACTGCCCGACGCTCCGCTCGCCTCGGCGCAATCCGCGCCTGAGGAATGCGTGGGTTGGGCATGAGCGTTGTCACACCCGTCACGTAACGTGTCGGTAGTCCGTCGCAGAAGACGGAGTCCCCCTTGTCCCCAGGAGGTCCGCTGTGGCGGAGTCGCTTGCCCCTGCGTCCGTAGACGCCAACCGCTGGCGCATGCTTGCGGTCATTGCCGTTGCTCAGCTGATGATCGTGCTCGATGGCTCGATCGTGAACGTGGCGCTGCCTCATATGCAGTCTGCCCTCGGGATCTCCGATGCCAACCGCTCGTGGGTCGTGACCGCCTACATCCTCACGTTCGGCTCGCTCCTGCTGCTCGGTGGTCGCATCGCCGACTTCTGGGGCCGCAAGCGTGCCTTCATCGTGGGCCTCTTGGGCTTTGCCGGCGCCTCCGCACTTGGCGGCTTCGCGCCGTCGCAGGAGTACCTGTTCGCCGCTCGCGGACTGCAGGGCATCTTCGCGGCGCTGCTCGCGCCGGCGGCGCTGTCCCTCGTCACCGTCGCCTTCACTGAGCCCAAGGAGCGCGCGAAGGCGTTCGGTGTCTTCGGTGCGCTCTCTGGTGCCGGCGCGGCCATCGGCCTGATCCTTGGCGGCGTCCTCACCGACAGCCTTGGCTGGGAGTGGGTCATGTGGGTGAACGTGCCGATCGCGCTCGCCACCGCCGTCTTCGCGGTGATCATCGTGCGCGAGTCCAAGGCCGGTGGCCACCCGCACTTCGACGTGCCTGGCGCGCTTCTCGCCACCATCGGCCTGCTTGCGCTCGTCTATGGCTTCACTCGCGTGCCGGAAGCGGAGCACGGCTGGGCCGACCCCTGGGTGATCACGCTGCTTGTGCTCGCGACGGTGCTGCTCGTGAGCTTCGTGCTGCTTGAGCGCCGCACCTCGAACCCGCTGCTGCCCCTGCGCATTCCGCTGGACAGGGTGCGCGGCGGCTCCTACCTGACGTTCCTCGTGGTGGGCGCGGGACTCACGGCGATGTTTCTGTTCCTGGGCTTCTACCTGCAGGTGGTGCTCGGCTACAACGCGCTCACTGCGGGCATCCACTTCCTGCCGTTCTCGATCGTGATCATCCTCACCGCAGGCGTGGTGGCAAGGCTGCTTCCCAAGCTTGGCCCGCGCCCCCTCATGGTCGTGGGACTCCTGGTCGCGGCGGTGGGCATGCTGCTCTTGCTGCGCACCACTCCTGAGGACAACTACTGGACCACCGTGTTCCCCTCGATGGTGATCATCCCGCTGGGCATGGCGTTCGTGTTCATTCCCACCTCGTCCACGGCACTCATCGGCGTCGAGGCGCGGGATGCGGGTGTCGCCTCCGCGCTGCTCAACACAGCACAGCAGGTGGGCGGCTCGGTGGGACTCGCGCTGCTGTCGACGCTGGCGCTCACCGCGCAGAAGACCTCCATTGAGGAGATCGGCATGGGAGAGGACGGACGTCCGTTCCCGGAGTCGCTCGTGGCCGGCTATCACGTGGGCTATTTCTGGGGAGCCGCGCTGCTGGTTGCGGGGGCGCTCATCGCGTTCTTCCTGGTACGAGTCAAGCGTCACGAGTACCACGTAGAGCAGGAGGACGAGGCGCCCGCGCTGGCCATCTGACGGACCCAACGTTCGCCGCGCGGCCACGCCGTGACGGCGGTAGCGTTCGAGAATGATGCGCTTCCTCACCAGCCTGGTGATCTACCTTGTCACCGCGGCGCTCGCGCTGTGGCTGACCTCCGTCATCATCGACGGCTTCGACGTGACCCTCCAAGGTCTGATCATCGCCGCCGTGATCTTCGCCGTGCTCCAGGCGATCCTCGCGCCGTTCATCTTCAACATGGCGCGAAAGTACGCGAGCTTCCTGCTGGGGGGAGTGGGACTCGTCTCGACGTTCCTCGCTCTGCTCATCACGTCGCTCCTCACGGACAGCCTTGAGATCAGCGGGATCAGCGCCTGGGTGATCGGCACGCTCATCGTGTGGCTCATCACCGCCATCGGCGGCTGGGTGCTGGGACTGATCTTCCTCAAGAAGTACAAGAAGGAGCGCGACAGCTAGAGCCAGCCACAGCGTCGGGCACTGCGAGATTAATTTGGTTACCACAACGTTGCGTAATTGATAGACTGCCGCGCATGACCGTGACTGAGGAGGCCGTTGGCCTTGCTGGCCGCCTGCGTGAGGCGACCACCCCCGAGCACCGCGACACCGAGAACCGTGGCTTCATCACGCGTCTCATGGGTGGAGAGCTGAGCCTTGAGGCGTACACCGCCTACCTCGCTCAGTACGCGTACATCTACCGCGCCCTCGAAGCGCGCGAGATCCAGGACGATGACCCCGCCTTCCTCAAGGACTTGGGACTCATCCGCACTCCGTCGATCGAGTCCGACCTCGCCCACCTTGGCGTCACCGACCTTGAGGCGCAGCACCCGATTCTTCCGGCGACGGCCGCGTACGTCGCGCACCTCGAGAGCATCGACGACCGCGACCTGCCCCGCTACGTCGCGCATCACTACACCCGCTACCTGGGTGACCTGAGCGGTGGCCAGGCCATCGCGGCGCTCGTCGCTCGCCACTACGGCGCGACCCCTGAGCAGCTCGCGTTCTACCGCTTCGAGACCATCGACAGCCCCGTCCACTACAAGCGCACCTACCGCGAAGGGCTCGATTCACTCGCCTTCACCGCGGAGCAGGAGGCCACCCTCATCGCCGAGGCGAAGGACGCCTTCATGTTCAACGCCGCGATCTTCGAGGCGCTGGGCGCGAGCACGTCTTCGTGAGGCGCTCTCGCGCCGCGTCCGCCGCGGCTTTGGCACTTGCCGCCGCGCTGGCGCTGAGCGCGTGCGGCGTGACGCTCACCCCGCAAGAAACTGCCACTCCCGACGCGTCGTCCTCGGCCGAGGCGCCCACTCAGGCGCTCCCGCTCACTGAGCTCGACGTCCTCGCAGATCCCAGCAGTTACCAGGGACCTTCCACCGCGACGCTGCACATCGCCGGCCTCGCGGCGCCTCAGACGCGCCCCACGCCGCAGCTTCCCGTCACCGTCACGAGCCACGACCGCGGCGGCGACCAGCAGGTCACCGTCACCGACGCGAGCCGCGTCATCGCGGTCGACCTGTCCGGCTCCATCGCGGACACCATCTGGGCGCTCGGCCTGAGCGATCTCATCGTCGGTCACGACATTTCGACCTCGTACCCCGGCTCCGAGAACTCTCCCGTCGTCACCGGCAGCGGCCACTCGATCAACGCAGAAGCCATGCTCGCGCTCGAGCCCACGCTCGTGATCACGGACGGCAGCGTCGGCCCCACGTCCGCGATTGACCAGCTGCGCGACCTTGGTATCACCGTGGTATACGTCGAGAACAAGCCAAGCTTCGAGGGCGCCGCGCAGCTTGCGCGCGACATCGCGGAGGTCTTGGGAGTGCCCGACGCTGGGGACAAGGTCGCCGCCGACCTCACCTCCGCTGTCGACACGGTGAGCGACCAGATCGACCAGATCGTCCCGGCGAGCGCCAAGCCGCTGCGCATGATGTTCCTGTACCTGCGGGGCACCTCCGGCGTGTACTACCTGTTCGGAGACGAGTCGGGCGCGGACCACCTCATTGAGGCGCTCAACGGCGTAGACGTCGCGTCAGAGGTGGGCGTCAAGGGCATGCGCCCGCTCACTGACGAGGCGATGCTTGCCGCGGATCCTGACGTCCTGCTCGTCATGACGGACGGACTCGAGAGCGTCAACGGCGTCGATGGCCTGTTCGACACGTGGCCGGCGATTGCGCTCACCACGGCCGGCGAGAACCGCCGCATCATCGACATGGACGACACCCACATCCTGTCCTTCGGCCCGCGCTCGGCCGCGGTGCTCGACGGTCTCGCGCGCGCGATCTACGCGCCGGAGTCATAAGTGGGGGCGGCTGAGGCCCGCCGTGGTCGCGTCATCGCGGCGACCACGATCCTTGCGATCGCGCTGTTCTTCGGCGTGATCCTGTCGTCCGCAATCGGCCAGTTCCCCGTCGCGGTCACCGAGGTCATCGGCTCAATCCTTGACCGCATCGGCCTGCACACCTCGTGGGCGCCCGTCGACGAGCTTCACGACCAGGCGCTGTGGCAGATCCGCTTTCCGCGAGTGGCCATGGCCGCGCTGGTGGGTGCCGCGCTCGCCATCGCCGGCACGGTGATGCAGGCGATCTTCGGCAATCCGCTTGCCGAGCCCGGCGTTGTGGGCGTCTCGAGCGGAGCCGCGCTGGGTGCCGCGTTCGCGATCGCGACTGGCGTCACGCTGTTCGGCTCCGCCGGACTCGCGGTGTTCGCCTTCGCGGGAGGTGTGCTCGCCACGCTGCTCGTGTACGCGACTGCCAGGGCCAACGGCCGCACGGAGGTCGTCACGCTGCTGCTCACCGGCATCGCGATCAACGCGTTCGCGGGAGCGGGCCTCGCGCTCATGACGTTCCTTTCGGACACGGGCTCTCGCGAGCAGATCATCTTCTGGCAGCTGGGTTCGCTCAACGGCTCGCGCTGGAGCGAGGTGGGCATGGTCGCGCTGCTTGGCACCGCGGGCGCCGTGGTCGCCTTCGCCAGCGCCCGACGCTATGACCTCCTTGCGCTCGGAGAGCGCACCGCCTCGCATCTTGGGGTGCGCGTGGAGCGCCTGCGCGTGGTCTCGATTTTCGCCGTCGCGATTCTCACGGGAGCGGCCGTCGCGTACGTCGGCATCATCTCCTTCGTCGGCCTCGTGGTTCCGCACGCGCTGCGCATGGTCATGGGACCCGGTCACAAGGCACTGCTCCCGGCGAGCGCGCTCGGCGGAGCGGTGCTGCTGCTGTTCGCCGACGTCGTCGCTCGCACCGCCGTCACCGGTGCGGAGCTTCCCATCGGCCTGCTCACGTCGCTCATCGGTGGACCGTTCTTCTTCTTCCTGCTGCGCCGCGCACGCACCAAGCAGGGAGGCTGGGCATGAACCAGCCAGCCGCAATCGCCGCTCTCGACGCGACGTACACGATCAGCGGCGCGACCCTCGTCGACGGCGTCACGCTTGAGGTGAATCACGGCGAGCTCGTCGCGCTCGTAGGCCCCAATGGGGCAGGAAAGTCCACCCTGCTGAGCCTCCTCACGGGGGAGCGGGAGCCCACGAGCGGTCGCACCCAGCTTGAAGGGCGCCTGCTGTCCGAGTGGCCCCACAAGGAGCTCGCGCGCCGCCGCGGCGTCCTCACCCAGGACAACAACGTCGCGTTCGCATTCCGCGTGGCAGAGGTCGTGGAGATGGGTCGCGCGCCCTGGCAGGGCACGCCGCAGAGCGATGAGGACGACGCTGCGATCGCCGACGCTATGGAGCGCACCGACATCGCGCACCTGGCAGATCGCGTCTTCACCTCGCTCAGCGGCGGCGAGCGGGCTCGCGCGTCGCTCGCTCGAGTGCTGGCTCAGCAGGCCACGATCGTGCTGCTCGACGAACCCACGGCGGCGCTGGATCTGCGCCACCAAGAGGACGTCATGCGCCTTGCGCGTCAGCTCGCCCGGGACGGCGTCGCGGTGGTCGTGGTGGTCCACGACCTGTCGCTGGCCGCCGCCTACGCGGATCGCGTCGCGGTGATGAGCAAGGGTCGTCTCGTGACGGCGGGAGCGCCCGGAGAAGTGCTTACGGAGCAGCTCGTCGAAGAGGTCTACGGAACGCCCGTGTGCATCTTCCCAGACCCCACCACGGGGGCCCCGCTCATCGTGCCGGTTCGCTCCTAGGGTGAGCCAAGCCCGCGGCTTACGCCGCGGCCTTGCCCCTGCGGAACGCGATCACGCCAACCACGGCCGCGAGCACCAGCGCGCCAAGCACCACCCATGGCCAGTACAGCGAAGAGTTGGACTCGCCGCTGGGCCCTGCCACAGCGTCGGGCGTCTCGCTGGTCGAAGGAGCCGGCGACGGCTCTGCTGTGGGCGCGAGTTCTTCACCCGCGAGGAAGCCAAGGCAGCCCTGGGCGCCGGTCGCGGTGACGGTGATGGGGTCGAGCGACTCGCCGGCGGGGTAGGTGCCGAAGGCGGCGGAGCCGTCCTCGGTGAGGGTCGCGGGGATGTCGCTCAGCAGCACCATGGCACCCTTGGCTTCGATGGTCGCGGCGTCGAGGTCGAGCTCGGCGAAGCGCACGCCGGTGGCGTTCACGGCCACTCCGTCGCGGGTCTCGCCAGCGACGTCGAGCAGCAGGAAGGCGCCGTCTGCGTTGAACTCCACACGCGGGTTGGAGAACGTGGTGTCAAGCACGCCCTCGTGGCCCGTGAACTCGAGCGAGCCGGTGAAGCCGATCGAACCCAGCCCGGCAGCAGGGTCGATGCCGCCAGAGCCGCCGGACCACGTAAAGATGCCCACGTTGTCCTCGACCCCGTCGACCTTCCAGCCGCCGCCGGCGATGGTCGAGTCGATGTACGCGCGGAAGGACTCCTTGAAGCCCCACGTCAGAGTCGCGTCTTCAGCGAGGCACATGCCCTCGATCTGCGAGCGCTCGGGGATCGACAGCGTGATGCCCTTCGCGGTGGTCTTCGCGCCGATGAACACGAGCGTGTGGTCGCCGGTGAACGATGCGGGGAGCGAGCCGGTCCACGTGGCCACGCCGGAGTCGTTGGCGGTGGTGGTGCCCAGCAGCGTGGGCGAGGAGTAGATGACGATCGAGACGCGCTCGCCGGGCGCGAAGCCTTCGGCGCTCACGGTGACGGACTTGCCCGCGAGCAGATCGGCGAGGGTTTCGTCGTCGAGCTCGATGCCGGTGGTCGCCGGGGGAGTCGACGGCAGGCCCGTGTTCGCGGCGTCACGCGCGGCGGCCACGACCTTGGTGCCTCCTGCGGGCTTGGCCTTGGCTCCCACGCCGAACGTCACCGTCACGGGGTCAAGCGCGAACCCGGCGGGGTAGTAGTCGAGGAACACCCAGGTGCCCGCCGCGGTGAGGGTTGCGGGAGCGCCCGAGTAGCGCACGGCACCGTCGAGGTTGGTCGTGGTCGCTGCCGCGAGGTTCACCGTGGCGAGGGTGACCTTGGTGCCGTTGACCGTGACGTCGATCGCGGCCGTGGTCTTGCTCGTGAGGCGCACCTGCGGGGACGTGAAGTTGCGGTCAAGCACTCCGCGGTGCCCCGTGAAGCGCACCGAGCCGCCGTACGTTGCGGTGCCGGTGCCCTTCTTCGCGTCGACCGTGCCGCCGGTCTGCACCCACGTGAAGGTGGCGCCGGAGTAGGACGCGCCAGCAACGGAGATGGTGCCGTTCGCGATGGGGCCCGTGATGTAGTCGCGCCACGCCTTCGACACACCCCACGTGAGACGGCCGACAACCTTGCTGTCCTGCGCAGGAGGCTTGGGCTTGGTGGTGGGCTTGGGCGTTGAGGACGGCTCGGGCGTAGAGGACGGCTCGGGCTCAGGGGTCACCGAAGGCTCGGGGGAGGCTGTCGGTTCGGCCGACGGCGTGGGCTCGGGCGTCGCCGACGGATCGGGCGTCGGGGTCGGCTCCGGCTCAGCGGGGGCCGGGAAGGAGAAGGTCAGCGGGTCCGCGGCGCTGCCGGGGGCGTAGCTGCCGATGAAGATGTCCGACGCTTCCTGGGTGAACGCGGCGGGCACCGCGGAGTAGGTGACGACGCCGCCGTCTTCGCTGCGCGTGGCGCCCGCGAGGTTCAAGGTCGCGAAGTCCACGCGACCGGAAGTCGTGGAGACGGACAGCACCGCGGCGCTGTCACCGGTGATGGTGATGCGCGGGTCCGCGAGGGTGATGTCAATGCCGTGGTCTACGTAGACGAACTTGAGCGTTCCCGCGTAGTTCACGGTGCCCAGGCCGTCCGCGCCAACGGTGGAGTTCGAGGCGGGCCACGTGGTGCTCATGCCGGCATTTGTCGCGCCGTCGGTGGCCGTGATCGAGCCGCCCGCGCCCATGATGTAGCCGCGGAACGAGGACTTCACGCTCCAGGCGAGAGATCCGCTCACGTCGGCTCGCGCGGGAAGCGCGATGACCAAGACGCTCGCGACAACCGCGAGGAGAGCGAGAAGGGCCGACGCTGTTGCGGCCGCGCGAGGGCGCGGCGCCGCAAGGCTTGAAGTCACAGGGAATCTCCCTCAAGTGGTGTTCTGGCGGGGCAGCCCCAGGGCGCCAAGCCGTGCTGAAGCGGGGACTGTAAGCACGATAACTGAGGGTGCCGAAATTCGCAAAGCGATTGTTGCGTTAATGCGATGGGCGCTCGGCTTCGACCTGCTCGATCATGATGTCGGCCACCTCGTGGACGCCCACCACGACGCGATCCGCGCCCTTCTCGGTGAGGTATTCGACGTCCGCGTCGCGGTGGCCGCGGGCCATGATCTCGATGCCTGGGTTGAGCTTGCGAGCGGTTTCGGCGATGGCCCCGGCATTGAGCGGGTCGGGGATCGCGATGATGAGCGTATGCGCGGATCCGACTCCCGCCTGGCGCTGGGCATTGGCGCGCACCGCGTTGCCCAGCACCGCCTTGTGGCCGGCGGCGCGGATGACCTCGACGCGAGTCTCGTCATCGTCGATGACCGTGGCCTCCACGCCGTCAGCCCACAGCCCCTTCGCGACGCGCGCCCCCACTCGCCCGTAGCCCACGATGACCACGCTCGCTTTGCCGTAGATGGATCGCTCCGGCATATGCGAGGCGCGATAGGCGCTCGACGCCCAGGCGAACAGCGCGGGGTTGAGGCAGATGGAGATGATCGCGCCCATGAGCAGCAGGTCGTTCGCGTCCCCTGGCAGCAGCTCGAGGTCGCGTCCAAGCGTCGCGAGGATGAACGAGAACTCGCCGATCTGGGCAAGAGCGGCGGCGATGACAAGCGCCATGGATCTCGCGTAGCGCAGCAGTCGCACCAGGACGTAGGCGGCCACGAACTTGCCCACGACGATGACGAGCACCGCAGCGACCACCGCGAGCGGACGCTCCACCACGATGCGCCAGTCCGCGAGCATCCCAACGGACACGAAGAACAAGACGGCGAACGCGTCGCGCAGCGGAAGCGAGTCGTCGGCAGCGCGGTGCGACAGTTCGGACTCCTTGAGGATCATGCCGGCGAAGAACGCGCCAAGCGCCATCGAGACGTCGAACAGATACGCGGCGCCTACGGCCACACCGATTCCGAGCGCGAGCACGCCCAGCGTGAACAGCTCATGGCTTCCCGTCGCGGCGACCTTGGCAAGCATCCACGGGATGACGCGGCGGCCCACGATGATCATGAGCGCCACGAAGATGCTCACCTTCACGGCGGTCCAGGCCAGCGCGCCGGCAAGCGCCCCAGGGCCCCCGGCATCCTGCGCGATGACAGGGATCGCCACGAGCGCGACCACCATCGCGAGGTCCTCGACGATCAGCCAGCCCACCGCGATGTGTCCGCCGCGGGTGTCGAGCAGCTGTCGCTCCTCAAGCGCTCGCAGCAGCACCACGGTCGAGGCGACGGACAGTGCGAGCCCGAACAGCAGCGAAGCGCCAAGCGACCAGCCAAGAACCAGGCCAAGAACCGCCCCCAGTGATGTCGCCACTGCGATCTGGGCCACGGCGCCCGGCAGCGCGACCTTCTTCACCGCGAGCAGGTCGCGCATCGAAAAGTGCAGGCCAACGCCGAACATCAGCAGGATCACGCCGATCTCCGCAAGCTGACCCGCAATGGCGGTATCGGCCACGTATCCGGGTGTGAAGGGGCCGATGATCACGCCAGCGAGCAGGTAGCCCACGATGGGAGAAAGCCGCAGTCTCTGCGCGATCAATCCCAGGATGAAGGCCGCCACAAACCCCACCGCGACGGTCATCAGCAGGGGGGCATGGTGCAACATGCACAGAGTTTACGCGCCGCGTGGGCCGGGCCCCAGGGGTTCCCTTTGTCCTTTTCGCGGAGTTGCGTTTGAGGAAACTTGCTCGTTAGCAGGCACGGAGGGCGTTCCCGAAGGACAAGGGAGCGTCCTCCGTCTGCTTTCTAGCAGGCCCGACGCTAACTTGCCTTCTTCTTGCGGGTCCCCGTCCTGGTCTTGGCGGCATTGCTTCTGCTGCTTTTCTTGGCGGACGAGGTCGCCTTTTTCTTTGTACCTGAGGAGGACTTCTTCTTGGCCGCGCGAGCGGTTTTGGCGCCAAAGAGCGCCGCGAGATCCGTGCCCAACTGAGCAGGCTCGAACGCAAGACCCCAGCGGTAGCTGTGCCAGCGTCGGACGGGCGCGACGCCACGTGGGTGGCCGCGACGCGAGTGGGCGAGGTGCAGTTCAGGGAGCGCACGTCAGAGGGGCGGTTCCGCCACCCCGTGTGGCGCGGCTTCCGAACGGACAAGTCGCCCAAGGACCTGCTGAGCTAGTTCGCCTCCGTCTTGAGTGCCGCGATCCGCGCGTTGAACTCATCGTGCCGCTGCTGGACATAGGTCGCGACGGCATCAGTGTCCTCATCGGTCCAGCCGGGAATGTTGAACACGCCAGCCCACGCCTGGGTGTAGTCGCGCACCGCGTACATGTGTCCGTAGCCGTCGGGAGCGGCGCCAGCGAGGGCGAGGTCGAACGCGACCTGCCAGAACGTCACCACAGGCACCCACTGCACGCGGTCGGAGACATCGGGCGCTCGCTGGCCATCGGCGAGCCAATCAGGGGAGCGATACAGGAGGGTGGGAGAGAACCAGACCACGCCGTCGGACCCGTGCTGGAGATAGGCGAGCCGGGTGTCGGGTCCCCATAGGCCCTCATCGCGCTTGAGAAGGTCGTCCTTGGCCGTGAAGCGCACCGTGCGACCCTCTCCGTACCAGGGGTTCCACGCGGGGCTGCCGGGATCGCGGTTGTCCGTGAGCTCGGTGTGCAGCGGGTTGAGGAATGGCGGTCCCGCGAGCAGCGCGCCATCGACTGGCGCGTTGAGCATGTTGACGTCGCCGAGCACCGCCTCCTGGCCAAAGGAGCCTAGGGACAGTCCAAAGAGGTACAGCTCTGGTCGCGAGCCTTCTGGAAGCGTCACCCAGTAATCGTGAATGGTCTGGAAGACCACCTGCGAGGTGTCGGTGACCACCTGCTGGTCAGCGAACAGCGAGATCCAACTGGGCAGGTAGGAGTACTGCACGCCCGCAATCGCGCTGTCGCCGTTGAACATGAACTCCACCGGGTCCATCGCATTGGGGTCAAGCCAGCCGGTGCCGGTGGTGGCGCACAGCAGAATCGCCTTGCGGTCGAACGCGCCGGTGCGCTTGAGCTCCTCAAGCAGCAGGTCCGCGCGGCCCTGGACGGTGTCTGCGGACTTGAGGCCCACGTAGACTCGGATGGGCTCGAGCGCCCCGCCGCCGGTCACCTCATTGATCTGCTCGACCGTGGTGGTGCGGGAGATGAAGTCGCGGCCCTGACGGCCCAGCTCATCCCACTTCACGAGCGACGCAGGGCTGCCTGACTTGAGCGCAGACGTCGGCTCCACCACGAGCGGCTTGTCCCCGGAGTCGCGAGTGGAGAACATGCGGTTGCTCACCGCGAAGAAGCCGTCGACGATCGCTCCAGAGAGCAGGCCCCAGATGACGAGCAGCGTCACGGTGGTCGAGAGCGTCACCGCGAGCCGGCGCGGCAGCCAAGCGGAGAACTTGTCGCCAGCCCACCGGAACAGCGCGCGAAGCCCGCGAGCCAGCGCGAGCAGCAGGTACGCGATGATCGCGCCGACGATCAAGATCGTTGGCCAGATCGTGGGGGACAGGGGCTCGACTCCGAAGATCTCGCGAACGTCGTTCTGCCAGCCCACAAACTTCCACACCGAAAGACCCAGCAATGCGGCCAAGGCGAGGGTGACGACGGACAGAATCCAGCGTCGGGCGGTGCCCTGCGGAACGTGCCCGCCCAGGTAGTGCCACAGCGCCACAAAACCCGTGGCAAAGCCGTACCCGATCACCGAGGTGATGCCGCTGATGATGCCCTGCGCCACCCCTGTGCGCGGCATGAGCGACGGCACCAGCGACGCGCTGAAGAACAGCAGCGCGCCCAGCAGTCCCCAGCGGCTGTAGTGGAAGGCGAAGACTTTGGGAGGGCGCTTCCTGCCCGACGCTGGCGCGCGTGTGGAGGGCGGCTTCGGCTTGGCGGCGGTCTGGGTCATCGGAGCCTCCTGGGGGTGGGGCGACCTGAGCGCAGACTATCGCCCGCGGCGCTTGTCGAGGGCGCGGGCAAGGAGGGCGATCGCAGCCATCGCGACGAGGGCCGCGGCGATGATGACGCCCGCCCGGAACGAGAAGGCCGGGTCATGCCAATTGCTCGTGTTGAGTGTGGGCGCGGGGGAGGAGGTGGGGCCGTCAGGAATGATGACATCGCCCGGCAGCGCGTAGGCGACGCCGATCGCGGCCGCCGTGACGACGACGAGCGCAGCCACGACCCATGCCCAAGACCTCACGAGCACATCCTGCCGTTTATCTGGAGCGTTGTCGCGAAGGTTGACTCTGGCCCCATATGCACCTAATGTCTACCGAACCCATAGGGAATGAGCCCGTGGGGGATCCCCAAGGAGAAATCATGAGTATTCGTATGCGCGCAGGACGGTTGGCAGGTGCAGCGGCGGTGGCCGCGATGATGCTGTCCGCGTGTACCGCGACAGTTGATTCTCCGCAGGGTGCCGGTGCCCCCGCTGACGGCGGCGACGTCCTGAACCTCGTGGGCTACGCGGTTCCCAAGGCCGGCAACAATGCCGTGCAGAAGCTGTGGGCGGAGACGGACGAAGGCGCAGGCGTCTCGTGGGTCGAGTCCTACGGCGCATCTGGCGACCAGAGCCGAGCCGTCGAGGCGGGTCTCAAGGCCGACTACGTTCACTTCTCACTTGAGGGTGACGTGACTCGACTGGTGAAGGCAGGTCTGGTCGATGAGAGCTGGAAGGACGGCCCCACCGGCGGCATCGTCACGTCGTCGCTCGTCGTGATCGCCGTGCGTGAGGGCAACCCCAAGAACATTCAGGGCTGGGACGACCTCATTAAGGACGACGTCACGATCGTGACGCCCAACCCCGGCTCCTCCGGCGCCGCGCGCTGGAACATCCTCGCGGCGTGGGCGCATGCCCAGGAGAAGGGCGGCTCGGAGCAGGCGGCGATCGACTTCACCACGAAGCTGTTCAACAACATCGTGGCGCTGCCGGGCTCCGGCCGTGACGCGACCTCCGCGTTCCTCGCCGGCACCGGCGATGTGCTGCTGTCCTACGAGAACGAGACGATCCTCGCTCGCCAGAACGGCGAGAAGCTCGAGTACATCGTTCCCGATGTCACGCTGCGCATCGACAACCCCGGTGCCGTCCTCAAGGACGCCAACCCCAAGGCCAAGGCGTGGCTCGACTTTGTTCTCACCCAGCAGGCGCAGGCGGAGTTCGTGAAGCTAGGCTTCCGTCCTGTGATCGACGGGGTGGAAATCGGTGAGGTCGAGGGAGCCAACGACCCCTCGAACCCGTTCCCGACGCCGGGCACGCTGGTCACGATCAACGACTACTTCGGTGGCTGGGATGCGGCCAACCCCAAGTTCTTCGATGAGGAGAACGGCATCATCACCAAGATCCAGGTGGAGACCGGAAAGTCCTCGTGACGGACAGTCTTGAGACATCAACCCCTGGGCCGGACCGCACCCCGCGGTTCCGCCCTCGGGCTGTCCGGAGCAGGCCGCGATCAACACTGACCAAGAGCTCTGGACTCGCGCTCGGCATCGCGGTCCTGTGGTTCTCGATCCTGGTGCTGATCCCGCTCGCGGTGGTGGTTGGCACGGCGCTCGCGGGCGGCTTTGGACCGTTCCTCTCGACGCTGACGAATGCGCAGACCTTCGCGGCGATACTGCTGACGCTCGGTGAAGCGGCACTCGTCACGGTGGTCAACGTGGTGATCGGCACGATCATCGCGTGGGTGCTGGTGAGGGATAAGTTCCCTGGAAAACGGCTGCTCGAGATCATCATCGATGTCCCGTTCGCGCTCCCCACCATCGTGGCTGGCCTGGTGCTGCTGGGTCTGTATGGCCCCCGCAGCCCCATCGGGATCGACGTGGCGAACACGCGTGCCGCCGTGTTCCTTGCCTTCGCCTTCGTGACCCTGCCGTTTGTGGTGAGGGCCGTCCAACCCGTGCTCGAGGAACTCGATCCTGAGGTGGAGCAGGCCGCTCGCTCGCTGGGAGCGTCGGGCAGGCAGACCCTTACCCGAGTGGTCTTGCCGGCCCTTGCCCCGGCGATTGCCGCGGGAGCCGCGCTGTCGTTTGCGCGCGCGGTATCCGAGTATGGGTCCCTGGTGCTCATCAGCGGCAACCTCGCGCTGCGCACAGAGGTGACGAGCGTGCGGATCCTCACCTACATCGAGGGCGGGCAGGGCGCGCAGGCCGCGGCGGTCGCGACCGTGATTCTGATCGTGGCGCTGCTCGTGATTGTTGCGCTCGATGTGCTGCAGCGAAGGATTGCGCGCCGTGGGTAACTCGAGAGCCTCGAAGCACATCCTGCGCTGGATCGCCATTGTCTATGTGGCGTTCTTGGTGGCGTGGCCGGTGGGGCTGGTGTTCTGGAACACGTTCGGCGACGGGCTGGAGCCCGTCATCGAGACGTTCACCGACCCGCTCGTGATCAAGTCGCTGCGGCTCACGGCAGTCGCGACGTTCTGGTCAGTGCTGCTCAACACGCTGTTTGGCGTGACCATGTCGATCCTGCTGGTGCGCTACCGATTCCCCGGCAAGAAGTTGCTGAACGCGCTGGTAGACCTGCCACTTTCGGTTTCGCCGATCGTGGTGGGCCTGTCGATTGTGCTCGTGTATTCCACGACGGGCGGCGTGTTTGGCGTGCCGCTCAGCCAGGCAGGAATCCAGGTGCTGTTCTCCACGCCAGCGATTGTGCTGGCCACCACGTTCGTGGCGCTGCCGCTCATCATCCGCGAGGTGGTGCCCGTGCTGCACGAGGTGGGGACGGAGCAGGAGCAGGCCGCGCGGTCGCTTGGCGCCAACAGCTGGCAGACGTTCTGGCGCATCACCATCCCCTCGATCAAGTGGGGACTCACATACGGCATCGTGCTGTGCCTTGCTCGCTCGATCGGCGAGTTCGGGGCCGTGAAGGTTGTCAGCGGCAACCTCATTGGCCAGACGCAGACGGCAACGCTCATGGTCGAGCAGCTGTACTTCGACTTTGACCAAGAGAAGGCATTCGCGATCGCGAGCCTCCTCGCGCTCATCTCCATCATCACCATCATCGTGGTGGGACTATTGCGCTCCCGCGCGGAAGTGAAGGACCCCAAATGAGCATCGAGATAGAAGGAGTCGGCAAGAAGTTCGGCTCGTTTGTCGCGCTCGACAACATCAACCTGTCCATTCCCACGGGACAGCTCACGGCGCTCCTTGGCCCGTCCGGCGGCGGCAAGTCCACGCTGCTGCGCATCATCGCGGGACTTGAGACCGCGGACGAGGGTCGCGTGGTCATCGAGGGTGTGGATGCCACCAAGCTGCCGCCGCAGCGACGCAACGTGGGCTTCGTGTTCCAGCACTACGCCGCGTTCAAGCACATGACCGTGGCGAAGAACGTCGCGTTTGGGCTCGAGATCCGCAAGCGCCCCAAGGAGGAGATCCGCGAACGGGTCGCGGAGCTGCTTGCGCTTGTTCATTTGACGCAGTTCGCTGACCGCCTGCCGTCGCAGCTCAGTGGCGGGCAGCGCCAGCGCATGGCGCTGGCGCGAGCCCTCGCCGTGGAACCCACAGTGCTGCTGCTCGATGAGCCGTTCGGTGCGCTCGACGCCCAGGTCCGCAAAGAGCTGCGTCAATGGCTGCGCCGACTCCACGACGAGGTTCACGTGACCACCGTGTTCGTCACCCACGACCAGGAAGAGGCGCTCGAAGTCGCCGACGACGTCGTGGTCATCTCCAACGGCGTCGTGGAGCAGGTGGGCACCCCGGAGGAGGTCTACGACCGGCCCGCCAATCCGTTCGTCATGAAGTTCCTCGGCCCCACCACCTCCTTCAACGGCGACATCGTCCGCCCGCACGACATCGATGTGTACGGGCTCGCCGTCGCCGGCGGCATCCGCGCCACGGTGACCGGACTCCAACGGGTGGGCAACGAGGTGCGGCTCACAGCGTCGGCCAATGAAGGGGAGGAGACCACAGTCCAACTGATCCGTTCCCACATTGACCAGATCGGCGCGAGCGTTGGTGACGAGGTGTGGCTGCGGCTCGCACCAGGGGCGCCCCGAATCGAACCCTCCAAGGCCGGATAGAGTTACCGCATGCACGTCTCAGCTAAAGGTGACTACGCCGCGCGCGCGGTGACCTATCTCGCGGGGGTCTATCCGGAGCGCGCTTCCGCGCAGGTGATCGCCGACGCGTACGAACTTCCCCGCAAGTTCCTCGAGGCGGTGCTGTCAGACCTTCGCAAGGCGGCCATCGTCACGTCCACTCGTGGCGCCGACGGCGGATACGCCCTGCGCCGCGCCCCCAGCGAGATCACGGTGGGCGAGGTGCTGCGCGCCATCGACGGCCCTCTCGCCGACGTGCACGGCCTGCGTCCCGACGAGGTCACCTACCCGCCGGCGCTGCGCCACCTGCAGGAAGTGTGGGTCGCGGCGCGGTCCGCGGTGCGTTCCGTGTTCGATGAGGTCACGTTCGACCTGCTCGTGACCGGCGACTTCCCCGAGGACATCCGCAAGCTCTACGACAGCGAGGACGCGTGGACCCCGCGCCTTGGCCCCCAGGTGCCATCGATCCCGCGAGGATCAGAACCGGAGTGGCGCATCTAGCCGCACCCCACCCCCTCTCCCGGTTGCGGTATCTGAGTGTCGCGAAACTGCGTTTTCGCGACACTCACGAACCGCA
>ENA-UOVV01000835-UOVV01000835.1-compost-metagenome-genome-assembly--contig:-NODE-835-length-29695-cov-6.219163_pt1 | contig 29695 bp, 21 predicted proteins | sample MGYA00238155_ERZ761577 | MGnify/ENA primary metagenome ERZ761577 (study PRJEB28898, sample SAMN06268775) | compost metagenome | isolation source: Emeryville, CA | place: USA:Emeryville, CA | collected... | reverse complement strand
GGGGGCGGCGGGGCGGGGGCCGTCTCGGCGGGCGGCTGCGGGTTGAGCTTGGGGGCGAGCCGCTCGTAGGCGGACTCGGGGTCGATGGTCTGCCCGTATTCGGCCTGCAGCGGCGACGCCTGGGCGGCGGCCTTGATGGCGTCCGGCCCGATGGTGTCCATCAGCGAGCGCGGCGCACGCATCCGGGTCCACGCGACCGGGGTGGGTGCGCCCTTCTCCGAGAGCACGGTGACGATCGCCTCGCCGATGCCCAGCGACGTCAGCGCCGACTCCAGGTCGTACACCGTGGTTTTCGGGTAGGTGCGCACCGTCTTGGCGAGCGCCTTCTGGTCGTCGGGGGTGAACGCGCGCAGCGCGTGCTGGATGCGCGCCCCCAGCTGGGACAGCACGTCGTTGGGCACGTCCGTGGGCAGCTGGGTGCAGAAGAACACGCCCACGCCCTTGGAGCGGATCAGCTTGACGGTCTGCTCGACCTGCTCGAGGAACGCCTTCGAGGCGTCGGTGAACAGCAGGTGCGCCTCGTCGAAGAAGAACACCAGCTTCGGCTTGTCGACGTCGCCGACCTCCGGCAGCGAGGTGAACAGGTCGGCCAGCACCCACATCAGGAAGGTGGAGAACATCACCGGTCGGGTGGCCTGCTCGCCGACCTCGAGCAGTGTGATCACGCCGCGGCCCTGGTCGTCGACCCGCATCAGGTCCTCGGGTTCGAGTTCGGGCTCGCCGAAGAAGGTGTCGCCGCCGTCGGCCTCGAGGTTGACCAGGGCGCGCAGGATCACCCCCGCGGTGGTCGTCGACACCGCGCCGAGGGCCTTGAGTTCGGGCTTGCCCTCGTCGCTGGTGAGGTACTGGATGACCGAACGCAGGTCCTTCAGGTCCACCAGCGGCAGACCCTTCTGGTCGGCCCAGTGGAAGATCAAGCCCAGCGTGGATTCCTGGGTCTGGTTGAGCCCCAGCACCTTCGACAGCAGGATCGGGCCGAAGCTGGACACGGTGGCCCGTACCGGGACGCCGATGCCCTTGGTGCCCAGCGACAGGAACTCCACCGGGAACGCGGTGGGCGTCCAATCGTCGCCGGTGTCGGTGGCGCGCTGGGCGGTCTTGTCGTTGGCCTCGCCGGGACGCGACAGCCCGGACAGGTCGCCCTTGACGTCGGCCATCAGGCACGGCACGCCGGCGGCCGACAACTGTTCGGCGAGCACCTGCAGCGACTTGGTCTTGCCGGTGCCGGTGGCGCCCGCGATGAGGCCGTGCCGGTTGACGGTGGCCAGCGGGATTCGTACCTGCGCGCTCGGGTCGGCTACGCCGTCGACGACGACGGAGCCCAACTCTAGGGCCTGACCCTCGACGGCGTAGCCGGCGGCGATCTGCTGAGCTGGAGTGGCTGTCGACTCGGAGGACATAGTCGAAAACAGTACTGTGAGCGTCGTGCGTGACGAACTGGTGTGGATCGACTGCGAGATGACGGGCCTCGACCTGCGGTCCGACAAGCTGATCGAGATCGCGGTGCTGGTCACCGACGCCGAACTGAACATCCTCGGCGACGGCATCGACGTGGTCATCCACGCCGAGGAAGAGGCCCTGTCGTCGATGGTCGACGTGGTCAAGGACATGCACACCCGCTCGGGGCTGATCGAAGAGGTCCGGGCGTCGACGATCGACCTGGCCACCGCCGAGGAGACGGTGCTCGACTACATCCGCACCCACGTCAAGCAGGCCAAGACGGCGCCGCTGGCCGGCAACTCGATCGCCACCGACCGCGGCTTCATCGCCCGTGACATGCCCAAACTGGACGACTACCTGCACTACCGCATGATCGACGTCAGCTCGATCAAGGAGCTGTGCCGCCGCTGGTATCCCCGCATCTACTTCGGCCAGCCGGAGAAGGGCCTGGCGCACCGCGCGCTGGCCGACATCCACGAGTCGATCCGCGAGCTGAAGTACTACCGGCGCACCGCGTTCGTTCCGCCGCCGGGGCCGTCGACCAGCGATATTGCCGCCATCGCCGAGGAGCTGGGAACGAACGGCGCCGCCTCTGACGTTATCGATTCGGCCGCAGAGCACCCGAGCGGCTAATATCGACAGGCCGCGCCCGGACCGGGTGGGCGGCGATGGTGGCTGTAGTTCAGTTGGTAGAGCACCAGGTTGTGATCCTGGCTGTCGCGGGTTCGAGTCCCGTCAGCCACCCCGACAAGGGTCGGAGGGTTAACGCCCTCCGACCCTTTTCTATTCGCGAGATTGCCACCTCGCAGCCGTCTACTCGCACTTCGCCTGCTGGAATGCCATTTCGCGAGCGGACAGCGCCACGCCGGAGGCGCCGGCGTCAGACGTTGGCGTTGCCGGCCTTCCACTGCTCCCACGGGATGTTCCAGTCGCCGAGGCCGTCGGTGCCCGGCAGCGGCGAACCGACCGTGTTGAGCACCTCGACGATGTCGCCGCGCTTCGCGTTCTCGTAGAACCACTGCCCGTTACTGGTGCTGACGTTGATGCAGCCGTGGCTGACGTTGCTGTAGCCCTGGCTGCCCACCGACCACGGGGCCGCGTGCACGAAGATGCCGCTGTAGGAGATCTGGGTGGCGAAGTCCACCTCCGTGCGGTAGCCGTCCGGCGAGTTGACGGGCACGCCGTAGGTCGACGAGTCCATCACCAGATGGCTGAACTTGTCGCCGACGATGTAGATGCCGTTGTTGGTGGGCGTGCTGTTCTTGCCCATCGACACCGGCATGGTCTTGATGACCTCGCCGTTGCGCTTGACCGTCATCGTCTTGGTGTTGTCATCGACGGTCGCGATCACCTCGTCACCGATGGTGAAGTGCGTGGAGGTGTTCTCCTGGCCGAACAGACCGTCGCCGAGATCGACGCCGTACGTGTTGACCTGCACCTCCACCCGGGTGCCCGGCTTCCAGTACTTCGCGGGGCGCCAGCGCACCTCGCGATTGTTGAGCCAGTAGAACGCGCCTTCCACCGGCGGGTCGGTCTTGACCGTGATCGGCGAGCCGGTTCGGGATGTTCTCGTCGAAGCGCACCGCCACCGGCTGGCCGACGCCGACGACCTCGCCCTCGCTGGGGATCACGTAGGGCATCGTCAGGTTCTCTGGCGAATGCGTCTCGAACGTCATCTGCCGGCTGGTCGATCCGCCCAGCCCACGCGCCTCGGCGGTCAGCGTGTACTGCTTGTTGTAGCCCAGCGGCTCGTCGGTGGACCAGGTCAACCCGTCGGGGCTGAGCTTGCCGGCCACCGTCTCGCCGTACTCGTTGACCATTGTCACCGCGCCTAGCACGCCGGCTTCGGCGGTCACCGTCACCGGCGACTCCACGCTGACCCCGACCGCACCGTCGGTGACCGACGCGGTGAGCTTGGGAATCAGCAGGTCATGGAACGGGGTGCCCTTGTCGGTGATCACCTGGGGCGCCTGCGGTGCGGGCTCGCTGGTGCATCCGCTCATCCCGAGCACGATGGCGGGCACCAACGCCAGCGCCGCCAACCAGCCACGACGTCGACGCGGACGGGCCATCGAACTGACCTGCCACATTACGGCTCCACCTCACCAACGGACTCACGCTCAGGGAAAACACGGACGATTTGCGCCCTAGTCTAAGGGCAGTTCGCGGGCACCGTGCGCCCGCGGCGTGGGCGGCCCGGAGCCCCACATCGGGGAATGGATTTCACCCTCCGCGCGGTTGCCTGTTATTGTCGCTCACGCAGCGCCGTTAGCTCAGTTGGTAGAGCAGCTGACTCTTAATCAGCGGGTCCGGGGTTCGAAACCCTGACGGCGCACTCAGTGCGGAAAATCTCCCCGAGCGTCAATCACCGGGCGCTCGGCCATGTCCGTGGATTGACGGACACGTTAAATTCATTTGGTCGAGCGGCGTGACCTGCCAAAAGTGTGCTGAAACTCACCGTTAACACTCCACTGTGCTTCAGGCCAGCGTCTGACGTTTGTTGCGGAAGCAGCGCAGTTCCCAAATTTTCCCGGTTGTAAGCTGCAAAAAAGTGGCCAACGGTGCTAGGGTTCCGTTAGCTGAGAACGAGCGCGCCGGAACGGCGTGCACACCGGCCGATACGAGATGGGGACTTAGCTGATGTCGCTGATTGGCGCATCGTTGACGACCGGCACCCTCACCGCGCCCGTCGACGATGACACGGCTGCGCAGGCACCGATCGCGGTCTACAGCTGCAGCCGGATCGGCCGCGTCGCCAACCCGCCCACGTTCTCGCTGGCCGACTGGTTCCGCTCTGCGCGTCGGCGCTGACTTCCCCGCCTAACGGTCGCTAGCGCCGCTTGATGCGGCGCACGACCAGCACGATCGCGAACACCCCGACGCCGGCCAACGACACCGCCACGGCCGGTTTCTTGACGAACCGCACCGCGCCGGCCTTGAGATCGTCGGCCAGCCTGCTGGGGTTGGCCCGTTCGGCCAGCGCGTCCACCGTCGCCGCGAGCTGGTCACGCGCCGCATCGATGTCCCGCTTGATGGTGTCGGGATCGCGGTCCACCACGTGCGCCTCCATCGGTCTGTAACGTCCCTGCTCTGCCGCCGGGTTTCCTGCCGAACTACCCTAGATCAGCTCCTACCCATCGCAGCGCACCGGTCTATGAGAAGGGATGCCCCGCGTGCCACAGACACCGCGACTCGAACCGGGCGACAAGGCCCCCGCGTTCAGCCTGCCCGATGCCGACGGCAAGACCGTGAAACTGTCCGACTACAAGGGCCGCAAGGTCATCGTGTACTTCTACCCGGCCGCGATGACCCCGGGCTGCACCAAACAGGCCTGCGATTTCCGCGACAGCCTCACCGAGCTCAACGGGGCGGGCATCGACGTCGTCGGCATCTCCCCCGACAAGCCCGAGAAGCTGGCCAAGTTCCGCGACCGGGACAAGCTGACCTTCCCGCTGCTGTCGGACCCCGACAAGAAGGTGCTCACCGCGTGGGGCGCGTACGGCGAGAAGACGATGTACGGCAAGAAGGTCCAGGGGGTCATCCGGTCGACGTTCGTCGTCGACGAGAAGGGCAAGATCGAGGTCGCCCAGTACAACGTGCGCGCGACCGGCCACGTCGCCAAGCTCCGCCGCGACCTGGACGTCTGAGACCTACAGCGCGAACAACTGGTTCATCCTGGGAACCGTTGCCGGCCAACCGAATTCACGGTCGATTCGCCTGCGCAGCGTGTCGGCGGCCTGCGGCTCGCCGTGCACGACGAACACCCGCCGTGGCGGCGTCGCGAATCCGGACGCCCAGCGGATCAACTCGTCGGCGTCGGCGTGCGCCGAGAGCATCCGCATATTGACCACCTGCGCGTTGATCGCGACCCACTCCCCGAAGATCTTCAGGTAGCGCTCCCCCTCGGCGATCGACCGGCCGCGGGTGCCCGGCACCTGGTAGCCGGTCACCATGATCGTGTTGCGCGCATCGGGACCGAACGCCCGCAGGTGGTGCAGGACGCGGCCACCGCTGGCCATGCCGCTGGCCGAGATCACCACCTTGGGTTCACGGCTGGCCGAGATCGCCATCGACTCCTCGACCTCGCGCGCGTAGCCGGCCATCGCGCACATGCCCTCGTACACCTCGGGCGCCAGCCGATGGTCATGCTGGTGGGTGCGCAGCAGATCGCTGGCGCTGATCGCCATCGGGCTGTCCAGAAAGATCGGCACGTCGGCCAGCCGGCCCGCGCCCCGCAGCTGCCACAGGTAGTAGAGCAGCGTCTGCGCCCGGCCCACCGCGAAAGCCGGAATCACCACGGTGCCACCGCGATTCGCCGTCGCGTTGATCGCCTCAGCCAGGGCGGCCGCCGGGTCGACGCGCTCGTGTAACCGGTCGCCGTAGGTCGACTCGATCACCAGGTAATCCGCGGCGGGCGGCACCGGCTCCGGATCCAGCATGATCGGGTCGTCGTGGCGGCCCAGGTCTCCGCTGAACACGATTCGCCTGCCGTGCCACGCTAGGTCCACCGTCGCGGCGCCCAGGATGTGTCCGGCGCGGCGGAACAACACCGTGGGTCCGCCGTCGGGCAGGTCGAACTCGCGCCCGAACGGCCGCGTGGTGAACAGATCCAGCGCCCGCTGGGCATCCCCGCTGTCGTACAGCGGCAGCGCGGGGTGATGCTTGGTGGCCTTGTGCTTGTTCAGAAATGCCGCATCCCGCTCCTGCAGCAGCGCACTGTCGCGCAGGATGATGTCGGCGACGGCGGCGGTCGCCTCGGTGCACACGATCGGGCCGCGGAATCCGTCGCGGACCAGCCGCGGCAGGTATCCGGTGTGGTCGAGATGCGCGTGGGTCAGCACGACCGCGTCGATGCTCTCGGGCTCAACGGCAAGCCGATTCCAGTTCAACTCGCGCCAGACCTTCGCCCCCTGGAAAAGGCCGCAATCCACCAGGATTCGCTTACCGTCGGCCTCCAGCAGGTGCTTGGAGCCCGTCACCGTGTTCGCAGCGCCCAGACAGCACAGCGTGAGTTCGGCGTCGTCGGCGGCCATCACCGCAGTCTGTCAGAGACGACGCGGCGGGGTGTGGTCTTGACGGCGCCGCCCGCGGTGACCTCGTGCCCTTTCCGACGCCCGCCGCAACGGCCGAGTTACCGCGCCAGGTTCGCCAGTAGCAGTGCCTCGGCGATCGCCGCCTTCTCGAGCACGCCCAGGTGCAGGCTCTCGTTGACGCTGTGCGCCTGCGTCGCCGGGTCCTCGACACCCGTGACCAGGATCTTGGCGTCGGGGAACGCCGCGGCGAACTCGGCGATGAACGGGATCGACCCGCCCACCCCGGTGTCGACCGGGTCGGCGCCCCAGGCCTGCCGAAAGGCTGCCCGTGCGGCGTCGTAGACCGGTCCGCTGGCGTCGATCGCATACGGTTCGCCCAGATCCCCTGGCGTGACCGTGACGTGCGCGCCCCACGGCGCATGCTGTTCGAGATGACGGGTCAGCGCGGCCAGGTGCTCGGCGGCGTCGCCACCCGGCGCGACCCGCATGCTGACCTTTGCCCTGGCCCGCGGGATCAGCGTGTTGGACGACTTGGCGATCGGTGTGGTGTCGATCCCGATCACCGTGATCGCCGGCTTCGCCCAAAGCCGTTGCGGCACAGTACCCGAACCGATCTCCTGCACGCCGGGCAGCAGCCCGGCCTCCTCACGGACGCGCTCCGGTGAGAAGTCGACGTCCGCGGCGGTGGCCTCGTGTAGGCCCGCCACCGCGACGTTGCCGTCGTCGTCGTGGAGGCTGGCCAGCAGCCGAACCAGTACCGTCAGCGCGTCGGGCACCACGCCGCCCCACAGCCCGGAGTGCAGACCGTGGTCCAGTGTGGCCACCTCGACGACGCAGTCGGCCAGCCCACGCAACGACACGGTCAACGACGGCACCTCGGTGCTCCAGTTGTCCGAATCGGCGATGACGATGACGTCGGAGGCCAGCGTGTCGCGATGCGCGGTCAGCAGCCGCGACAGCGACGGCGACCCCGACTCCTCCTCGCCCTCGACGAAGACCGTCACCCCCACCGGCGGATTACCGCCGTGCGCCCTAAACGCCGCCAAATGTGTTGCGATACCTGCCTTGTCGTCGGCGCTACCGCGGCCGTAGAGTCGCCCGTCGCGTTCGGTCGGCTCGAACGGCGGGGTGTGCCACTGCGCCGGATCGCCCTCCGGTTGCACGTCGTGGTGGGCGTAAAGCAGCACGGTGGGCGCGCCGGGCGGCGCCGGGTGCCGCGCGATGACCGCGGGTGCGCCGCCCTCGCTGACGATCTGCACCTCACCGAAACCCGCATCTGTCAACAGCTTTGCGACGGCCTCGGCGCTGCGGTGCACCTCGCCGCGCCGCGCCGGGTCGGCCCACACCGACTGGATGCGCACCAGGTCTTCCAGGTCGCGGCGCACCGACGGCAACACGTCGCGCACCCGCGCCACCAGTTCGCTCATGGCGTCGAGGTTAGCCGTTACGGAACAGCGGGTTCAGTGGCGGTGGCAGCGCCATCGCCACGACATCGAGCCGCCGCAGATCTTCGAAGATCCGACGTGCGGTGGCCGCACTGGCCGGCCCGTCGCCCACCAGCGCCGCGATCTCCCGGATGGATCGTGTGCCGTCGACCAGTCGCGCATACGACAATGACTCCGGATTCAGCGGAAACCGCCAGCGGGGCCGGAAGATCTCGTTGTCCGACAGCCCGCAGCGGTATCGCCACTCCGGCACATAGTCGAGCGCCTTCGGCGACGCGAGGTCGATCTGGTAGCTGGCGGGTGGCCGGTCGCGCCGGCAGGCCATGAAGAAGTGGCACCCGTTGGAGGTCCACAGGCACTCCATCGCCGACCACATCTGCCGCGGCGGCAGCGCATTCAGCGCCGTGTAGAGCGCTGTGCCGCCGCCGTCGATGGTGTGCGGGTGGTATGGCGAGTTGACGAACCAGCCCTGGAACGCCAGTCCCGCCGACTCGACAAGGTCCAGGCAGTCTTCGACCGTGTAACCGACGTCGCGCCCGATCAGGAACGTGTCCACCATTCCGGCGTCGGAGTCCAGATCGGGCGCGTACTTCAGATAACTGTGCAGCGGATGGTCGGGATGCAGCAGCCGCAGGGTCTCCCTGACCATCTGAAGCGAGCGTTCGTCCTGGCCGAGACCCAGCGTGCGGAACACCGACTGCAGCAGGTACACGCCGAACCGGCCGTGGTGCGCGTAGAGCATCAACCCGATGGCACCGTCGCGACGCATGCACTCGCCGATCGCCTTCAGCCCGGCCACCGGATCGGCCATGATCATCAGGACACCGGTCGACACTACGAGGTCGAAATCGCGTCCCAGCGTTGGCAATTCCTCGATCGGCAGCCGGTGCAGTTCCAGATTCGTCAGGTTGTGCTTAGCTTTCAGGCAGCGCTGATGGTCCAGTGAGGCTTCGCTGATGTCGACGGCCACCACCTTGGCCTGCGGGTTGCCATAGGCGAAGCAGGCCGCCTGGTTGGTGCCGCAGCCGGCGATCAGGATGTCGAGGTCCGGTCGGTACTCCTTGTCGGGCCAGAGCATGCGGTGGGCACCTTTGCTGGGATCGAACCACTCCCAACTGTGCTTGCTCCACTCGTCCAGATCCGCGATCGGCTCCGGGTACGGGTACTTCTCGTACTGCCGATTGATGATGTCGGTGCGCGGATCGTGGTCCATCGTGTGGATGCCCTCCAGCCGGTTGCTGGGCGCCACTGACCTGCCCCCTCGAGCCACAGCATAAAGAGCCGGGCCGACGCCATTGCGTGTTTGCGATTATGAGCCGATCCGCGCCGGGCTCAGCGCTCCTCGAGGATGGCCACCGCTGCGGCGGTGTCGGCCTCATGTGTCAGCGACAGATGGATCGTGACGTCCTTGAGGTGCTCGGCGATGGCGCCGGACAGCCGCACCTTCGGCCTGCCCCACATGTCGGTGATCACCTCGATGTCGCGGTGGATCCCCTCGGGCAGCACCGGCCGCTTGGCGAACCGCGATCCCGACCAGGCCTTGATGACGGCCTCCTTGGCCGCCCACCGCGCGGCGAGGTGCCGCGCCGCCGACGAACTCTTGTCGGCGGCGTCTCGCCGCTCGCCCGGGGTGAACGTCTCGGCGAACACCGTGCCGGGCTGATCGACCTGTGCGGCGAACTCGCCGATGGAGACGAGGTCGATCCCCACACCGACTACCGCCATGGCAGGAACGCTATCTCACCGGCGCACGTAGAAGCCGTCGTCGCCGAGGCGGGCGGCCGGATCCAGCAGCATCTCGGCTTCCTGGGGCTTCTCGGGCGCGTCGGTGCGGAAGCGACGGTCGGCCGGCTTCTCGTACAGCGGCGGCCCACCGGCGATCGCCGACGCCAGCCTGCGCTGTCCGGCCATCACCCGCGCGTCGGCGCGCTGCTTGTACTCGCGCCGTTGCTCGGGGGTCAGCGCGGCCAGGAACGCCTGCGGATGCACCAGCGCGATCAGCCCCGACACGTGGCCGAAGCCGAGGCTGGTCACCAGCCCCGCCTTCAGCGGGAACTTGTCGCCGAACCGCAGGGTCTCGCGCACCCACACCATGTGGGCCGCACCGGCCAGTTCGTCGTCGACACAGTCCAGGCTGCGGTTCGGCGGGATCACCCCGTCGCGCAGGATCTGGCACAGCCCCATCATCTGGAAGGCCGCCGCGCCGCCCTTGGCGTGACCGGTGAGGCTCTTCTGCGACACCACGAACAGCGGCGCCCCTTCGGAGCGACCCAGCGAGTCCGCCAGCCGCTCGTGCAACTCGGTCTCGTTCGGGTCGTTGGCCAACGTCGAGGTGTCGTGCTTGGACACCACCGCGATGTCGTCGGGGCCGACGCCGAGCTTGGCCAGCGACCGCGCCAGGTCGGACTCCTTGCCGCCGCGGCCCGCGGCGAGCGCACCCAGCCCGGGCGCCGGGATCGAGGTGTGCACACCGTCGCCGAACGACGACACGTAGCCCACCACCGCCAGCACCGGCAGCCCCATCTGCAGCGCGAGGTCACCGCGCGCCAACAGGATGGTGCCGCCGCCCTGGCCCTCGACGAAGCCCAGCCGCCGCCGGTCGTTGGCGCGGGAGAACTTGCGGTCGCTGATGCCCTTGGCGCGCATCATCTCGGTGTCGGCGGTGGCCGCCATGTCACCGAACCCGATGATCGCCTCCAGCGTCAGGTCGTCGTAGCCGCCGGCGACCACGAACTGCGCCTTGCCCAGCCGGATCTTGTCGACGCCCTCCTCGACGGAGATCGCCGCCGTGGCGCACGCGCCGACCGGATGGATCATCGCGCCATAGCTGCCGATGTAGGACTGAACGACATGCCCCGCATACACATTCGGCAGCACTTCCTGCAGGATGTCGTTCGGCTTGTTCCTGCCCAGCAGGTTGCCGTGGTACATCGTCTGCATCGAGGTCATGCCGCCCATGCCGGTGCCCTGCGTACTGGCCACCATGCTGGGATGCACCCACCGCATCAGTTCGGCCGGGGTGAACCCGGCGGACAGGAACGCGTCGACGGTCGTCACCAGGTTCCACAGCGCGAGCCGGTCGATCGACGACGCCATGTCCGGTGACACGCCGTAGACCGTCGGGTCGAAGCCGGTCGGGATCTGCGCGCCCACCGTGCGCGACAGCTTGACCTTGCGCGGCACCCGGATCTCGGTGCCCGCCTTGCGGGTGACCTTCCAATCGGTGCTGTCCGGCACCGGCGCGATCACCGTGTGCTCCGGATCGAACGAGTAGAACGCGCGGGCGTCGGCCTCGCTCGACACCACGAAGGTGAAGTCCTTGTCGAGGAACACCGAAACCAGAAGCGGCGACGCGTGATCCGGGTCGATCGCGCCGTCGTCCACCCACTCGCGGATGCCGACCCGCTCCACGACCGCGTCGTGGTAGCGCTCGACCAGCTCGCCTTCGTCGACCAGCTCGCCGGTCTGGGTGTCGTACCAGCCCGGGGTGGGATCGTCCTCCCACTTGACCAGCCCGGTGGTCCAGGCCAGCTCGAGCACGCCGGCTGCCGACAGCTCGTTCTCGACCTCCATCTCGAAGCGCGTGCGCGACGATCCGTACGGCCCGAGTTCGGCGCCGCCGACGATCACCACCAGATCGGCGGGATCGACGTCGAGGTCGGGCCACTCCGGCGGCGGGGCGGCCTGGTAGCCGCGCGGGGGCGACGGCAGCGCCCGGATCTTGCCCGGATCGTCCGCATCGGCGGACGCGTCGTCCTTCGGCTCGCTCAGCGCCTCCTCGCGGGCCTTCTCGGCCAGCTCGGCGAGGTCAAGGTCGACGTCGGCCAGCCCGCCGGTCAGGTCGACCTCCAGCGGCTCGCGGGCGGCCGCGACGCGGGACTCGACGTCGCAGAGGTTCAGCAGCATCGAGGCCATCTCGTCGGTCGTGTACGTCGTCACGCCGGCCGCCTCGACCGCCTCGACGATCGAGTCGTTGTGCCCCATCAGGCCGGTGCCCTTGGTCCACCCGATCAGCGCGTGCGCCAGCGAAACTCGTTGCGACCACGATGATTCGGCCTTCCAGCGTTTCACCACCGCGTCGAGCGCGGACTTGGCCTCGCCGTAGGCGCCGTCGCCGCCGAACAGGCCGCGGTTCGGCGACCCGGGCAGCACGACGTGCAGGCGTGCGGCGATGTCGCGTTCGGCGCCGATGTGCGACAGCCCGGCGATCAGCCGCTGCACCGCCCACAGCAGCACCTTCATCTCCATCTCCGCGCGGGCGCCCGCATCGGAGAGGTCGCCGGCCACGCGCGGCGCCGCGAACGGGAACAGCAGCGTCGGCGTCTGGGCGTCCTTGATGTGTATCGACTGCGGCCCAAGCGATTCCGTCTGCTCACTGCCGACCCACTGCACCAGCGCGTCGATGTCGGCGTAGGACGCCATGTTCGCGGGCACCACCCACAGCTTGGCGCTGAAGCGGGCGTTGTCGCGGTAGAGCTGCTTGTAGAACTCCAGCCGGTCGTCGTCGAGTTTCGACGTCGTCGCGATCACCGTCGCGCCGCCGTCGAGCAGGCCGGCCACCACGGATGCGGCGATGGACCCCTTCGACGCGCCGGTGACGACGGCTACCTCGTCGGCGTAGCGGCCCTTGCCGGGATTCTCGGCGCCCGCCGCGGCACGGCCGTACAGCGAGGCGTGGATATTCCGGCCCGCGGCCAGCGCCTTGCCCTGCCACCACGTGGCCTGGGTGCCGACGATGTGACCGGCGCCCTCGAACCGCTCCGACAGCCGCGCCCAGTTGGCGTCGATCTCGTCCTCTTCCATCAACCAGATGCGGGCGAGATCCTCACGCGCACTGGCCCACCGGTCGTCGAGCAGCACCGCCTTGCGGGCGTCGAACACCGGGGCCACCAAACGCGGCCAGTCCGAACCGAGTTCGGCGCTGACCAGATCGATCAGTTCCGCGTCGGAGGCCTCCGGCACGCTGACCGGGGTGTCGAGACCCAACTCGCCCAGGATCAGCCGGGCCGCCGAGGCGAGCACACCGTCGGGCCCGGTGACCTTCTCGGCGAACTCACCGAGTGCGGCCGAGTCGACGAGCGCACCGCCGCCACCGGCCGCCGACGGCATCGAGACGCTGACGCCGTGCCGCGCGGCCACCGACGCGACCGCGGCGTCGATCACCTTGTCGACGGTCGCCGCGTCGGCGAGGGCGCCGTCGTGCAGCACGCCCAGATCTCCGCCGCGCACGCTGGTGCCCTCACGGGTGCCGAGCGCGACCTCGACCATCACGTGCTTGGCCCAGCCGTCGCCGAGCTCCCAGGTCTTCTTCACCCGCTCGGCGATGTAGGCGGGTCGCTTGCCGGACGGGCCGAGCACCGTGCGCAACTGGTCATTGATGGCGTCGGTGAGGAACGGGCCGAACGGCTTGTAGGTGCGGGCGAGCTTGGTCACCTGACCCTTCAACCCGGCCAGATCCGCCTCGGCCGCACCGTCGATCGCGCCGAGGTTCAGCTCCGAGCCGAGGTCCACCAGCAACTGGTTGCGCCGCGACGACGCACCGTCGGTGATGGACTCGATGGAGTCCAGCGGCTCGATCTGGTCGATGCGCATCTTGGCTGACAGCGCGATCAGCGCCATGGTCGCGTCCGCGGCGTCGAACGCCAGATCGTCCGGGCGCGGGCCGCCCGCGGGCGCGGTGGGCGCCGCGGGTGCGACTGGAGCCGCCTCGACGGCGGCGGGTGCCTCCGCGGTCGGTTCCGCGGCCGGCGCCTCCTCCTCGTCGAGCTCGGGCTCGGGATCGGTGTCGGTGGCGAACAGCACCGCCGCGTCGCGCTCGGAGTTCAGCACTTCCGTTGTGGTGTGCGAATACTCGGGCAGCTTCAGCGTGTTGGCGGCCAGGCCCGCGACGGTCGGGGCCGACTTGACGCCGATCTCGACGAACCGCTCGATGCCGAGACCGCCCGCGGCCTCCTCGATGAACAGCAGGTCCTGCGTCTCGATCCAGCGCACCGGGCTGGCGAACTGCCACGCCAACAACTCGATCACGATCTTGCGGCACAGCTCGCGCGGCCGTTCGTTGCGCCACGTGTCGTAATCGGCGAGGATCTCGTCGAGCGGCTCGGCCGGCACCAGATCGCGGATCTCCTGGATGAAGTCGCGATCCAGGCTGAACGGCCGCGGCACCAGGTTCGGGATGTAGCGGCCGACGATCAGGTCGGGATCCTTGTCGCGCGGCATGACGCGCTCCAGCGAGCGGCGGAAATCGTCGACGCCGACCCGCAGCACCGACGAGTGGAACGGCACGTCGATGCCGGGCACCAGGATGAACGACCGCTTGCCACCGGTGATCTGGCGGCGCTTCTCGACCTCTTCCTCCAGCGCCTCCAACCCGCGGACCGTGCCCGCGACGGCGTACTGCGAGCCGCGCAGGTTGAAGTTGACGATCTCCAGGAATTCGCCCGTGCGCTCGGAGATCTCGGCGACGAAGTCGACGACCTCGGAGTCATCGAGGTCGATCTGCGACGGCCGGATCGCGGCCAGCCGGTAGTTGGACCGGCCCAGGTGGTCGCGCGGCACGATGTCGTGCATCTTGCTGCCGCGGTGGAACACCACCTCCAGCAGCGCTTCGAGTTCGTACACGCCGCTGACGCACGCCAGCGCGGTGTACTCGCCCACGGAGTGGCCGCAGGCGATCGCGTCCTCGACGAACGCGCCCTTCTCGCGCATCTCGGCGACCTGGGCGGCGGCGACGGTGGCCATCGCGACCTGGGTGAACTGGGTCAAGAACAGCACGCCGTCGGGATGGTGGTAGTGCACACCGCTGGCGATCAGGCTGGTCGGGTTGTCGCGCACCACGTGCAGCACCGAGAAGCCCAGCGTCTCGCGGGTGAACTTGTCGGCGGCGTCCCACACCTTGCGGGCGGCCTTCGAGCGGGCGCGGACCTCCATCCCCATCCCCTTGTGCTGGATGCCCTGCCCCGGGAACGCGTAGACGGTCTTGGGCGCGGCCAGCTGCGCGGTCGCCGACATCACCAGCTCGCCGCCGACCTTCGCGCTGACCTCGATGATCTCGGCGCCCCGGTCGATGCCGACGCGGTCGACGCGGAACTCGATCTCGTCGCCCGGCAGCACCATGCCGAGGAAGCGCGACGTCCAGCCGACGACTCGGGCCGGCGGGCCGGGCTTGCCGTCGGTCGCGGTGACGGCGTGCTGCGCGGCGGCGGACAGCCACATACCGTGCACGATGGGCGATTTCAGGCCGGCCAGCAGTGCCGCGGCGCGGTCGGTGTGGATCGGGTTGTGGTCACCGGAAACCACCGCGAACGCGCTCATGTCGGTCGGCGCGACGACAGCGACGTCGCGGCGGCGCCGGCGCGGCGTGTCGTTGGCGTTGTCGGTGATGGCACCGCCCGCGCGCGGCGGGTCGGGCAGCTCGGCGGAGCCGGTGCGGCCGCGGATCGCGAACCGTTCCTCGAGCTTGGCGTAGCCGGTGCCGTCCGCGCCCGCGATCTGCACCGACACCGGCACGACGCGGCCGTACTCGGTGTCGGTGGCCGGGGAAACCGTTGCGGTGACGGTCAATTCGGCGCGCTCCTTGGGCATCGGAGCGAGCAGGTGCGCGGCATGGTCGAGGTGCACCAGGCTGAGCAGGCCCTCGACGACCGGGAAGCCGTCCTCGGTGACCGCGGCGCCGATGGTGGCGAACACCGCCGGCCAGCACAGGCCGACGAGCGCGTCGGGCACCAGGCTCAGGCCGGGCGCCAGCGGCGCGCCGAACGTCGCCGTCACACCGGTGTGGTCGGCCACCTTCTCCGGATCCCAACCGACGGTGACGGTGGCGGTGCCGTCCTGCACCGGCGGCAGGGCGTCCGGACCGTCGACGCCCGCGGCGATCGCCAGCACCGAACGCATGGCCTTCGACGCGTCCTCGACGGTGACGACCGGCATCCCGCCGTTGACCGTGCACGGCGGCAACGTGAACCGGATGTCAATCCAGATGTCGGACAGCGGGACACTGAGGACCACGTCGCCGTTGGCGCCGAGCTCAAGGCGTGAACCAGTGGAAGGGTGCGTGGCGGAACGGTTTTCGTTGACCTGCCACTCGTCCGGCGCACCGATGCGGTGCACCGGGTTGATCGCGGTGCGCCCGGCCCACAGCACGTCGGGCGAGTCCAGAACCACCGACAGCGGTCCGGTGACGTCGGCGCGGGCCTGGCGGCGGGAGACCACCGGCACCGGCTGCGCACCGGAGGCCAGCACCTCGTCGATCGTGGCCTGCTCGAAGCGGTCGAGCAATTCGCCGACCGGCTCGTCGACCCGGGTGATGCCGGCCACCGCCTGCGTGCCCGGGATGATGCACACCTGGTCGGCGCTGTAGCGCGCGTCGTGGGCCTGCCACAGCGAGTCGCTGCGCCACCAGCGCCGCACGTCCTTGTCGATCACCGGCACGAAGTTCACCGGCTTGCCCGGCGTCTTGCACAGGGTGATGAAGAACGGCACGTCAGCTGGATGCAGCTGGATCGTCTCGGCGTCGGGATACCGCTCGCGCAGCTTGGCGATGGCCTGCTGCGGATTCTCCAGCAGCGCTTGGCTTTCGGGGTCCGGGCCGAACAGCGTGTCAATCGGACCCGAGTCCTGCGGATGCAACCGCGCCTCGGCGCGCTTGAGCATCTCGGCGAAGCGGTCGCGCCAGGTGTCGGCCAGCCACGGGCTGCCGGGCGATGCGGTGTCGGCGGTGCTGTTGCCGTCGCCGATCGCCAGCTCGACGTACCGCTGCAGCCACTGCAGGTAGGTCATGTCGCCGACGTCGCCGAAGTACGGCTTGCAGGTGGCCGCCATCGCGGCGATGATCTCGTCGCGGCGGGCGGCGACGGCCTCGGCATCGCCTGCCACCTCGTCGAGCAGTCGCCCGCAACGCGACGCGGCGTTGTCGATCTCGTGGATGTCAGCGCCGAGTTGGCTTCGGCTGGAAGCCATCCCGTTCTGCGCCTTGCCCGCGCCGATCCACTGGTCGGTGCCCTTGGTCTCGACCAGCATCTGCTTCACCTGCGGCGAGGTGGTGGCTTCCTTGGTCGCCATCGCCGCGGTGCCGACCAGAATGCCGTCCACCGGCATGACCGGGAAGCCGTAGGCCTCGGCCCACCGCCCGGACAGGTACTCGGCGGCCTTCTCGGGCGTGCCGATGCCGCCGCCGACACACACCGTGATGTTCGACAGCTTGCGCAGATCCGCGTAGGTGTTCAGCAGCAGGTCGTCGAGGTCCTCCCACGAGTGATGACCGCCGGCGCGCCCACCCTCGATGTGCACGATGATGTCCTTATCCGGCACCTCGGCGGCGATCTTGATGACCGATTTGATCTGGTCGACCGTGCCCGGCTTGAACACCACGTGGCTGATGCCGACGGAGTTCAGCTCGTCGATCAGCGCGACGGCCTCCTCCAGTTCGGGGATGCCCGCCGAGATCACGACACCGTCGATCGGCGCGCCGGACTGACGGGCCCGCTGCACCAAGCGTTTTCCGCCGATTTGCAGCTTCCACAGATACGGGTCGAGGAACAGCGCGTTGAACTGCACCGCGCGGCCGGGCTCGAGCAGTTCGGTCAGCTCGGCGATGCGCTTTTCGAAGATCTCCTCGGTGACCTGACCACCGCCGGCCAGTTCGGCCCAGTGGCCGGCGTTGGCCGCCGCGGCGACGATCTTGGCGTCGACGGTGGTCGGCGTCATGCCGGCGAGCAGGATCGGCGACCGGCCGGTCAGCCGGGTGAACTTGGTGGACAGCTTGACCGACTTGTCCGGCAGCTCCACCAGCGTCGGCGCGTAACTGCGGTACGGCGGCTGGATTTCGGGCGCCGCGCCCGCGGTGAACAACCGGCGCTGGCCGTCACGGGTCGCGGCGGCCACGATCCCGATGCCCAGACCGCGGATCACCGGGGCGGTCAGGCGGGTCGCGGTGTCGCTCGGCCCGAGGTCGATGATCCACTTCGCCCCGGCCTGATGCAGCTCCTCGACCTGAGCCACCCAGTCGACGTGGTCGATGAAAATCTTCTGCGACATCTCGCGCGCGAGTTCGCGGTCCACGCCGACCTTTTCGGCCCACTCGTCGACCAGCGCGATGCCGTCGGCCAGCCGCGGGGTGTGGAAGCCGACCTCGACGGGCAGTTTGTAGAACACCGGGCGGAACACGGCGCCGCCGCGAATCTTGTTCTTGCGCTCGGCCTCTTCCTTCTCGGTGATCTTCTGGCAGTACAGCTCGAAGCGCGACAGCTGTTCGGGCGTGCCGGTGATGACGACGGCGCGCCTGCCGTTGCGGATCGACAACGCGGGCGCCTGCACGGTGCGCACGTCCTGCGCGAAGTCCTCCAGCAGCTCGGCGATCCGCTTCGGGTCGACGTTGACGACCGAGAGCATCGGCGACTCGTCACCGCGGCGCACCATGCCGCGTCGCCGCGACATCAGCGAGCCGGCCGCTCCGATCAACTGGCCCATGGCCAGGATCTCGACGTCGCGCGACCCACCGGCCTTGAGCGACTCGACCGCCGTGACGCCCTGGGAATGGCCCGCGACCGCGACCGGCGGGTGACCCTTCAGATCCAGGCCCTGGCGCTCCAGCGCGCGAATGGCGGCCATCTGGGTCAGCAGGATGCCCGGCCCAGAGATCGCCGCGGTCATCAGGTCCTTCTCCGGGGGCAGCGGCTCGTCGGCGGCCAACGCCCGAATCCACTTCAACGGTTCGAAACCGATGGGACGCACCACGACGAGCTCGCGCGCGAGCGGCTCGAGCAGCAGCTCGGCCTCGGCGACCAGCTCGCTGATCTCGGACTCGATGCCCGCCGAGCTGACCAGCTCCTCGAGGTTGCCCAGCCATTCACCGCCCTGACCGCCGAAGATCACCCCATAGGGCTCGCCGGCATGCAGACGATCGACGAGAGCGTGCGGGGTGCTGTGCGATTCCCGGAGGGCCAGGTCGGAGGGCGCTCGGTGCTGCTCGTGGATCGTCACGTCTCGTTATCTCCCTCAGTGCTTCTCTCGCGCGGACTCGCTCTAGTCGCTGTGGTCGTCTCTGAAAGGCTGTGGTGGCCGCGCGTCCCTGCGGGCCGTGATTCGGCGTCGAATCGACCGGGTCGTCTCGGGATCCGCCGGGATCCGGACACTCCGGCCGTACTAAGAGTGTCATAAGAGACCGCCCCATTTTCCCGCCCCAAATGGTTACTAGCGAGTTCTACGCATGGGTAACAGCGACTTGGGTAACAGCGGGCACCGAACCCGCAGGATTGTCGCGGGACAAACGTCCTGCATGCAGGTGGTTACGGTTGAGTAAGAACAACACCGCTGATCACGGCAGTATTGTTACCGAATCGTTATATTAGTTTTTTCGCCCGATTCGGGCCGCGCCGCAATGCGACGGCGCGCCGAGAATTGTCTCGTCGCCGCGGCCGGCGACCGAGAGGAGTTTGCTGCGATTACTTACCGATCGGTAAGGTTTTTCAGTCCCACTGGCCGAAGCGCGGCTTGAGAATGTGGTTGACGTCCACCCCGACGCCGCCGACCGAACGCTTGTCGATCTCGACCTGATGCAGATGTGCGGCCGGATGGGCGACCTTCCCGGGCGAGCCCCAGTTGTGCTGCCAGAAGTACGACCCCAACCCGTCCTGCACCGCCCATTCGATGGTCTTGGAGTTGGCGTACACCCCGACCCGCTGGTGGCCCAGCACCGCCTCCCAGCCCTTCAGATAGGGTGCCACCTGCTGTTTGTACTGCTCATAGGTCGGGTCGTCGTCGATCGACGCGTAGATCGGGGCGCCGTAGGAGCCGCCCGCGGCGACGTGCAGCTGCCAGCCCCGCTTGGCGTGTTTGACGCCGGCTTGGTAGCCACCCAGCCAGTCGGCGGTGTCCTGCTTGCCGTACTGGTAGCAGGACACGATCTTCAGCCCGTGTGCATAGAGGTCGCGCGCCTCGGCGAGCTGGATCGGCTTGCCCAGCATCCACTCACCGCCGGGCCGGCGGTCGGAGACATACCTGATGGCGCCCAGCGCACCGGCCGCGCGCAGGTCGGCGGCCCTGATGACGCCCGCGGCGTAGTCGAGCAGCACCCCCAGCGGGGCCGCCGACGCGTGTGCCGCGAGCACCGACGCCAGGCCGGTGCCCAGCGCCAGGGTCGCCGGTGCCACGGCGGCCCCTTTCAGCAGGTCGCGGCGGGAGATGCGCACGTGCCACAGGGTACGACAGGAGTATCAATTTTCACGTCAGCGCCACTTGTCACAGGTGTATCAAGATTCGGCCGGCTGCGCGTGGAGTCTGCGTCCAGACTGTGCCCGCGGCCCGGTACACCGCCGTGGACGCAGAAATGGGCGCGCCCGGGCGAGGTTGCCCAGCGAACCCGCGTTGCTCCCGCGGTTCGACCGCGGGAGTCCATACGATTCGGCCATGCCCGCGGAGCCGCCCGCCGATCTCGCGGGTCTCGTCGGCGCCCGCCCCGGCCGCGCGCGGTGGCGCACCGTGCTGGCGCTGGGCGCGTGTGTCGTACTCGTGCTGGGCGCCACCGCCTGCGGCGGGCCGCGGTCCGGCGGGCGCCCGGCACCGCCGGATCTGGAACCGCTCAGCGCGATCGGTGAGGGCGAAGGCCGGCTCAACATCATCGCGTGGGCCGGCTACGCCGAGGACGGCTCCACCGATCCCGACGTCGACTGGGTGACGCCGTTCGAAGAGGAGACCGGCTGCCGGACCACCGTCAAACTCGGCAACACCTCCGACGAGATGGTGCAGCTGATGCGGTCCGGACAGTACGACGGCGTGTCCGCGTCCGGCGACGCGACGCTGCGGCTGATCTACGGCGGGGACGTCGCACCGGTGAACACCGAGCTGGTGCCGAACTACGCGTCGATCTCGTCGTTTCTCAAAGACAAGTCGTGGAACTCGGTGAACGGGCAGATGTACGGGATTCCGCACGGCTGGGGCGCGAACCTGCTGATGTACAACATCCAGGTCGTCACCGACGCGCCGAACTCGTGGGCTGCGGTGTTCGACGACGCGGGCGAATACAAGGGCCGCGTCACCGCGTACGACTCCCCCATCTACATCGCCGACGCCGCGCTGTATCTGTCCAAGACCAAACCCGAACTCGGCATCAAGGATCCGTACTCGCTGACTACCGAACAACTCGACGCCGCCACCGAACTACTGAAGCAGCAGCGCGAGAACATCGGCGTGTACTGGTCGGACTACACCAAGGAGGTCGAGGCGTTCGAGTCGGGCGCCGCGGTGATCGGCACCACCTGGCAGGTGATCGCGAACACGATCGGCGCGCGCAACCGGGTGCAGGTGAATACCGTTCTGCCCAAGGAGGGTTCGACCGGTTGGTCGGACACCTGGATGATCTCGGCGAAGGCCGCGCATCCCAACTGCATGTACAAGTGGATGAACTGGATCTCCTCACCGGAGATCAACGCGCAGGTGGCCGAGTACTTCGGTGAGGCGCCGGCGAACGCGCAGGCGTGCGAATACACCACCCAGCCGGACTTCTGCGAGATCTACCACGCCACCGACGAGAAGTTCGCCTCGCGGATCCATTACTGGACCACGCCGCAGCAGGACTGCGTGGACGGCAGCGGCGACAACTGCACCGCCTACAGCGAGTGGGTCGACCGTTGGCACCAGATCAGACGCCGATGAGTTCGTCTGCCGCACAGGTTGTTTCAGTCCCTGGCCGACGGCGCTAGCGGGTGCTCTTCGACCGCTTCGCCTGCCGCGCCCCCTTGTTCTGACCGCTGAGCACCACCGACGCGGTGTACTCGGTGCCGGCATTGTTCGCCTGCTCGTGCAGGGCGCGGTCCAGCCGGCTGGAGACCACGCTGCTCCACAGGTCGCGGTAATCCTGCACGACACTGCTGAACTCGCCGATCTGCTCGGGGCCGGGCGCGTAGTCCTTGCCGAACTGGGCGGCGATGAAGTCGTCGAGTGCGCGCACGAACCGGGCCGCCAGGCCGTCGATGGCCTCGCGCGTCGCCTCGTCGATGTGCAACAGGGCGCGCACATAGACCAGCGGTTCGGCGGAGCGGGCCACGATGTCGCCGATCCGGGTGTCCGTCATCACGATGCGACCGTCCACCAGTTCGGCCAGGCCGTAGTCGATGAGGCGGCGCGCTTCCTCGCTGTCGGGCGGGATGTCGACGGCCGGGCGCGCCGGTTTGGCCGCCGCACCGGCGGACGACCGCTCCGCGGGCGCCTCCGGGCCCCGCCCGGGACCGAGCACCGCCCGTTGGATGCCGAGGATGTCGGCGAGGTCGGCGCCCTGGCGCATGCTGGCGAAGAACTCGGCGATGTGCGCCGAGTTGAACCCCCGCCGCAGTAGTTGGTTGATCGTGCGCAACTGGGAGAGGTGGTAGTCGTCGTAGTACGCCGACCTGCCCACCCGGCGGGGCGGGTCGAGCAGCCCGCGTTCCCGGTACGCGCGGATGTTGCGCGCACTGACCCCCGAGATCTCTGCGAGCTCGTCGAGCCGATACTCAGCCAAGGCCGAGCCTCCCCACCACCCCCTGGTCGCGGCCTGGTGCTGCACCGCGTCGCTTCATGCGCTCACTCTAACCGCGCGGCGGGGTTTGTGAGCGAAGTCCGTGGCCACCGCCCACATGGCCGTCAGCTATTTACGCAAGGCATCACTATCTGCGGCTATCGGTGAATTATCGAAATCGTCGCCGTTCGCTGCCTGGCTCCTCAGCCAACTCGATTACCTACTCGTGAGTCACTTCACCGACCAGGGATTGGCCCCGGTGAGCCCGGGTAGGCAACCATGGAGCGCGAACTCCTGGCGAAAGTGAAGCCGAACGTGACGTGGAAGGTTGCCCGGGTGCGTGCGTGGATCGTCTGGGTGACCGGACTGCTCGCCTACATCGTCGCCGTCCTCGACCGCACCACACTCGGCGTCTCCGGTCTGGACGCCGCCGACCGGTTCCACGCCGGCCCGACCCTGCTGTCGACCTTCGTCGTGCTGCAGGTGATCGTCTACGCCGGCGCCCAGGTGCCGGCCGGTCTGCTGCTGGACCGGTTCGGTTCCAAGGCGCTGATCCTGTCCGGCGCCGCGCTGATGACGTCGGGTCAGTTCGTGCTCGCGTTCACCGAATCGCTGCCCGCGGCGATCGGGGCGCGAGCCGTGCTGGGTCTCGGTGACGCGTTCACGTTCATCTCCGTGCTGCGGCTGGTTCCGCACTGGTTCGCACCGCGGCAGGTTCCGCTGATCACCCAACTCACCGGGATCTGTGGACAACTGGGGCAGGTGTTGTCGGCCATTCCGTTCTTCGCCGTGCTCACCGCGTCGGGCTGGACCACCGCGTACGTCGGGGCGGCGGCGCTCGGGGTGGTGTCGATGGTGCTGACGCTGTCGCTGGTGAAGAACACCCCGAACGGCAACGTCGTCGAGGCGGAGACGATGTCGGTGCGCGAGACCCTGGTCAGCGTGAAGACGGTGTGGCTGCGGCCGGGAACGCGCCTGGGGTTCTTCACCCACATGGGCACGCAGTTCTCCGTCACGGTGTTCGCGCTGATGTGGGGTGTGCCGTATTTGACGGTTGCCCAAGGAGTTTCGAGTCAGGTCGCGGGCTCGCTGCTGACCGTGTCGGTGGTGGCCGCGATCTCGTCGGGCATCGTGGTGGGCGTGTTGACGGGCCGCCACCCGCACCGGCGGTCCCGGTTGGTGCTGGCCATCATCGCCAGCAACGTCGCGGTGTGGACGGTGGTGCTCGCCCTGCCGGACCCGGCACCGCTGTGGCTGCTGGTGGTGCTGGTCGTCGTTATCTCCGTCGGCGGCCCCGGCTCGATGGTGGGCTTCGACTTTGCCCGCACGTTCAACCCCAGCGCCACGCTGGGCACCGCCTCGGGCCTGGTCAACATGGGCGGCTTCATCGCGTCGCTGCTCGTCATGCAGGCGGTCGGGGTGATCCTTGACGCGCTCGGGGCGATCTCGTTCGAGTCCTTCCGCGTGGCGTGGTGCGTGCAGTACCTGATCTGGGGCTTCGCGGTCACCGGCATCCTCATCACCCGCGGCAAGGCCCGCAGGCTGATGAAGGCCGAACAGGAGCGGATGCTGCTGGAGGACTTCCAGACGCGTCCGGCGCCGGCCGGCTAGCGGCTGCGCGCCGACGCCCGCCGGTTGGCCTTCTTGATCGCCGAGACCAATTCGGACTTGTTCATCGTCGACCGGCCGGAGATGTCCAGCCGGCGCGCGACGTCCATCAGGTGCCGCTTGGAGGCGTTGGCGTCGACGCCCTCGGCGGACCTGCCCGTCGGGTTGGGTCCCCCGCTCTTCGCGCGCGTATCCGAGGGGCCCTTGCGGGATTTCGGCTCCCAGTGGTCACCGACCTTCTCGTAGCTGTGCTTGAGTGCGTCGTAGGCGACGCGGTGCGCGCGCTCCCCCTCGCCGTACTGCTTGACCGCGGAGTCGTGGGCCTTGGCGAACGTGCGCTGGGCCTTGGCATCCGATTTCTGCAGGGTGCTGGGCAGCTCGCTCTTGCGGGCGCTGCCGCTCTTGGTCGTCTTGGGCATCTGGTGCTCCTGGTGTCGAGCCGGTGGGCTGACGAAGGCGTACCACCGCGGCGAAGCGGTCAAACCCGCGCGGGCGCCCCGGACTCGCACCGACAGGAGTAGTGCACTACGCATGTGCCGGTGCCGGGCGCGGCGACACGATCGAGGCATGAGCCAGTTCTCGGTGCAGCTGCTCGGTGAATTCGCCGTTCACCGCGGAACCGAACGCATCGACCTGCCGCCGGCCTGCCAGCGACTGGTCGCGCTCATCGCGCTGAAGCGTGGCCCCGCGCACCGGTTGTGGCTGTGCGCGAACCTGTGGCCGCATGTGCAGACTCACAAGGCGATCGCCAGCCTGCGGTCGGCCATCTGGCGGCTGCGACCGGTCGGCGCCGGCGCGATGCTGGCCGCCGATCCGCAGTACCTGCAGCTGGCCCCGGATGTCACCGTGGACTGGCACCGGTCGGTCGACCTCATCGGCAGACTGCTCGACGGGCGCATCGACGCGCCGCTGGTGGCCGAGGCGCTGCCACTGCTGCGCCGCGGTGAGGTGCTCGACAGCTGGACCGAGCGCTGGGTGGCGCCCGAGCGTGAGCGGTATCGCGACATGCGCACGAAGGCGTACGACAGGCTCCGTCACGGGGCAGGCAAGCACGTCGTCCATCGCCCCACCGTGGCCGAGTGCGACCGGGAACGGAGTGAACCATGACCGCGCTGATGTTGCTCGGTGTCTCGGTCTGCGTGGGGCTGACCGCAGTCGCCGTGTACGACCTGCAGGTACGCCTGGAGCGGTGGGATTACGAACGCCACGTCAACGACTGATCAGTCGGCGATACCGCCGCCGGCGGATCGACGGCGGCGCAGTGCCAAGATACGGGGGTGACCTCACCGCCGGAGCCCTACGCAGTGGGCGTCGTGCTGGCGGCGGGTCTGGGCACCCGGGTCGGCGCCGACGGCAATAAGGCATACCTGCGGCTGGCCGGTCGCGCGATGGTGACCTGGTCGCTGGACGCGCTGACCGGAGTCACGCACATCGCCCGCACGGTGCTGGTCTATCGCAGCGGAGAGCGCGATCTCGCCCAGCGCACGGTCGCGAGCGAGCTGCCGGGCGCGGCGGTGGACTTCGTCGAGGGCGGCGCCACCCGGCACGCCTCGGAGTTCAACGTGCTGCAGTATCTGGCGCCGGACATCGAGTCCGGTGCGGTCGATGTAGTCGCCATCCACGACGCGGCCCGGCCGCTCGCCGGGCCGGACATGTTTGTCACCGCCGTGGCGGTGGCGCGCGAGATCGGCGGTGCGATACCGGCACTGCCCGCCGACGACGTGGTCGCCGTCGCGCCGCGCCTCGCGCGGGTGACCGATGCGGGCCGGCCCGTCCGGGTGCAGACGCCGCAGGCGTTTCGCGCGGCACCGTTGCTGGCCGCGTACCGGTCCGCGGCAGCGGGCGGCTTCGAGGGCACCGACACGGCGTCGTGCGTCGAGGCGTTCACCGACCTCGAGGTGCGCACCTTCCCCGGCGAACGACGCAACCTCAAGGTCACCTACGCCGACGACATCGCCGTCGCCGCACGGCTTCTCACGACCCGCGCAGGTCCGGCCGCCGGCTCGCTATGAGCGCGTCGACGTACTGGGCGTCGCGCGGCAACACGACCAGAAAGGCATCGGCGTCGCCGTCGACCAACGTGATCGGCACTCCCGCGTCGACCGCCGCCGAGAACGGATCCCCCGGCCCGGTGAGCAACTCGCCCAGCCGCTTTCTCTCGAATCCGCGCGGGGACTGCCCCTCCCGCAGCGTCGACCGGTCGAGGGTGGCGGTCACCGACCCGACGTCGTCGACCGTCTTCACACTGTCGGTGACCGGCAGCGCGGGCGCGACGACCTCAGCGCCGTCTCGCAGTCCGGTCAGCACGCGATGCTGCACGTCTGCCGGGGTCAGCGGGCGCGCAACGTCGTAAAGCAGCAGGTGCGACGCCGAAATCCGTTCGCGGTCAAGGTAATCCACCGCAGCACGCACGCACTGCACGTCGGTCGCATCGCCGGTTACGGACACCACCGCAGCTGTCAGATCCGCCACCTCGGCCCGCGCCTCGGCGGTCAGCGGCTCGGCGGCCGCGACGACGACGCGACCGGGCTCATCGACGGCCGCGAGCGCCAGCCGCACCACCCGCCGCAGGGCCGACTCCCCCGCCACCGCATCGAACGCCGTCGCCCTCTCGACCGATTGCGGCAGCGGCACAATGCCGGAAAGCCGCACGCTAGACCGGGTCGAACGCGTCGATCAACCAGCGGTCGTCCACCTTGGTCAGGCCGACCTTGACGCTGCTCGCCGCGAACGCGCCGTCGGGGTTCTCCTTGCTCGTCGTCACCTGGTTGATGAACACCAGCACCTGCGCCGACGTCGGATGCAACTCCATGACCCCGGCGCGGACCACCGCCGCCTCGGTTCTCACCTGCTTCTCCCGGGCGGCGGGGGTGACGATCTGCTCGGTGAATTGCGTGTAGTACGAGAGGAAGTCGCCGGTCAGGTTCGACTTGGCGGCCGCGAAATCCTCGTCGAGGGAGTCGGGAGAGTACGACAGCAGCGCGATCGTGCCCTCCTTGGCGGACTCCAGCACCTCGTCGGCGACCGCTTCGTCGGTCGCCTGGTCGACGCGGTACTCGAAGAAGTACACCCACGCGGCCAGCCCGGCCGAGAGCACCAGCGCCGTCACCACGAGGATCGCGCCGAGCTTGCGCCGCGCGGCGGACCGCGCCCTGCGCGGCAGGCTCCTCCCGGCGTTCGCGGGGGCAGCCGCAACGGGCGGGTCGGCGGGGGCGTTCGCGGACGACGGCTCGGTGAGCTCGACGGCGGTGCTGCTCTCCTCCGCGCGTGACTCGTCGTCGGTCGGTGAGGTCTTCTCGTCGTCGGTCACGGCACGAACTCCACTTTCGACATCTTGATCTGGTCACCCTCGCGCTGCAGCTCGACCGACAACCGCCAGGCGCGCGGTTCCTCCTTCGCCCCGGCGGAGTTGGTCACCCGCGACGTCGCCGCGACCAGCACCGTGGCCTTGTCCTGATCCATCCTCTCGACAGCGGTGGCGGTCACCGTCACGTCGGTGACCACCTTCGAGTCCTTGGCGACCTTCACGAAATCCTGGGCCTGCTGCTCGAAGTCCTTCTTGAATTCGCCGGTGGCGTTGTCGATGATGCGCTTGACGTCCTCTTCGGCGTTGTTGAAGTTCAACGACATCAGCGTCACCACGCTCTGCCTGCCTGCCGCCGCGTATTCGGCGTTCAGCCGGCGGTCCTCCTCGGCCTTGCGGTGCTGCCAGATCGCGAAGCCGCTGAACCCGAGCAGCCCGAGCGTCAGCACCAGCGCCAGCGTGATCGCCACCCACTTGGCGACGAGCGCCGTCCGGCCTTTGGCCGCGTCGGCCGGTTCGGCGCTGTTGGTCGCCGCATCGTCGGTGTCGGTGTCGGACTCGGCGACCTCGGTCTCGGCCGCGTCCTCGGTGTCACCAGCGGTGACCGTGTCCTGCGGAGCCCGCTTGGCCTCCGCCTCCCGGCGCAGTCGCAACGCCTTGGCCCTGGCGCGGGCGGCGGCGGCCAGCGCCTCCGCTTCGGCGGCCTCGGCCTCGGCTTGTTCGGCCAGCGCGAGCACGTCCGCCTCGGCGGTCGCGGCCGCGACGGTGTCCTCGGGCGCGGCGCCCTTCTGGGCGTCGGTCACCGACGCACGGCGCCTGAATGACGGCACGGCGACCTCCTTCTGCCCCCACTGCTCATGAGAATGCGGTTATCCGTTCGTGAGTTTCGCCGCGACGATACCGGCCTGCGCAGGGCCCCGCAAACATGCGTCTTCCTGCGGAAATGTCATTGGCGGGCTCAGCGCAGTCTGTCTTTCATCACTTTGCCGGTGGCGTTCAACGGCAACTCGTCGAGGAACTCTACATAGCGCGGCACCTTGTAACCCGCCATTCGGTCGCGGCTCCACGCGATCAGTTCCTCCGCGGCGACGTCATGCCCCGTTTTGACGACCACGAACGCCTTACCTACCTGTCCCATCCGCTCGTCGGGCACGCCGACCACCGCGGCCTGGGCCACCGCTGGGTGCTCGAGCAGGAAGCCCTCGATCTCGGCGGGGTAGGCGTTGAACCCGCCGACGATGAACATGTCCTTCTTGCGGCCCACGATCCGCAACCGGCCCGATTCGGTGAAGCTGCCGAGGTCGCCGGTGTGCAGCCACCCGTCGGCGTCGATGGCCTCGGCCGTCGCCTTCGGATCGTCGAGGTAGCCCTGCATCACGTTGTACCCGCGGACCAACACCTCGCCGTCGTCGGCGATGCGCACCTCGACGTCCTCGCACGGCAGCCCCGCGGTGGTGGCGACGTCCTCGGCGCTGTCTCCCGGCCGCGACAGTGTCACATTGCCGGCCTCGGTGAGCCCGTAACCCGTCATCAGCGACTGGAACGGCAGTTCGTCGCGGATGCGGCGGATCAACTCGACCGGGATGTCCGCGGCGCCGGTCACCGCCGCGCGCAGGCTGGCCAACCGGTCCTTGTCCGGCACGGCCAGCAGCGAGTGGTACAGCGTCGGTGGGCCGGGCAGCATTGTGATCCGTTCCCGCTCAATGATCTCCACCGCTCGGTCGATGTCGAACGCGGCCATCGGCAACATCGTCGCACCCCGCAGGAACGACGCGACGAGGCCGGCCTTGAGCCCGAACGTGTGGAAGTAGGGATTGATCATCAGGTAGCGGTCGCCCTCGCGGAGGTCCGCCAGCGTCGCCCACTCCTCGTATGCGCGCAGCGTCTGGCGATGGTTCATCATCGCGCCCTTGGGCCGGCCCGTGGTGCCCGAGGTGAAGATGACGTCGGCGATGTCGGCGCCGTCGACGGGGCGCTCGAACGGTGCACCGCTGGACAGGAAGTCGGACCTCAGGTCTATCACCGGTACGCCCGCCGGCGCCGAATAGTCCAGACCGAGGAAGCCCTTCTGCACCAGCACCGCCTTGGCGCCGCTGCGGGTGATGACGTCGGCGGCCTCCTCGGCCTTGAACCGGGTGTTGACCGGAACCAGCACCCCGCCCGCGGTGAGCAACCCGAACGCCGCGATGATCCACTGCGCCGAGTTGGGTGCCCAGATCGCGACGCGGTCACCCTTCTCGATACCGAGGTCGGCGAATGCGCCTGCGGCGCACCGGATTCGTGCGGCGAGTTCGGCGAAGGACAAGCGCAGCGGACCGTCGGCGCCAGCCGGGCTGTCGCCATAGTCGACTCCGGCCGAATGGTCGCCATAGTCGAC
>ENA-UOVV01000834-UOVV01000834.1-compost-metagenome-genome-assembly--contig:-NODE-834-length-29750-cov-6.362990_pt1 | contig 29750 bp, 27 predicted proteins | sample MGYA00238155_ERZ761577 | MGnify/ENA primary metagenome ERZ761577 (study PRJEB28898, sample SAMN06268775) | compost metagenome | isolation source: Emeryville, CA | place: USA:Emeryville, CA | collected... | reverse complement strand
TGATCGCCCTGCTGCAGCACGGTGTAGATCTGGTTCTCGCCGGGGTAGTACACCGCGGTGATGAACGTGCCGGACTGGCCCTGCACCACCACGTCGAGGCGCAACTGGCTGGGCCGGCCGTCGTTATAGCGGGCCAGCACCCAGCAGCCCTTGATCTCCTCGTTCCACTGGGGATAGGCCTCGAAGTCGGTGACGATCCGCATGATCGCCTCGGCGGGCGCGGCGACCTCGACGGTCTTGCTCACGAGGGGCATTCGACGAGCATATCGACCGGGCGCGCCGACCTTACGTCGCGGAGGCCATCCCGGTTTCCGCAGGCGGCACGCCCAGCGGGGACTCCACACGCACCCGCTCGTCGCGGATCAGGCCGCGCAGCAGCGCGGTGCTGAACTCCTCGGCGATCTCCTGCGCGGTGCGCCTGCCCTGCGGGCGCAGCCACCGATACGAACCCAGGGTCATGCCGATGTAGCCGAGCGCGAGCACGTGCGAGTCGCAGTCGTAGAACTCGCCGCTGGCGATGCCGCGGTCGATCACGTCGCGCACGTGCTCGTAGACCTGGGCCTCCTTCTCCCGGATGTAGGCCACCTGGTCCTCGGTGAACCACTCGGTGATGTACGGCGCCTCCTGGAAGTACACCGCCGCGCGCTCGATGTTGCTCGCGATGCCGACCAGCAGCCGGCGGGTGAAGTGGTAGATGGTCTCGCGCGCCGACGCCGTCGGGTCGTCGTGCAGCGCGTCCACCGTGAAATCGGCGGCACCCTTGTAGATGTCGTAGAGGATCAGCGACTTGCTCGCGTAGTAGTGGTAGACCGTGGCCTTGTTGAGGCCGACCGCGTCGGCGACGTCGTCCATCCGGGTGCCGTGATAGCCGCGCGCGGCGAACAGCTTGGTGGCGACGGCCAGCAGCTCCTCGCGACGGGACATCCCGTTGGACGATCCGTCGCCGGAGGGCGCAGAGGACATTGGCTACTCACTCAAGACGGGCCCGGCGCGCGGGCCGGGACGCTCTATCAACTGGTTGGCAGTTTAGGCGTTGAGGCTGTCGCGGCGGCCACCGCGGGTCTAGACTTGCCCCAGAACCGGCCGCCCGCGAGAGGTGAAGACGTGGATCCGAATCCCGATTATGACGCCAGCGACGAACTCGAGTATGGCGTGAATTGGTTCGCTTGGATCCTTCGCGGCGTATACCCGCCGCCCGCCTATCCGCCGGTATAAGCCTCTTCTGACTCGACGGGCCCGCGCGGAGCGCGGGTGCGTTCTGCGACTTCACCTCATCACCGTTTTCCGCACGGCACCTTCCGTATAAGCGCTTCGCTTACCGACGGGGAGGGGCGCGCGGGCGCCTCCGACGTGGATGGGAGACTCTTCGGATGATTATCGGTATACCGCGCGAGTCTCAGACGGGTGAGACGCGTGTGGCAGCCACGCCGCAGACCGTCGGGCAGCTGATCAAGCTGGGCTACCACGTCGTGGTCGAGTCCAAGGCCGGCGACGCGTCCAGCTTCACCGACAGCGCCTACACCGAAGCCGGCGCCGAGATCGGCTCGCGCGAGCAGGCGCTGGGCGCGGACATCGTGCTCAAGATCAACGCGCCCGCCGACGACGAGATCGCCGCCCTGCGCGACGGCGCGACGCTGGTCAGCCTCATCTCCCCGGCCCTGAACCCCGAGCTCGTCCAGAAGCTGAGCGCCCGGCCGATCACCGTGCTGGCGATGGACGCCGTGCCGCGCATCTCGCGGGCGCAGTCGATGGACGTGCTCTCGTCGATGGCCAACATCGCGGGCTACCGGGCCGTGGTGGAGGCCGCGCACGCCTTCGGCCGGTTCTTCACCGGCCAGGTCACCGCGGCGGGCAAGGTGCCGCCGGCCCAGGTTCTCGTGGTGGGCGCGGGCGTGGCCGGGCTGGCCGCGATCGGCACCGCCGGCAGCCTGGGCGCCATCGTGCGTGCGACGGACCCGCGCCCGGAGGTCGCCGACCAGGTCCGTTCGCTGGGCGGGGAGTACATCGCCATCGAGTCGCCGGAGGCCGAGGTGTCGGCCACCGGCTATGCCAAGGAGATGGGCGACGACTACAAGGCCCGCGAGGCGGCGCTGTACAGCCAGCTGGCCAAGGAAGTCGACATCATCATCACCACCGCGCTCATCCCGGGTAAGCCGGCGCCGCGCATCATCACCGCCGAAATGGTGGCCGCGATGAAGCCGGGCAGCGTGATCGTCGACATGGCCGCGGCCAACGGCGGCAACGTGGAGGGCACGGTCAAGGATCAGACCGTCGTCACCGACAACGGCGTGACGATCATCGGCTACACCGATCTGGCCGGCCGCCTGCCGGCCACCGCTTCTCAGCTGTACGGCACCAACCTGGTCAACCTGCTCAAGCTGCTCACCCCGGAGAAGGACGGCAAGCTCGTCCTCGACTTCGATGATGTGGTGCAACGCTCGATCACCGTGGTGCGCGACGGCGAGGTCACCTGGCCAGCGCCGCCGGTGCAGGTCTCGGCGGCACCGGCCGCCGCCACCACCGCGACGCCCGCCGAGGTCGGTCCGGCCAAGAAGCCGATGTCGACCGCGCGGCGGTTGGGTTTGACGTTCGCCGCTGCGGCACTGGTGTTCTTGTTGATAGCGCTGTCGCCGGCCGCGCTCCAGGTGCACCTGACGGTGTTCGCGTTGGCGATCGTGATCGGGTACTACGTGATCGGCAACGTGCACCATGCACTGCACACGCCGCTGATGTCGGTGACCAACGCGATCTCCGGAATCATCGTGGTCGGCGCGCTGCTGCAGGTCGGCCACGGAAACGTCGCGATCACCGCGTTGGCGACGGCGGCCATCCTGCTGGCCAGCATCAACGTCTTCGGCGGCTTCGCGGTGACGCGCCGCATGCTCGCGATGTTCTCGAGGAGCTAGCCCATGTTCTCCATCTCCACCGCCGCGACCGCGGCCTACGTCGTCGCCGCCCTGCTGTTCATCATGGCGCTGGCCGGCCTGTCCAAGCACGAAACCTCCCGGGCCGGAAACACTTTCGGCATAGTCGGGATGGCGATCGCGCTGCTGGCGACCATCGCGTTGGCACTGGCCCGCCACATCGAACCGGTCGGCCTGGCGTTGTTGATCGGTGCGACGATCATCGGCGCCGCGATCGGGTTGTGGCGCGCCAAGGTCGTCGAGATGACCGGCATGCCCGAACTGATCGCGCTGCTGCACTCGTTCGTCGGCCTGGCCGCCGTGCTGGTGGGCTGGAACGGCTACCTGCATGTCGAGGCGGATCCCGGCGGCGCGGAGGCGGCCCATCTGGGCACCGAGGGGATGCTCGGCATCCACTCCGCCGAGGTGGTCATCGGCGTGTTCATCGGTGCGGTGACCTTCACCGGTTCGATCGTCGCCAATCTGAAGCTGTCGGCCCGCATCAAGTCCGCACCGATGATGTTGCCCGGCAAGAACTTTCTGAACGTCGGCGCACTGGTGGTGTTCGCGGCGCTCACGGTCTGGTTCGTGATCGATCCGCAGCTGTGGGTGCTGGCGGCGGTCACCGTGCTGGCGCTGCTGCTGGGCTGGCACCTGGTCGCCTCGATCGGTGGTGGCGATATGCCGGTCGTGGTGTCGATGCTCAACAGCTACTCCGGTTGGGCCGCTGCGGCGTCGGGCTTTTTGCTGTCCAACGACCTGCTTATCGTCACCGGCGCGCTCGTCGGCTCCTCCGGTGCGTACCTGTCCTACATCATGTGCCGGGCCATGAACCGGTCGTTCATCTCGGTGATCGCCGGTGGTTTCGGCATCGAGGCCGGGCCCGCCGACGACAAGGACTACGGCGAGCACCGCGAGATCACCGCCGAGGGTGCCGCCGAACTGCTCGCCTCGGCCAGTTCGGTGATCATCACGCCCGGTTACGGAATGGCCGTCGCCCAAGCGCAGTACGGCGTCGCGGAGCTGACCCGCAAGCTGCGTGAGCGCGGCGTGAACGTCCGGTTCGGCATCCACCCCGTCGCCGGGCGCCTGCCCGGCCACATGAACGTGCTGCTGGCCGAGGCCAAGGTGCCCTACGACATCGTGTTGGAGATGGACGAGATCAACGACGACTTCGACGACACCGATGTCGTGCTGGTGATCGGCGCCAACGACACCGTCAACCCCGCGGCCGCCGAGGATCCGGGCAGCCCGATCGCGGGTATGCCGGTGCTCACGGTCTGGAACGCCAACAACGTCATCGTCTTCAAGCGGTCGATGGCCTCCGGCTACGCCGGCGTGCAGAACCCGCTGTTCTTCCGCCAGAACACCCAGATGCTGTTCGGCGACGCCAAGGACCGGGTGGAGGCGATCAACGCCGCACTCTCCGAAACGGTCACCGCCGGCCACTGATTGACGTCCGCCGATCGGGGGACAGCCCGTTCCCCGGATCGGGGTCTGATCGGCGGAACGACGTCGGCGCCGACCTTCGTGAGAGTTGTTGCCGTGCGAACCAACCGGTTTCGCAGAGGCAGTGACTACCACGAAGGAGGTTCGGATGCCCAGCGATCCCCGGCGCCGCGGACGCAACAGCGTCGCGGGGCTCTTCCTGAGCGGTGTGATGAGCGCCGCCGCCCTCGGGTTCGGCCCGGTCGCCGCGGCGGACCTGGAGAACGAGGACACTGACAGCGCTACTCCGCGGTCCAGCCAGCAGGCCCACGACGCGCGTGCCGCCGCGCAGCAGGCTCGCGATCGCGCTCGCGAACGGCAGGACCGCCTGCGGCAGATGCACGGCCGTCCCGCCGACGCCGCGACGGAGCGGGCGCAGGCCGACCCTGACAATCGCGACGACACCCCCGTCGAGGCGCCATCGGGTCTTCTGGCGGTCGATGGTGAATCGGTCGCACCACCGCCGCTGCTGCTGACGCCCACCCCGCCGAGCGAGGTGCGCAGGGTTCCCCTTCAGGCGCCGTCCCCGGCCGATGCGCCGGCGCTCGCCGAGGACACGCTCATCGTCTCGCCGCACGGCCCGTCGATCTCGACGCCGGTGCCGCATGAGCCGCCCCCGGTGGCGAGCGAGCCGCCGCCGCTGGGGTTCTGGGCGCTGCCCAAGGGGTACTTCCACGTCCGCGACACCGAGGAGGTCTATTCGGTGGGGGGACCGGTTCTGCGCGACGGTCGCTGGTACGCCGTCGACAACCACGGCCGGATCTGGGCGGTCGACCGGGATGTCGCCGGACGCACGCCGGCCGAGTTGGTGGGCCGGGTCCCGTCGGAGGAACCCGGGCCGCCGACGCCGAGGGGGGACGCGCTGCCGGCCCAGCCCTACGGAGCGCCTCTCGACGAGATCGGGCGCTGGTTCAAGAACACCTTCCTCGGCTAGCGGTCCGGCTCGGGCGTCGGGCAGCCTGCCTGCCGCCGGCGCCCGAGCGGGTGCATATCGTGAGGACATGGCTGTCGACCGCGTGTTGCCGACTCAGGAGGCCGAGGACCTCATCGCGTTGACTCGGGATCTCGCCGACAAGGTGCTCGACCCCATCGTCGATGCCCACGAGAAGGCCGAGACATATCCCGAAGGGGTGTTCGCCCAGTTGGGGGCGGCCGGGCTGCTCAGCCTGCCGCAGCCCGAGGAGTGGGGCGGCGGCGGCCAACCGTTCGAGGTCTACCTGCAGGTGCTCGAGGAGATCGCGGCGCGCTGGGCGGCCGTCGCCGTCGCGGTCAGCGTGCACAGCCTGTCCTCGCACCCGCTGCTGACGTTCGGTAGCGACGAGCAGAAGCGGCGCTGGCTGCCCGGCATGCTCTCGGGTGAGCAGATCGGTGCCTACAGCCTCTCCGAGCCGCAGGCCGGATCCGATGCCGCCGCGCTGCAATGCAAGGCGACCAAGACCGACGACGGCTACCTCATCAACGGCGCGAAGGCGTGGATCACCCACGGCGGCCGGGCCGACTTCTACACGTTGTTCGCCCGCACCGGGGAGGGCTCCCGCGGGGTGTCGTGCTTTCTGGTGCCCAAGGATCTGCCCGGGCTGAGCTTCGGCAAGCCCGAGGAGAAGATGGGGCTGCACGCCGTGCCGACGACGTCGGCGTTCTACGACAACGCCGAGTTGGACGCCGACCGGCTGATCGGCGCGGAGGGTCAGGGTCTGCAGATCGCTTTCAGCGCACTGGATTCCGGACGCCTGGGCATCGCTGCGGTCGCGACCGGGTTGGCACAGGCCGCGCTGGACGAGGCGGTGCGCTATGCGAATGAGCGAACGGCGTTCGGCCGCAAGATCATCGACCACCAGGGATTGGGTTTTCTGCTCGCGGACATGGCGGCCGCGGTGGTCACCGCGCGCGCCACCTATCTGGACGCGGCGCGCCGGCGCGACCTGGGCCGGCCGTATTCACAGCAGGCCAGCATCGCCAAGATGGTCGCCACCGACGCCGCGATGAAGGTGACCACCGATGCCGTGCAGGTGTTCGGCGGGGTGGGCTACACCCGCGACTACCGCGTCGAGCGCTACATGCGTGAGGCCAAGATCATGCAGATCTTCGAGGGCACCAACCAGATTCAGCGGTTGGTCATCGCGCGCGGTCTGACTCAGACCTGACCCGGCCGGGCGGTGGACTATTGCCCCGCCGGCGGCTCGGGTGGCGATGCCGCGATGACCGTCGTACCGCGGCCCGGCGCCGAGTCGATCTCGATGGCGCCACCCATCGCGTCGAATCGCGCCAGTAACGAGCCCAGCCCGATGTGACCCTGGGCGACAAAGCGCTCGACGGTGGCCGGATCGAATCCGCAGCCGTCGTCCGCGACGGTCAACACGATTCGATCGGCCACTCGTGACAGCCCCACCCGGACAGTCGTCGCGCGGGCGTGTTTGTGGATGTTGTTGAGCAGTTCTCGCGCCGCCCGATAGATCAGCTGCTGCGACTGCGGCTTGCCCACCTCGTCAAGATCCGCCTCGACCCGGTACTCTCCGCGATTCGCGAACTGCGTCACCAACTCTCGCACCGCCGGGGTCAGCCCCAATTGTGCGAGAACCTGGGGATGCAACGACGACACCGTCGAGCGCAGCGCGGCGGCCGTCTGCTGCAGCGCGGCCCGCACCGACTCCAGCGCCGGATCGCCGATGCGCTCGCCGACCTCGTCGAGGTCCAGCCGCGCGGCCAGCAGCGTCTGCAGTGGGCCGTCGTGCAGATGTTCGGCGACCTCGCGGCTGTGGCGCTCGTCGGCCTGCATCGCCTCTGACACCAACTGCCGACGCATGTCCTGTAACCGCAACACCCGGGCCCGGCGTTGCACCAGGACCATGCACAGCGCCGTGGTCGCCACCGCCGCCCACAGCAAAAAGCCGACGTGGGTGTAGACGATGTTGGGCAGCCCGACGGTGTCATCGCGCTTGGAGTAGACGATCCATACTGCCAAATAGCAAGCCGCCGTGCTGATTCCGAGAATCGCTACCCGCCACGGCCGATCCTGGAACGCCACCGAGATCGGCAGCAGGAAGAACACCGGCAGCAGCGCCGCGGTCGCTCCACCCGACACCAGGCACAGCAGAACGAGCACCAGCACGTCGACCCCGGTCGACGTCCAGTCCGCCCACCGCGGAACCGGTCCGCGCAACACGACGACCAGCCATACCACCGCCAGCACCGCGTAGCTGCCGAGCACCACCGCGTATACCTGCGGCAGCCAGTGGTCGACCTCCCAGATCCAGACCAGCAGCGCGATCAACGCGATCAGCGGCAGCCGCATGATCGCCGTCACCCGAACGGGTTCGGCGGTGAGGAACCGGGTCAGCCGCTCCACGCTATTCCAGCAGCTTGCGGCGCATCGCCTCGGCGACGGCCGCGGCGCGATCGCTGACCCCGAGCTTCTCGTAGAGGCGCTGCACGTGCGTCTTGACGGTCGACGGCGCGAGGTAGAGCTGCTTGGCGATCGCCGGGATGCTGCTGCCTGCCGCGATCAGCTTGAGCACCTCGCGTTCGCGCGGGCTGAGCGCAGGCGCATCCGGTTCGGCCCGCCGGCGGATCTCCCCCGCCAGCCCGGCGGCCAACCGCGGGGCCACCACATCACGGCCCTTCGCGCAGTCGAGCACCGCGTTGACCAACTCCGTGCGGCTGGACTCCTTGGGCAGAAATCCCGCCGCGCCCTCCTGCAGCGCGCGGTAGACGATCTCCGCCTCGTCGTGCGCCGACACCAGCAGCACCCGGGTCGGCAGCTCGTCGCGCACCACCGCGGCGGCCACCTCGGCACCGTCCATGCCGGGCATCCGGTAGTCCAGCAGCGCCACCTGTGGTGAGTGTTCGCGGATCGCGTCCAGCGCGGTGCGCCCGTCCTCGGCCTCCGCGACCACCTCGATCTGGCCGCTGGAGGTCAACGCGCGCACCACGCCGTCGCGAAACATCGGGTGGTCGTCGCCGACCACGACGCGCACCCGCTCCCCGGAACCGTTCGCCACGCGATCAGCTTGTCACAGCAACCTGTCGCGTGGCGGCGGATCCCGAAAGGCGTACGCCCACACGGCGATCGCCGGGCCGAGCCGAGTCAGACCGTGGCGAGCACGTCGGCGGTCTGCAGCGCCTGCGCGACGCCCGAGACGATCGCCGCCAGCCGGATGGCCTCGAAGATCACCGACCGGTCGACACCCGCATCGCGGAGGGTCTTCTCGTGCGCGGACACACAGTGGCCGCACCCGTTGATCGCCGATACCGCCAGCGACCAGAGCTCGAAGTCCTCCTTGGCCACCCCCGGATTGCCGATGATGTTCATCCGCAACCCGGCGCGCAGGTCGTCGTAGGCACCGTCGAGCTGGCCCCTGGTGCGATAGAAGACGTTGTTCATCCCCATGATCGCGGCGGCGCCCAGGGCGGCGTTGTAGGCCTCCTGGCTGAGGATGTCCAGCGCGTCCTCGGCGATCTCACGCAGCAGCCGCTCGTTGCCGGTCGCGGCGGCGGTGGCCACCAGTGCGCCCCAGAGCCGCTCCTCGGACAGCTCGGTGCTTCGCACGATGCTGCCGAAGTTGAGCTTGAGGTCCTTGGCGTACTCCGGGAGCGCTTCCTTGATGTTGTCGATGCTCACCGGCTAGACCGCCTCGGCCAGCAGTTCGGTGACGTTGATCGTCGGATCGCCCTTCTTCCAGTTGCAGGCGCACAGCTCGTCGGACTGCAGCGCGTCGAGCACCCGCAGCACCTCGTCGACGTTGCGGCCCACCGAGCCGGCGGTCACCGACACGAACTGAATCTCGTTGTTGGGGTCGACGATGAAGGTCGCGCGGTCGGCGACACCGTCGGCGTTGAGCACACCGGTCGCCAGGGAGAGCTCGCGCTTGAGGTCAGAGGCCATCGGGAAGGGCAGCGTCTTGAGGTCCTCGTGCTGCGCACGCCACTGGAAGTGCACGAACTCGTTGTCGACGGACACGCCGATGACCTTGGCGTCGCGGTCCTCGAACTCGTCGTTCAGCTTGCCGAACGCGGCGATCTCCGTGGGGCAGACGAAGGTGAAGTCCTTCGGCCAGAAGAAGATGATCCGCCACTTGCCCTCGTGATCCTCGCTGGTCACCCGGGTGAAGTAGTCGTCGGGCTGCTTGGCGTCCACCTTCGAGAGGTCGCCGCCGATCACCGCCGTCAGGTCATACCGGGGAAACTGGTCTCCGATCGTCAAGAGGGCCATCTCTACCGCACCATCCTTAAATTTTGGAATCGATCCAGATTACGGTTTCGATTCTGGGACCGCCGTCCAGCAAAGATCAAGTGGCGCGGACGTGATTGTCGCCACACTCCGACCCGAAATCGGTTCGGCGTCAGCAAATTTCAAATAGGGACTTTGGACCCTTGTCGGGGGCCGGGCCGGCCCTCTCCCCTCCCCCGCCATCACGCCCGGATCCGGGGATTGCGCTGGTCGGCGTCCACTCACCGGCGGATGGGCCCGGTCCAGCGGTGTCATATCGTGGCTGCCATGGACTTCTCGATGTCGGCCAAGGCCCAGGACTACCACAAGCGGCTCACCGACTTCATGACCGAATACGTCTTCCCCGCGGAAAAGGAGTACCACGAGTACCGGGTGGCGGCCGGGCCGGACGACCACACCGTGCCACCGATCGTCGAGGACCTCAAGAAGGTCGCCAAGGAGCGGGGACTGTGGAACCTGTTCCTGCCCTCCGTGTCGGGGCTGACGAATCTGGAGTACGCGCCGCTGGCCGAGTTGACCGGTTGGAGCACCGAGATCGCGGCCGAGGCGACCAACTGCGCGGCGCCCGACACCGGCAACATGGAGACGCTGCATCTGTTCGCCAACGAACAGCAGCGCAAGCAGTGGCTCGAGCCGCTGCTGGCCGGCGAGATCCGCAGCGCATTCGCGATGACCGAACCGGCGGTGGCCTCCAGCGATGCCCGCAACATCGAGACCACGATGCTGCGCGACGGCGACGACTATGTCATCAACGGCCGCAAGTGGTGGATCACCGGCGCCGCCGACCCGCGCTGCAAGATCATGATCGTGATGGGCCGCACCAACCCCGACGCGGCCAGCCACCAGCAGCAGTCGATGATCCTGGTGCCCACCGACACCCCTGGGGTCCACATCCGCCGGTCGCTGCCGGTGTTCGGCTGGCAGGACCAGCACGGCCACTGCGAGATCGTCTTCGACAACGTGCGGGTGCCCGCCGAAAACCTGCTGCACGAGGAGGGCAGCGGGTTCGCGATCGCGCAGGCGCGGCTGGGCCCGGGTCGCATCCACCACTGCATGCGCGCGATCGGCGCGGCCGAGCGAGCGCTGGCGCTGATGGTGGACCGGGTGCAGAACCGGGTGGCGTTCGGCAAGCCGCTGGCCGAGCAGGGTGTGGTGCGCGAGGCGATCGCCAAGTCGCGCAACGAGATCGAACAGGCCCGGTTGTTGTGCCACAAGGCGGCGTGGACCATCGACCAGCAGGGCAATAGGAGCAAGGAAGCCCAACTGCTGGTCGCCCAGATCAAGTCGGTCGCGCCGCAGATGGCCTGCAACGTCATCGACCGCGCCATCCAGGTGCACGGCGGCGCCGGCGTCAGCGATGACTTCCCCCTGGCCCGCCTGTACGCCTGGCATCGAGCCATGCGCCTGTTCGACGGTCCCGACGAGGTGCACATGCGCACCATCGCGCGCGCCGAGCTCGGCAGGGAGAAGAGCCCGTTGGCCGCGGCGGCGATCTCGGCGGTGACCCGGTAGTGCCCACCGATCCTGGCGCCCTGTCGGGGGCATGGAACTTCCGCGACGTCTCCGACCAGACCGGCATCCGGCCGGGGCTGTTCTTCCGGTCCAGCGAGCTGTCCGGTCTCGACGAGACCGGGCGTGCGGCACTGCGCCGGTTGGGCATCACCGATGTCGCGGACCTGCGGTCGGCCCGCGAGGTGCAGCGGCACGGCACCGGCGCGCTGCCGGACGGGGTGGTGGTGCACCACCTGCACTTCCACGAGGTCAGCGCCGTCGACGGGGAGGCCCCGCACGAGTCGGCCTTCCAGAAGATGATGACCGAGAAGCCCGACGACGAGGACGTCACCGTCGCCGCGACCCGCTTCATGGTCGAGGAGTACCAGCGGTTCCCAACGCTGCCCGGCGCACAACGCGCTGTGCGGCAGGTGGTTTCGCTGCTGATAGCCGAGCGTTCGATCATCGCGCACTGCTTCGCGGGTAAGGACCGGACCGGGTTCACCGTGGCCACCGTGCTCGACGCCGTCGGGGTGCACCGCGACGCGGTGCTGGCCGACTTCCTGCGCAGCAACGAGGCGGTGCCGCGGCTGCGCGAACAGATCCTCAACTCGGTCCGCGAACGCACCGAGACCGACGAGGAGGTGACGTTCGTCGAGGCCCGCCTGACCGACGCGGTGCTCGGCGTCCGCGAGGAGTACCTCGAGGCGTCGCGGCGCTCGATCGAGCAGAACTACGGCAGCCTCACCGGCTACCTCGAGGCCGCCGGGGTGTCGCCCGAGGAACTCGCCAAGCTGCGCGCCGCGCTGACCTGATCGCGTCCGTGTTCTCCCGCACCCACCCACCCGAGGACGCGCCCGAGTGGTTCACATCCGCGGTGGCCCGCAAGCCGGACCACACGAAGGTGGAGGTCGAAGGGTGTCGGATCCATCTGCGGGTGTGGGGCGCACCGGAGAACCCGCCGCTGGTGCTGGTGCACGGCGGCGCCGCCCACTCCGGATGGTGGGACCACATCGCGCCACTGCTCGCGACCACCCACCGCGTTGTCGCGCCCGACCTGTCCGGGCACGGCGACAGCGGCACCCGCGACTCCTACGACCTGCGGTTGTGGGCGTGCGAGGTCATGGCGGCGGCGGAAGCGGTGTCGTCGGGGCACCCGATCATCGTCGGCCACAGCCTCGGCGGCTGGATCACCGCCACCGCGGCCAGCGAGTTCGGCGACCAGATCAACAGCATCCTCGTCATCGACTCGCCGCTGCGTGACCGCGCGCCCGAGGAACGAATGCTGCGGGGCCGTAGCAGATCACCGAAGGGCTACCGCAGCAAGGCCGAGATCATCAACAGGTTTCGGCTGGTTCCGGCGCAGGACGGCATGCTGCCCTACGTCGCCGCGCACATCGCGGAAGAGTCGGTGCGGCGCAGCCTCAAGGGCTGGGTATGGAAGTTCGACCCGGCGGTCTTCGGCGGGCACCTCATCGAGCAGAGTCCTGCCGAGCAGGAGATTCTCGAGGACATGCTGAGTCAAATGCCCTGTCGCGTAGGGTATTTGCGCTGCGAGAAGGGGCTGGTCCCGCCCGCTATGGCCGAGGTCATCCGGGACACGCTTCAACTCCGCGGCCCGTTCATCGAACTGGCCGAGGCGGGTCACCATCCGATGGTGGACCAGCCCCTGCCGCTGGTGGCCGCGCTGCGCACGCTGTTGGAGTTCTGGTCGATCACCTGACATTGCCGTCCAGCGCGGATGGCCTGGCCGTCACTGGGTCAGGTAGACCCCGATCACCCACACCACCGTGGCCGCCAGCGCGCCCGTCATTTCGACGCCGACCGACAGCGCCACGCCCTTGACCGCGTGTTTGGTCGACGTCCACGCCACCCGCTGGTCGCGCCGCACCGACAGTTCGGCGAGGTACACGCCGAGGATGAAGCCGATCACCAGGCCCAGCACCGGGATCACGAAGAACCCGATGATGCCCAGCACCGCACCGACGACCAGGCTGACGGTGCGCACATCGGCGGCCCGCATCCGCCGCATCGGCCACAGGTACTTGATCAGTAGGGCCGCGCCCAGCAGCGCCGTGGTGACGGCGAGCACCACCCAGGCGGTGACGTCGTTCTCGATGACGGCCCACACCGCGATCGCGGCGAACACCAGCAGCGTGCCCGGCAACAGCGGCACCACGATGCCGACCAGTCCGACGGCGATCGCGAGTCCCACGAGCAGGACGCCGGCTGTGCTCACCTCTCGAATCTACCGGTGCTCCCGATTGCTACGGCTCCAGGACGACCTTGCCCAGCACCCCGCCGTCGGCCAGGCTCTGCAGCGCGTCGGCGCCCCCCGACAGCGGGAACCGCACCGGCGGCGGGGGCCGCAGCCCGGCCTTCACCAACTCGTTGACGCCGAACTCGAACAGCGACTGGGCACCCGGGGTCCGATTGAGGTACTCGCCGTAGCCGACCCCGACCACCGAGACGTTGCGCAGCAGCAGCCGATTCACCTTGACGGTCGGAATGCCGCCGCCCGAGGCGAATCCGAGCACCAGCAGTCGGCCTTCGGTGGCCAACGCCCGCACCGCGTCGTCGAACGCCTCGCCGCCGATGGGATCGACCACCAGGTCGACCCCGCGGCCGTCGGTGTGGTCCTTGACCGCCTGCAACCAGCCCTCGGTGAGCGGCAGCACCACATCGGCGCCGAGGGATTTCACGTAATCCACCGCGTGCACCCGGTGCACCAGCGCGATCACCCGCGCGCCCAGCGCCTTGGCGATCTGGATCGCCGCGGTGCCGACGCCGCCCGCCGAACCCAGCACCAGCACCGTCTCGCCCGGCCGCAGCGCGCCGCGCTTGGCCAGCGCGAAGTACATCGTCTGGTAGTTGCCAAGCAGCGCAACGGCTTCGGCGTCATCGAGGTCGTCGGGCGTGTGCCGCAGATTCTGCGGCGACACCGCGACCTGTTCGGCCCAGGCGTTGAGCATGGTCAGCGCCGTCACCCGCTGGCCCGGTGTGAACTCCGACTCGTACGGTGCCCAGCGCACCACACCGGCGGCCTCCATACCCGGGATGAACGGCGGATCCAGCCGCAGCTGGTACTCGCCGCGCAGCAGCAACAGGTCCGGGAAGCTCACACCGGCGGCACCGACGTCGACGATCACCACATCGTCGTTGGCGACGGGGTCGTCGACGTCGGTGTACGCCAACCCGGAAGGACCGGAAAGCTCCTGCGCTACAAGCGCTTTCATCCGGGCGTCAGCCCAGGCTGAACGAGGCCTGCTTGGCGGCCGACAGGTCGGTGATCTCGCCCCACTTGGCGGCGACCTCGTCGACCGTCGGCACGTGGTCGAAGGTGACGCCCTCGTTCTGGAACAGCGCGGTGCGCTGCACCTTGCCGCCGCCGACGATGAAGATCGACGCGGTCTCGGGCACTTCCTCACTGCACAGGTGGGCCACCACCGGCGCCACGTACTCGGGCGTCAGCTTCTCCAGAACCTCCTTGGGCAGGATGTCCTCGGTCATGCGCGTGGCCGCGATCGGCGCGACCGCGTTGGTCTTGATGTTGTACTTCGCGCCCTCCTGGGCCAGCGTGTTGATCAGGCCGACGAGGCCGAGCTTGGCCGCACTGTAGTTGGCCTGACCGAAGTTGCCGAACAGGCCACTGGTCGACGTCGCGACCACGACGCGGCCGTAGCTGTTCTCCCGGAAGTGCGGCCAGGCGGCCCGGATCACGTTGTAGCCGCCGTACAGGTGCACCTTGAGCACGGCGTCCCAGTTGGCGAACTCCATCTTGTGGAACGTGCCGTCGCGCAGGATGCCCGCGTTGGAGACGACGCCGTCGATCTTGCCGAACTCGTCGAGCGCGGTCTTGATGATGTTCGCGGCGCCCTCGGGTTCGGCGACGCTGTCGTAGTTCGCGACCGCGCGGCCGCCGGCGTCCTTGATCTCAGCGACGACCTGGTCGGCCATGTTGTGGCCGGCACCGGTGCCGTCACGGGCGCCGCCGAGATCGTTGACCACGACGCTGGCGCCCTCCTTGGCGAGGGTCAACGCGTACTCGCGGCCGAGACCGCCACCGGCACCGGTGACGACGATGACGCGGTCCTGCACTCCTGGCATGAGGTTCCTTTCTGGGTGTTCGTGCGTGTTCGACGCGCAGACCAACGCCCGCGTCGTGTTGCGCGCCGAGGTCGCTAGAAGAGCTTCTTGGCGAGCTTGAGCGCCTTCTCGGTGTACGGGGGATAGATGAACGAGCCGACGTCGGGTCGGGTGGGCTTGGTCATCACCGTCTTCTTGTGGCTGAACTGCTCGAAGCCGTACTTGCCGTGGTAAGCGCCCATGCCCGACGGGCCGACGCCGCCGAACGGCAGCTTGTTGGTCGCGAAGTGGAACAGCAGGTGGTTGATCACCATGCCGCCGGCCGGGACCTCCTTGATCACCCGCTCCCGGATGCTCTTGGTCTTGGTGAACAGGTACGCCGCCAGCGGCTTGGGCCGCGAGTTGACGAATCCGATTGCGTCGTCGAGTGATTGGACGGTCACGATCGGCAGGATCGGCCCGAAGATCTCGTCGGTCATCAGCGGTTCGGCCGGATCGGGGTCCACCACGACGGTCGGCGCAATGGTGATCTTCGAAGCGTCGGAGCCGCCACCGACGACGACCTTGCCCTTGGTGGCGGCCAGCGCACCGGTCAGCCGGGCGAAGTGCCGCTCGTTGACGATGCGCTTGCCGTCGGGATTCTCGGCCTCGAACTGCTGGATCGCGTCACGGATCTTGTCGACGAGCTGATCGCGGATCTTGGCGTCGGCCAGCACGTAGTCGGGGGCGATGCAGATCTGGCCGGAGTTGATCAGCTTCGTCCACGCGATGCGCTTGGCGGCGACGTCGATGTCGGCGTCGGCCGCGACGATCACCGGGCTCTTGCCGCCGAGCTCCAGCGTGACCGGCGTGAGGTGCGGGGCGGCGCCCTCGTACACTTTGCGGCCGATCTCGGTGCCGCCGGTGAAGCAGATGTGGTCGAAGCCCTGCGCGATGAGCTCCTGGCTGACCGCGCCGTCACCCTCGACGACGACGATCGCGTCGTTGTCGAGGTAGCGCGGCACCAGCTCGGCCATCAGCGCCGACGACGCCGGACACACCTCGGAGGGCTTGAGCACCACGGTGTTGCCCGCGGCGATCGCACCGATCGCCGGGCCCAGCGTCAGCACGAACGGGAAGTTCCACGCCCCGATCACCAGCACCGTGCCGTAGGGCTCGTACTCGACCCAGCCGCGCCCGGGCAGCTGCGACATCTCCAACAGCCGGTAGCGGCGGCGGGCCCACTTGCGGACGTTCTTGGCGGCGTCCTTCGCCTCGCCCGCGGTGCTCGCGATGTCGGCCAACCACGCCTCGAAGCGGTTGCGGCCGAGGTCCTTGGCCAGCGCCTCGGTGATGGCGACCTCGTTGTCGGTCACCATCTTCTCGACGGCGTTGAGCTGCTGCTTGCGCCAGTCCAGGTTGCGGGTGCGTCCCGAGGCGAAGGTCTCGCGCAGACCGCGGACGATGGTGGGGATGTCTGGGGTCGCTTGTACCGGACGTGCGACGGATTCTGTGGTCATGGCTTGTCCTTCCTGACCCTAGGAATACCCGATCCTAACCAACCGGTTGGGCCGTCAGAAGGGCAGCGTCAGACCTTCTGCGCGGTGACGAAATAAGAGAAGCCGTCGCCCTGCGCCTCCTCGAGCGGCAAGACCCACCGGCCGAGCGCCACCATCTCGGCGGCCGAGGTGACGGCCTCGGCGCGCCACCCGTGCTCGTTCAGCCACTGCGTGACGTTCGCGCGGTCGGGGTCGTCATACATCAACTCCCGCACGTCGGGGGGATCCGTCATGCCGAACTCCGCCGCGACGCGTCTGAACTTCTCTCTGGCCGCCGCGCGGCGGTCATCGTCGCGCATGCCGACGCCCTCCACGGCGATCCGGCTACCGGTCGCGCTGAGCGCCGACACCTGTTCGAAGAGCCGGTCCTGCGCGGCGGCGGGCAGATACATCAACAACCCCTCCGCGAGCCACGCCGTTGCCGCGGAGGTGTCGAAGCCCTTTTGCCGCAATGTTTTCGGCCAGTCGTAGCGCAGGTCTACGGCGACCTCGCGCCGGATCGCCGTCGGCTCGTGCCCCGCCAACCGCGCGGCCTTGTACTCGAGCACCTTCGGCTGGTCGATCTCGAACACCACGGTGCCAACCGGCCAGTCCAGGCGGTACGCGCGCGAGTCGAGGCCGGAGGCCAGGATGACCATCTGGCGGATACCCGCGTCGGCGGCCGCCCCGAAGAACTCGTCGAAGAAGTGCGTCCGCACCGCCTGGTAGTTGCCCATGTGCTCGAAGATCGCGGCGGCTGCGGCGTCGGCGTCGGCGAGTTTCGACTCGAAGTCGGGGTTGCCCATCAGACTCCACACGCCCGGTCCGGCGCCGGCGACCAGCAGTTCGGCGAACGGATCGCGAATCAGCGGATCGTCCTTGGCGGTCTCGCGGGCCCGCGCCGCTGCGACCATGACGGCCGTCGCGCCCACGCTGGTCGCGATGTCCCAGGTGTCGTCGTCGGTGCGCAACGAACTCATATTGCGCAATGCTAACGAAAACTTAGTCAGGCTAATCCGGCGTAGAACTACGCCTGCAGGGTCCAGAGCTTGTTGGCCATCAGCAGCTGGAATTTCTCCACGACGGACTCGAGTTCCTCGTGGGTGCCGACGAAGCCGGCGTAGAAACCCATCCCCCACATGACCGCCACCAGCATTTCGACCAGATAGGTCACATCGGTGTCGGTGGTCAGTTCCCCCCGTTCGATGGCGTCGGTGACCGCCCACTGGATGAACTCGCGCGAATGCTTGAGGGAGTCGTGGTCGTCACCCGCCAGTTCGGGATGTCGCTGGGACTCCAGCACGGACGTCACCAGGAAAGCCGCGGCGGACCGGTCCTCGGAATCGGCCTGGATCGCGGCGGAGAAGAACGCCGCCAGGCGGTCCAGCAGCGTGGTCTTCGCCTGCGCCCGCGCGCGCCCCGCGGCAACTACCTGTGCATTTGTCTGTTCAACGACTTCACCCCACAGCACGCGCTTGCTGGCGAAGTAATGATTGATTGCGGGTCGTGTCAGATCGGCACGAATCGCAATCGCCTGAAAGGTAGCAGCGTCGTAGCCGAGTTCGCTGAACACCTCTCGAGCGGCCTGTATGATGCGCTCTCGAGTCTCGGCGGCCTTCGCTGCGGGCGGCCGTCCCGGGCCTCTACTTGCGGTATGTTGCGGCACGGTCAAATTGTGCCACAGCTCACTGGTCGATCGCCCCACTATCGCGATCAGCACGACCTAACTCGGCTTACAGCAAATATTAAACACACCGTCGGCAAATTTTCGCGTGGCGCGCCGTGGGGAAAAACCATTACCGTCCGAAAACATGGCCGGAGGCGTTTCCCGCGAGTCCTACTTCGAAACGGGGCTCGAGGTGTTGGCCGACCTCGGCTACGGGGGACTGAAGCTGGCCGAGGTGTGCAACCGCCTCGGCGTCACGACCGGGTCGTTCTACCACTACTTTCCGAACTGGCCCGCCTACAGCAAGGACCTGGTCGCGTACTGGATGGAGCAACGCACGGTGCAGGCCGTCGCGGCGGCGCGCGCCGAGTCCGATCCGCGCCGGCGCATCGCCACGCTGATCGAGGTCGGGCTGAGCCTGCCGCACGGCGCCGAGGCCGCGATCCGGGTGTGGAGCGCGGTGGACCCGCACGTGCGCGAGGTGCAGGCCACCGTGGACAAGGAGCGCTACGACGTGCTCTACGAGGCGGCCTTCGAGGTGCTGCAGCACGACCGGCGCGCGCATCTGTTCGCGTCGTGGGGGCTGTACCTGTTGGTCGGCTACGAGCAGTCGACGCTGCCCTCCGACCCCGAGGCGCTGGCGTGGATCGCCGGCCAGTGGCTCGCCTCGCTCGACACCGACGTCTACTCATCGGTGCCCGACGCCTGACTTGCGTAGGGTCGTAGCGGTGCGTCGCTTAGTCGACCCGGTTGTCGATCGCATCCGCCGCCGCGACCCCGAGCATGACGCACTGCGCCGCGCCGTCCGGGCCGCGATCGTCGTGCCGATCTCCGCGGCGGCCGGGTTCTACGTCGGAACCGGTTCGCATACCGCGATTTTCGCGATCTTCGGTTCGGTGGCGCTGCTGATCATGGTCGACTTCCCCGGTAACCGGCCGGCACGCGCACTGGCCTACGGCGGGCTGGCTTTCAACGGCGCGGTCCTCATCACGATCGGCACGCTGGTGGCCCCGCACCCGGTGCTCGCGGTCACGGTGACCTTCGTGCTGGCGGTGGTCGTCACCTTCGCCGGGGTGCTCAGCGAGATCGTCGCCGCCGGGCGGCGGGCCACGCTGCTGACCTTCGTGCTGCCGGCCTGCACGCCGGTGGCCCCGATACCCGACCGGTTGCTGGGCTGGGGGATCGCGGTGGTGGTGTGCGTGCCCGCGGCGCTGTTTCTGTTTCCCCCGCGCCACCACGACGAACTGCGGCAGCGGTCGGCGCGGGTGTGCACGCTGCTCGCCGACGTACTGGAGGGCACCGCGACCCCCAAGGACGCGACGCGCGCGATGAACGCCCTGTGGGAGACGTTCCTGGGCGCCGACTACCGGCCGGTCGCGCTGAGCGCGGGCAGTCGCGCGCTGGTGCGCGTCACCGACGACCTCGGCTGGCTGTGCGACCGCGTCACCGCCGACACCGGCGCGCTGCTCGGTGATATCAGGGCGCCGTTGGTGCGGGTGCTGCGGGATTCGGCGGCGGTGCTGGGGATCTCCGATCCGGCGGTGCGGGCGGAGCGGCGGGCGGACCTCGACGCGGCGCTGACCGAACTGCGCCAGATCGCACACGGCCGCTACCGCGAGGACATCGTCGACCTGCTCGGCGAACCCGACGACGACGCCGCGGTGGCCGTGGGCCGCCGGCTGCTGGGCCGCCGCACGTTCTCGGCGACGGTCGGGGTCACCGGGCGGGTCATCCGCAACGCCGCGGCCGCCGATGCGCGACCGGTGTGGGCGCGCGTGCTCGGGCGGGGTCTGCCGCCGACCGGCACAGCGGACTGGGTGATGCCGGAGACGACGGCCGTCGCCGCGATCACCAAGGGCCTCGTCGCTACCAAAGCCGTTGTGCTGCAGAATAGTCTGCGCACCGGCCTCGGTCTGGCGCTGGCCGTAGCGGTCACCCACGTGTTCCCGCTGCAGAACGACTTCTGGGTGGTGTTGGGCGCGCTGTCGGTGTTGCGCAGCAGCGCGCTGACGACCGGCAGCAGGGTCTGGCGCGCGGTGATCGGCACTGTCATCGGTTTCCTCATCGGCGCGGTGCTGATCGAACTCCTCGGGGTCGATCCGGTCGTGCTGTGGACGCTGCTGCCGGTGGTCGCGTTCGGATCGGCCTTCGTACCGGAGGTGGCATCGTTCGTCGCCGGTCAGGCGGCGTTCACGATGATGGTGCTGATCATCTTCAACCTGTTGGCGCCGACCGGCTGGAACGTCGGCCTGATCCGGCTCGAGGACGTGATCATCGGCGCCTCGGTGAGTGCCGTGGTGTCGGTGCTGCTGTGGCCGCGCGGGGCGCGCGCGACGGTGTCGAAGGCGATCAACGACGCGTTCGCCGTCGGCGCCCGGTTCCTGGTGGCGGCCGTCGCGCGCGTCACCCGCGGTGCCTCCGAGCAGGCCACCGACCGGGTCATCGCGCTCAGCCAGGACGCGCTGCAGGCGTCGCGCACCATGGACGACGCGGTCCGCCAATATCTTTCGGAGAACAGCGGCGCGACCGACGTGCGCGCCCCGGTGGTGCGTGCGGCCAACCGCGCCGTGCGGTTACGAGCGGCCGCCGAGCTCATCGCCGACGTCGTCCCGCCGCCGCACGGCGTCTACGAACGCACGCGATCCATCCTGGAGGAGCACGCGAAGGCCGCTGGCGAGCTGGTCACCGGGCGCGGATCCGGTTCCCGGCAGTCGATCTCGGATACGTTCGTGCGGGCACTGCGCGCGGAGGCCACCGACGACGACCTAGCCATCGCGGCCGCGCTGCCGCTGGTGACGGTGGCCGCGCACATCGGCGCGCTGGAGTTGCTGTATCCGCGCCCGGAAGCTAGATCCGGTGCGGCGTGAGCGCGTTCGGGGGGATGGTGCCGAACTTGCCCGCGTTGTAGTCGTCGAGCGCCTGGACCAGTTCGGCCCTGGTGTTCATCACGAAGGGGCCGTAGTGCACGACCGGCTCGCGGATGGGCCGGCCGCCGAGCAGCAGCACCTCGAGCGCGGGCCGGTTGGAGTCCTGGCTGGAGTCGGCGGTCACGGTGATGCGGTCACCGGGGCCGAACACCGCCAGTTGGCCCTGGTGCACGGGTTGGCCTTCCGCGCCGACGGTTCCGCGGCCGGACAGCACGTAGACCAGCGCGTTGAAGCCTCGCTGCCACGGGACGTTCAATCGCGCACCGGGCTGAATCGTGGTGTGCGCCAGGGTGATCGGGGTGTGCGTGACGCCAGGGCCGTGATGGCCGTCGATGTCACCGGCGATGACGCGCACGAGCGCACCACCGTCGTCGGAGGACAGCAGACCGACCTGCGGGCCCTCGATCGCCTGGTACCGTGGGGCCACGAACTTGTCCTTTCGGGGCAGGTTCACCCACAGCTGGACTCCGTGGAACAGTCCGCCGCTCTCCACGAGTTCAGCAGGCGGCGTCTCGATGTGCAGAATGCCCGAACCCGCGGTCATCCACTGCGTGGCACCGTCGGTGATCAGCCCGCCACCGCCATGCGAGTCCTGGTGCGCGAAGCGACCGTCGATCATGTACGTGACGGTTTCGAAGCCTCGGTGCGGATGCCAGTCCGTGCCCCGGGGTTCACCGGGTCCGTAGTCGACCTCGCCCATCTGATCCATGTGGATGAACGGGTCGAGGTCGGCGAGGCTCACGCCGGCGAAGGCGCGCACCACCGGGAAGCCCTCGCCTTCGTATCCGCGCGGGCCGGTGGTGACGGAGCGGACGGGCCGCTCGGTGTCGGCAGCGGTGGCCACGGTGATCCGCGGCAGGGTCAGGGTGTCAACGGTGATCGCAGGCATACCGATTATAACCGGACTACGGTCCAGATATTCCGTCGCGGTCTGAGCAAGGGCGCCGCACTTAGCTCGTCCGGGCCGTCGCGGGGCAGCGCGTCGCGGTGGTGCGCCTCGCCTCGGCGCTGTCGACGCCGAGCGGCCACTCATCCGGCCGATTTCGGGTTCTGCGTCGGATAACCGGGCGCCTGCCAGCGGGTTGGGAGGGTGCGGACGGGGCGATCGGGGCCGGGCGCCGGGAAAATGACGTGGGCGGCGAATCCACTGGTCACACCGCATGGCCGGGTGGGGCCGAAAAACTTGTGGACCTACCCATCTCGGAGGGCCCCTAAGATTGGCTGCGTGCCTTCAGCCGATCGGCCTGACGTGAGATTTCGCGCCCCCGCGGCACGTTTGGAATGTTTGCTGTGGCGATCCCAGCACACTCACGAAAGCCCCGCCGCCGAGGGGGGTGGGTAGCGCATGCACCGCATCTGGCTGCTGCTCTCGACGCTGTTGTTGACGGTCGTCTGCGCGCCTCCAGCGGCGGCCATCGAGCCGCCGGTGATCGATCCGGCCGCCGTGCCACCGGACGAGACGGGCCCCGACCAGCCGACCGAACAGCGCCGGGTCTGCTCGGCTCCCACGGTGTTTCCCAACTCGAACTTCGCGGACCCGCCGTGGGCAAATGACTACCTGCGACTGGCCGAGGCGCAGAAGTTCGCGACCGGCGCGGGCGTGACGGTCGCGGTGATCGACACCGGGGTGCAGGGCTCGGCGCGGGTGCCCGCCGAACCCGGCGGCGACTTCGTCGACGAGGCCGGCAACGGCATGTCCGATTGCGATGCGCACGGCACGTTGACCGCGTCGATCATCGCCGGCCGCCCGGCTCCGACGGACGGTTTCGTCGGCGTGGCACCGGATGCGCGGATCCTGTCGTTGCGGCAGACCTCGGAGGCGTTTCAGCCGGTGGGCGCCCGCACCGATCCCAACGACCCGAACACCACGCAGACCGCGGGGTCGCTGCGCAGCCTGGCCCGCGCGGTGGTGCACGCGGCGAACCTCGGCGCCCAGGTGATCAACATCAGCGAGGCGGCCTGCTACAAGGTGACCCGCCCGATCAACGAAACCGGTCTGGGCGCGGCGATCAATTACGCCGTCAACGTCAAGGGCGCCGTCGTGATCGTCGCGGCGGGCAACACCGGACAGGACTGCTCGCAGAACCCGCCACCGGATCCGGCGATCCCCGCCGACCCGCGGGGCTGGAAGCAGGTGCAGACCATCGTCAGCCCGGCCTGGTACTCGCCGCTGGTGCTGACCGTCGGCGGCATCGGCCAGAACGGCCAGCCGAGCAACTTCTCGATGTCCGGGCCGTGGGTCGGCGCAGCGGCGCCGGCCGAGAACATCATCGCGCTGGGATACGACGGCAACCCGGTCAACGCGCTGCAGGGGCAGGACGGCCCGATACCGATCAGCGGTACGTCGTTCGCGGCCGCGTACGTGTCGGGGCTGGCGGCGTTGTTGAAGCAGCGGTTTCCCGACCTGACCCCGGCGCAGATCATCAACCGGATCACCGCGACCGCGCGGCATCCGGGCGGCGGCGTCGACAACTACGTCGGCGCCGGGGTCATCGACCCGGTCGCCGCGTTGACATGGGACGTCCCCGCCGGTCCGGAGAAGGCCCCGTTCCAGGTGAAGGAAATTCCCCCGCCAGTACACATCCCGCCGCCCGATCGCGGTCCGATCACCGCGGTGGTGGTCACCGGTGCCGCGCTCGCCGCCGCCCTCGGGTTGGGTGCGCTGACCCGGCGAGCATTGAGGCGCCGATGAACGACTTCGTCAGGCACTTCGGCTTGCGCTTCACGACCGGTCACCTGGTCTGGGCCGCCGCGCTGATTCCGGCATCGATACTGCTGTTCGCCGAACTGGACCTGCTGTGGCTCGGGATCACGCTGGCGGTGCTTATCGCGCTGGCCGCCGTGCTGACAGTGCGCGGCCGTCGGTTGACCGGCTGGGTGGCGGCGGTATTCGCTTGGCGGCGAAGGCATCGCAACGTTCCAGAACGACCGTCGGAACCCGCGGTGGGTGCCACGGTGATGCCCGGTGACCATGTCGCGGTGCGGTGGCAGGACGACTACTTGGTGTCGGCCATCGAGTTGGTGCCGCGGCCGTTCACGCCGACGGTGATCGTCAACGGCGAGGCCTACACCGACGACGTCGTACATACCCGTCTCGTCGAAGACCTGCTGGCGGCGCATTGTCCGGATCTCGAGGCCGACGTGGTCTCGGCGGGCTACCGGGTGGGTAAGACCGCACCGGCGAGCCTCGTCGCGCTCTACGAGCAGGTGGTCGGACCGTATCCGGCACCGGCCAACCGGCGCACGTGGATCGTGCTGCGGGCCGATCCCGAACTCACCCGCAAGTCGGGTCAGCGGCGTGAATCGGGTGTCGCCGGGGTGGCGCGCTATCTGGTCGCGTCGGCGACGCGGATCGCGGATCAGTTGGCCGGCAATGGAATCGACGCTCGCCCGTTGCGCAGCTTCGACGCTCTTGACGCCGCTACCGAGATCAGCTTCGAACGCGAGTTGTGGTCGGCCATCAAGGGCCGCAGCACGTTCACCGCGGCCTACAGCGCGCCTGGTGGACCCGATGTGTGGTGGTCGGCCCGCGCGGATCACACCATCACCAGGGTGCGTATTCGTCCCGGATTCGCACCGACGTCGACGGTGTTGCTGACCACGCTGGCGAATCCGTCGACGCCGCGCGGCTTCTCGTGCCTGTTCGGCGGACAGCGGGCGGCTTTGCACGGCATCAGCCCCGTCACCGACCGGCATTACGAGCTGCCGATCGGTTCGGCTGGTGTCCTGGTCGGCGAGACGGCGGACCGCTACCCGGTGTACATGCCATTCGACGACGTCGACGTCAGCATCAACCTCGGCGACGCGCGCCTGTTCACGCAGTTCGTCGTGCGGTCGGCCGCGGCTGGGGCGGTGGTGACGCTGCTGCCGCAGTTCGGCGAGTTCGCGGGGTTCGTCAACGGGCATATCGGGCAGGTGGCGAAGGTGGCGTGGCCCAATGCCACGACGTATCTCGGTCCGCACCCGGGGATCGGCCGAGTTGTACTACGCGACAACTTCATCGACACGCCTCGGCATCGCCAGCTACCGATCCGGCTGATCAATCCGCGCGAGGAGAGCCGCTACCAGATGGCGTTGGAGGGCGCACGATGACGGGCCCCGCAGTAGGACGGAGGGGATAGCCATGGCGGATGAGGTACGCGTCAACCCTGCGACGCTGCGCGCGTTCGCGGGCGCGCTGCGCGCGCAGATTTGGCAGCTGCCGTCGGCGATGCCGGTCGCGCCGGATGCCCTGCCGTTGTCGGAGGACGCGGTGTCCAATCTGAACGAGAACGCCCGCGCGCTCATCGAGTACACCAAGTGGGCCCAGGCGGAGAACGAGCGCCTGTGTCAGATGTTGGAGACGACGGCGACGGCGTACGAGGCCGTCGACAACGAGTACAAGGGCAAGTTCGACGAACCGGGCCGACGAGAAAAAGTCGAGGACATCAAGCTATCCGAACCGGATGTCGAGTTGCCGCCACTGCCCGATCCGCCCTCTGCGCCAAAGGCGTTGGATGCCGGGGGATACAGCGACGTCAAACAGACTCACGCTGACCTGAGTGCGGGCGATCATGGAAGTTCACTGCTGACGGCGCAGTCGGAGTGGGACGCGGCCGGTTCGTTCGTTGAGAACCACGCGGCGCAGAAGAGCCATGTCGAGTGGGAAGGGCAGGCGGCGGACCAGGCGTTCGCGCGGATAAACGCGTTCAGCGACTGGTTGCATCAGTTGTCGGCCGCGTGGCATCGGCTCGCGCACTCGGCCGCGAAGGTGCGCGCCTCGCATATCACCGCTCTCAACGAGCACCTCCCGATCTATACGAGATACGTCGCGCTGGAGAGCGAGATCGGTGTTGGTAATGCCGCGAACGCCGGCGCGATCCTCGAGGAGATGCGGGAGCTGCAGAACCGCTCCGACGAGGTGCGCGAGGAGTATGCGAAGAACGCCACCACCGACAACGTGAATCTCGATGATCCGCCCGGCGCCCATCGCGGTGGCGGCCCGCAGGCATTCACCACCGGGAGTGGTGGCGGCGGCGGAGCGGGCGCCGGTGAGCAGCCGACCGGCGATCCGGCGGCGGTGGCGCAGAAGATGGGCCAGTCGTTGGGATCGGCGGACGGTGGTCAGCGGGCGCCTGCGGGCGGTGGTTCACCGAGCGGTGGCGGTTCCCCGTCCGGCGGGGGCTCGCCGTCGGGGGGCGGAGCATCCGCTGGGGGCGGTGTGCCCAGTGAGATGCCGGGCGGCACACCGACGCCCGGGGGTCCGCGGCTGCCGAACGATCCGAGCCTGCGTCCGGCGGCAGGCGGTGGCGGCTCCGGTGCGGGCGGCGGCGGCGGTGGCGGCGGCGGTATGGGGTCGGGTCCGCTGGGCCCCGCGGTGACGGCGGAGACCGTCGCGGCGGGTCCGCCCACGCCGGTGTCGACGGCGCCGGCGGCGGCCGCGGGAGGTGCGGCAGCCGGTGGGGCGATGGCCGGCGGCATGGCGCCGATGGGCGGCATGGGAGCCGGGCAGCAGGGCGGAAAGGAGAAGCGGCGCAATCCGGGGCTGGCACCGGATGAGGAGCTGTACAAGGAGGACCGGCCGTGGACGGAGGCGGTCATCGGTAACCGCCGGCGTCGGGAAGTGGCGGATGGTCGTCCAGAGGGTAAGGAAGCCAAATGACCGACGACATGCACCCCGAGGTCGCTGCGGTGTTACGCCAGGCGCAGCAACTGCAGTCGATCATGGACGAGCAGTTGCACCGGATGAAGACGCAGACGTTCACCGCAACTGACGAGGCACGCACTGTCGAGGTGACGCTCGACGGCCACCATCACATCGTCGGGGCGTTCATCGAAGACGGACTGCTACGGTTGGGCGCCGCGACGGTGCAGGAGAGGTTGAACGAGGCGCTACAGAAGGCCACGGAGGCGGCGACGGCGTCGATTGAGGCCGACCGAGAACGCATTGACGAAGCTGTCGCAGAGCTGACAATGGATGCCCGTCAAGAGGATCGGTGGTGATCTTGCGCCGCCGGCGCACCGGGGGAGTTGAATTGGTGATGGTGGTTGGCGCGTGAACTACCCACCGCAGCCCGGGAACCAACACCCACCACAGACTTTGCAGTATTCGCGCCCCAGTACCGCCGTGCATACGCTGATGCGCTCGCAGCCTATTCAGGCGCTGACTCATACTTGGATGGTGCGGCTACCGGAATGACTTCACGATCGGGGAAGCATGCAAGGCAGCCGGGGCGTGAGTACGGAAAACCGTGCAGCTTCGTACCATGCCGATACCGGCCGCGCAGCGTTACCGTCCGCTCTCCTTATTCCGTTTGCTGGCTGGAGCTTGTGTTGCACATTGAAGTGGTCGCAGCATGAGCACTACACGCCGTTCAGTAGCTGTTGATGTCCACTCGGAGGTACCTATTGCATAGCCGGGGCGGACAATTCGTGACATTGCCAGCGTTGCTGTTCCGGTAGCATTTCGAGGTGATGCCTGAGGGGGATTGCCACAAATCGGCGGTAGCGCCGACCAAATCTTCGGAGCAGCGGTGACTGAAACTTTGCGGATCGACACGGGCCGTGTGCTCGAGGCCGGTGAACGGCTGCAGTCGATCGCTGCGGCAATTCCGCCTCCTCCGTCGGTGTTCCGCCCGTCGGGCGCGGATGCCCTCTCGACGGCAATCGCGGCGAAGGTCGCTGAGGTGGTTGACCCCGTTCTTGCGCAGCTTCCGGTCACCAAGGAGGCGATGCAGCGCTATGCGCAGAACGTGTTGAGCGCGGCCAGCACGTACGACCGCATCGACCGCCAGATCGCCGAGGAGATCCTTGAGCGGCTGCGAGCATTCGATCAGCTCACGTCTGGAGAGCGCGGTGCCGGTGGTACGCCTACGCAGGGCGGAGACAGAAGTGCGCCGTCCGCCGGCGGCATACCCGCGACGGGCAGTGCGGCATCGCAAACCGGCGGGCAAGGATCAGTGAGCTCGGCGCCGCAAGCTGGCCAGTTCGGCCAGATGGCTCAGGTGCCGCTGCAATTGGCGCAGCAGGCCGCTCAAGTTCCCGGGCAAATAGCTGGAATGGCCGCGGCGGTACCCGGTGCGATGATGCAGGGCGTGCAGGCTGCGCTGCAGCAGGCCGGGCAGTTGTCGGGTGCGGCTGGCGAAGAGAAGCAGGATGAACCCTCGCCAGAGGAGACGAATAACTCAGGCGAAGCGCCACAAACGCAAGAATCATTGGTAACGGAAGCTGCGCCCGGCAAGACATCCGGCGAACGTGCTCCCGACACGTCGACGAAGGCGGCACAATCTGTTACCCGTCGGCCTGGTGAGCCACCGGAGACCACGCTGTGAACTACCCGCCCCCGCCGGGAGGCCCGCCGCCCCCGCCCGGAAATCCGTATCCCCCACAGGGATACTCCGGGTCGCAGCAGCCGTGGCCAGCGCAGCAGCCGTGGTCGCCGGGCCTTCCACCGAAGCGTCGAGGTGGCGCGTGGAAGTGGCTGCTGGGTGCAGTGGCGCTGCTGGTGGTCATCGGAGTCACTGTGGCAGTAACGATTTCGGTGACACAGGAAGGTGCAGACGGACCCGGTCCAGCGGGCGAAACCTTCGGCTTGGCAAGCGCCGACGACAAGGGCCCTGCGAACATCATCACGGAGGATCCCAGCTGCGCAGCGTGGTCACCCATCTCTCAAACGTTCATCAATATCGAAAGAAGTCAGGGTTGGAATAATCGCAACCCTGCTATCCCCGCTACTGAATGGACACCTCAGCAGCGTTCACAGTTCGACAAGGTAGCTCAAGCGGCCCGCGATGCCGCAGACCAAACGGTCGCAGTTGCCAAGGCGACTCCACACCGTGTGATGCGCGAACTATATGAGCAGTTCATCGCATATGCACGCGCCTACAGCGACACGATCCCCCACTACACACCTGCGGACGATCACCTTGCGCGCGTTTTCACTTCAAGCGCTAGCGTCATCGCCAACATCTGCAAAGCCATCACGTATGGTTCGGCGGAAACCCGTGCCCCGCTAGTTTCGCAGCCCGATGCACCAGAGACGCTCGCACAACTGCGGGATCCCGATTCTCCCACGATGTTCGTCACGGATGGAGACCCCCTCTGTGCAGATTGGTTCCGCCTGTTGGACAGGTTCGATCGCGACACCAAGGGATGGCAGGCGCTTGATCCAGCATTATCTGCTGCCGACTGGACGCCGGAACAGCGGGCAACGATCGATGCAACCATCCCTGTTATGGAAGAAGTGGCCGACGAAATGGAGGCGCTCGGCCGCGCAACTGCTAATCCGATCGTTCAGGATCTTGCGACGCTAGCTGCGCAGTACAGGCGAGCCTACGCAGCTGCCCTACCTTCGTACACAATTCCGGATTCCTTCCTGTCAGGAACTGCTTCCGAGACCACCTCCATGATCTGGGAAGCATGCAAGGCCCTAGAGGGCTAGCGATGGGTATTGCTCTAGCGACAGGG
>ENA-UOVV01000833-UOVV01000833.1-compost-metagenome-genome-assembly--contig:-NODE-833-length-29751-cov-31.871363_pt1 | contig 29751 bp, 34 predicted proteins | sample MGYA00238155_ERZ761577 | MGnify/ENA primary metagenome ERZ761577 (study PRJEB28898, sample SAMN06268775) | compost metagenome | isolation source: Emeryville, CA | place: USA:Emeryville, CA | collected... | reverse complement strand
GTGGTGGTTCATGGCGTCTCGAGGCGAGCCGATCATCTGGGACAACCAGTGGGGCGTCACGACCACGTGGTACGAGATCTCCGCTCACGCCTACACGGCACCGGAGATGCTCGGCAATGTTGGCGTCGCGTTTGTGGTGATCGGCGCGTGCTGCCTTCTCTCTGGGCTGCTCCCCCGTCTCACGTGGCCCATCGCCGCCACCGGGTCTATGACCCTCACGCTCTACATCGCGCACCTGCTGGTGATCGCGATCGTTGGGCTCGAGTTGGTCTTCGAACCGCGCAACGTGTCGCTGGCGGTGATGTGCGCGGCGTTCATCCTCTTCGCGAGCCTGTGGAAGTGGCGTTTTGAGCAGGGCCCGCTGGAGAAGTACCTCACCGTGATGTCCACGGTGGCAGCGGATGCCGACGCTCGGCGAGCGCGTGTCAGTCACCCTGCCTAGGGTCAAGAAATGGACATCAACGCGTGGTTGTTGGAGGGCGATCCCTCCATTCGCTGGCGGGTCATGCAAGACCTGCTCGACGCCGCTCCCAACACTGTGGCTCAGGAGCGCTCTCGCGTCGCCACGGAGGGCTGGGGCAAGGCCCTGCTGGATCTCCAGTGGGAGGACGGATCGTGGGACGGCGGCGCGTGGGGTCCGGGCGACTTCTCCGAGCAGGAGTGGAAGGACCAGGGGCAGGCGTGGACCTCAACGATGTGGACACTGGCGCTGCTCGCGGATCTTGGCGTGGATCCCAAGGATCCACGCGTGGCGGGGGCCATCGAGAAGGTCGCGAAGGGAGTGCACTGGGAGTACGCGGGCGAGAACTACTTCGACGGCGAAGTCGAGGCGTGCATCAATGGACGCACCGTGCGTGCCGGCGAGTACTTTGGGCGCGACATGACGCCGCTCGTCGAGAAGCTGCTCGGCGAGCAGCTCGAGGATGGCGGCTGGAACTGCGAGGCGCTCAACGGCTCGACCGTCTCCAGTTTCGATTCGACCCTGGGCGTGCTTGAGGGACTCATCGAGTACACCAAGCACCACGAGTCGGACGAGCCAGTTCAGGCGGCGATAGACCGCGCACTCGAGTACATCTATGCGCGGCACCTGTTCCGCGGCCTGCGCAGCGGCGACATCGTGCAGGAGTACTACCTGTACTTCCCCTTCCCCCCGCGCCACCACTACAACGTGCTGCGACTGCTTGACCTCGTGAGGTACAGCGGTCGCGAGCCCGATCCTCGCTCCGCCGAGGCCATCGAGATCATCCGTGACCGTCGCCAAGAGGACGGCCGCTGGATTCACGAGGGCACGCCCAAGGGACGCAACCACTTCCTGCTGGAGACCATGGGCGAGCCGGGGCGGTGGATCACGCTCGTGGGCACCAGGGTTCTCAACTGGTGGGACGCGGCTTACCCCAAAGGCGCACCGGTCAGTTGATGATCGTGTCCTCGCCGCGCTCTTTGAGTGCCGCGAGGCCATCCTTCATCGCCTGCAGCTGCTCGGCAGAGTGCCCCTCCCAGAACTCAAGTTCGCGCACCACTCGCAGGGGTTTGAGCGAGCGGTACGACAGGGTCGGGTTTCCGGGGAAGCGCTTGTCGGTGACGTTGGGGTCGTCCTCGAACTCCCCGGTGGGCTCCACCACGTAGATGCGCGGCTCGCCGTCCCCCACCGCCAGCTCGGCTCCCCATGCGGCGGCATCGAGCGTGCGAGTGAAATACACGTGTCGCAGGTCCTCGCCAAAGTTCGCGCCGATGCCCGGCCGCAGCAGGTCGCCGGCCCGGAGCTCGGCCTTGGTGCCGTGCAGAAAGGCGGGGTACTCCTCGAACGGAACTGGTGCTGGCATGGCGGCCTCCTGAGACAATCATGCGGTGCATACCCTCCCTGCGTCTCGGTGGCGCCCTCGCGCTCAGGCCTTCGCGCGTCGGGCGGACTCGCTGACGGCCGGGCATCGCGAGCGCACCGCGCGCGGTCAGAAACACGCGATCGACGACTTCCTCTACGACTACTACTCGACCCGCCCCTCCCTGCTGCGCCGCTGGCACCCGGGGGTTGGCGTGGGACTCGAGGACGCGCCGGAGCATGCTGGCTGGCGCTGGTATCGGACCGACGCGGGGGTCACCTCGGTGGACGCCGTCGCCTTCTGGGACAAGCGCGGATCCACCGTGGACTTCGTGACCGGCCTGGTCGCGTCGACGCTCGCTCGAAAGCCCGCGCTGGGCTGCTTCGGGCTGCACGAGTGGGCCATGGTCTACAAGGACCGGGACACCCGTCATGCGCTTCCGCTGCGCTTGGGAGCCGCGGGCACGGACCAGGTGGTCGAGTCTCATGACATCGTCTGCACCCACTACGACGCTTATCGCTTCTTCACGGATGCCGCCGTCCCGCGCAATGCGCATTCGCTCGCGCGCGAGACGCAGGTGGACATGGAGCAGCCCGGCTGCCTCCACGCCACGATGGACCTCTACAAGTGGTGCTCCAAACTCTCCCCTGCGGTTCCCAGCGAGCTCACGCTCGACTGTTTCGAACTCGCGGTGGAGGTGCGCCGACTGGACATGGCCGCGTCACCATACGACGTCTCTGGATTCGGACTCGAGGCCGTGGCCATCGAGACCCCGGAGGGCAAGAGCGAGTATGCGGCTCGCCAGCGCGAATTCTCGGCTCGGGGGCAGGTGCTGCGGCGTCGGCTCGTGGAGGCGTGCGACGCAATTCGGGAGGCGGCTGGCGTCTACGCCTGAGCCTGCGCGGTCAGCACGCCCTTGTTCGCGAGCGCGTCCGCCCGCTCGTTGCCCACGTCGCCCGCGTGACCCTTGACCCACACCCACTGGATGTCATGGCGAGCCATCTGCTCGTCGAGTTCGCGCCACAGCTCCTCGTTCTTCACGGGCTTCTTGTCGCCGGTGCGCCAGCCGTTGCGCTTCCACCCGTGAATCCACTTGGTGGCGCCGTTCATCACGTACTGCGAGTCGACATGCAAGGTGACGGCGCATGGCTTCGTGAGCGCCTTCAGCCCTTCGATGACCGCGGTGAGCTCCATGCGGTTGTTCGTGGTCTGCGCCTCGCCGCCGCACAGTTCGCGCTCGTGCTCGCCGAACCGCATCCACGTGCCCCATCCGCCAACGCCAGGATTGCCCTTGCAGGCACCATCGGTCCACATCTCGACGTGGGGCTTCGCAGGCTCGGACACCCCGCAACTGTAGGCCAGAATGGGCGCATGGCCAGGAAGCATGAGGTGGGTGCCACGCCCGCGGTTCACGCCCTCGTCGAAGCAGGCATCGAACACACCCTTCACCCGTATGAGCACGATCCATCGAGTGACCTCAGCTATGGACTTGAGGCCGCGGTCGCGATTGGCGCGGATCCGGATCAGGTCTTCAAGACGCTGTGCGCTTACGTGGACGGCAAGCTCGTCGTGGGCATCGTGCCGGTGAGCGGAATGCTCGACTTCAAGCGTCTAGCAGCGGCCTTTGGCGGCAAGCGAGCGGAGATGGCCCCTCCGGCGGACGCCGAGCGCTCTTCCGGCTACGTCGTTGGCGGCATCTCCCCCATCGCCCAGCGCAGGGCCCTCCCGACTGCGCTCGACGAGACCGCGGAGCTGTGGGACACGATCTATGTCTCCGGAGGTCGCCGCGGCCTCGACATCGGCCTCGCACCAGCGGACCTCGTGCGAGTCACAAGCGCGATCATCGCCCCCATCGCCAAGGACGCCTGATGGATTACGCAGCCAATCTCACCCAGGTGCGCGCTCGCATCCACTCCGCGGAGGCCGCGTGCGGCAGGGCCGGCGCCGGGGTGCGTCTGCTTGTTGCCACCAAGTTCTGGGGGCCCGACGCTGTGGTCGCCGCGGTGCGCGCCGGCGCCTCGCTCGTGGGCGAGAGCCGGATGCAGGAGCTCGCGGAGAAGGGCCCCGCGCTCAAGGCTGCTGGCGCCAAGATCCACGTCATTGGCCAACTGCAGCGCAACAAGGCGCAGATCGCGGTGCGGTATGCGGACTGCGTGCAGACCGTGGACTCTCTCGCTCTCGCCGAGCGCCTGTCCCGCCTCAGCCTCGAGGCAGAGCGCGACCTCGATGTGATGATCCAAGTCAACGTCTCGGGAGAGGAGTCCAAGGCCGGGGTGACGCCTGACGAGGCCCTTGACCTGGCGTCGGCCGTCCAGGCGCTGCCGGGGCTGACGGTGACCGGCTTCATGACGATTGGGCTGAACTCGCGCGAAGAGGCGCCGGTGCGCGAGGGCTACGCCGCCCTGCGCGCGATTCGCGACAAGGCGCTCATCCTCAGCGAGCGAGGGACGCTGGATCTGTCGAGCGCGTGGGAGCTGTCGATGGGCATGTCCAATGACCTCGAGTGGGCGATCGCAGAGGGCGCGACCATGGTGCGCGTGGGCACCGCCGTGATGGGTCGCCGCGACTAGTTGTCAAGGTCACTTGACATATCCCGCGATGTCAAGCATCCTTGTCATGTCAAGGTCACTTGACACTCGCGACAAGGAGAACACCATGGACAACACGACCGCCGCCAAGCTCGCCCCCCTGTGGGTGGCACTGCTCGCCTTCTTCTTCATTCGCGGACTGGGCAGCGACGCATTCACCGAGGTGAGCACCTACCTGGGCATCCTCGCGGGTGCGGCCGTCGCGCTGACCGCGTGGTTCATCGCTCGCAAGCGTGGGCGCACGGAGGGCTGATGCGCAACGACGTCCGCGAACTCAGGGAGCGCAGGGGCCTGTCTCAGGCCGCGCTCGGCGAGGCCCTGGGAGTTTCGCGACAGACCGTGAACTCGATTGAGACGGGAAAGTACGACCCCTCTCTCCCGCTCGCCTTCGCCATCGCCAAGCTTTTCGAGACCACCATTGAGGAGATCTTCCATGTCGACTAAGCCCACGAGCCTGCTCGCCAAGATCGCCGGACTCGTGTCTGGCGCCGCAGCACTGACCATCATCGCGATCGTCGCCAATGCGGCAGGCCGCGAGGGCTTTGCCCGGGGTGCAGTCGTGGGCGGCGCGATCACACTGCTCGCCATTGCCGCGCTGTGGATTCGCGGTGCGCGCGGAGGCACGGCAGCGCGCCTCGCAAGCGGCCTTGCCGATGAACGCGAGCGCGGCCTGTCCCGCGAGGCCGGCGCCGACGCAGCCGGCGCGATGATCGTCGCCGGAGTCGCGGGTGCGATCTGGTCGCTCTACGACGCCCCGGCCATCGCGGTCGCGGGAATCGTGCTGTGGGCCGGGCTGCTGACCTTCCTTGTCAGCCTGTTCATTCGCTCTCGCCGCGGCTGAGTTCGCGCACCCTGTCGAAACCACCAATCGCCGTTCGTAGAGTGGAACATGACTAACTATCTGCTTGCGATGTACTACCCGCAGTCCGCTGACGCGGTGCCCGACAACCTCGACGAGATCATGGCTCGCGTCAATGCGCTCACCGACCGCATGCGCGACCAAGGAGCGCTCGTGTGGACCGGCGGCCTCGATTACCAGGCAAGCGTGGTCCGCGCAGGCGAGCCTCCGCTCGTCACCACCGGCCCGTACCTCGAGACCAACGAGGCGCTTGGCGGCTTCTGGATCATCAGCGCGGGCTCGCCCGACGCTGCGCAGGCTTGGGCTGCCGACGCCAGCGAGGCGACGGGCCTGCCTATCGAGGTCCGCGCCTTCCAGGGCTGATTCGCCGGTTTAGGCGAGGCTCACCTTCCTAGCCTGGCTTCGACGGCGTTCGTACGCTGGTGACATGGACGCCGCCCCGGAATGGAATGGACCTGACGAAGACAAGGTCACCTCACGGCTGAACTGGCTGCGTGCGGGCGTGCTCGGTGCCAACGACGGCATCGTCTCGATCGCCGCGCTGCTCGTTGGTGTGGCGGCGGCGGAGCCTCCCGCTGGAGTCATCGCCACGGCCGCTGCCGCAGGCATTGCCGCTGGCGCCCTGTCGATGGGCATCGGCGAATATGTCTCGGTGTCCTCGCAGCGTGACGCAGAACGAGCACAACTCAAGCGCGAGGCGGCATGGCAGGCCGCGAGGCCCGAATGGGAGCTCGAGCAACTCGTGCGACTCAACATGGAGACCGGCATGAGCGAGGAGACCGCTCGTCGTGCCGCTCAAGAGCAGCACGACCACGATCCCCTCTCGATTCACGCCAAGATGCATCTGGGAATTGACCCCGACGAACTTGTGAATCCGTGGCATGCGGGCCTTGCCTCGCTGATCGCGTTCACGGCTGGAGGCGCCTTCCCCCTGCTGACGATGCTGCTGGTCTCGGATTCCCTGAGGATTCCCACGACGTTTGCGATCGTCATCGTGGCGCTTGCCATCACCGGGTGGACGTCGGCCCGCCTTGGTCACGCAAACCGACTGCGCGGCGTCGCCCGCAACGTGGGCGGAGGCACGGTCGCGATGATCATCACCTACGGCGTGGGCTCGCTGTTTGGCACCGTTGTCTAGGCCGCTGTCTCCAAGCCGCTAAGGAACCAGCCCAATCCACTGGGGCGTGGCGAACCGGCTCGCCACCAGTCCCCTCGCCTCCATGTACTCCTCTTGCGTGACTCCACCGGGGCGGGTGTCGTAGCGCGTCGCAAAGTAGCTGAGGAGCGAGTCGATGATCGCCTCTCGCGTCATGCCGGTCTGGCTGCGCAGCGGATCCACGCGCTTATTCGCGCTCTTGGTGCCCTTGTCGGACAGCTTCTCGCGGCCGATCCTCAGCACCTCCGTCATGGCGACCGCATCGATGTCGTAGGCCATCGTCACGTGATGCAGCACCGCGCCCGAGGCGTAGCGCTTCTGCGCCGCCCCAGCGATCTTGCCCATGGGCGAGGCAATGTCATTGAGCGGCACGTAGTTCGCGTGAATGCCCAGCTCGCGCAGCGCGCCAATGACCCAGTCGTCGAGGAACGCGTAGGACTTCTCGAAGCTCAGCCCCTCGACAAGTGAGGCGGGCGCATACAGCGAGTAGGTGATGGTGTTGCCAGGCTGGATGAACATCGCGCCGCCGCCGGAGACGCGTCGGGTGACGGTGATGTCATGCTTCTGAACGCCAAGGGGGTCCACCTCATTGCGGATCGACTGGAACGACCCGATCACCACCGCGTTCCGCTCCCATTCCCACACGCGCAGGGTGGGTCCGCGGCGCCCCTCCCCCACGGCCCGCGCGAGCACGTCATCGAGCGCCATCTGCAGGTGCGGCTCGCGCGGCTTGTCGTGGATGATGTCGAACTTGTGGTCGTGCCAACCGGTGGCGTGGCCAAGGGCACGTCGTACGGCAATCGCCACAGCGTCGGGCGTGAAGCCCACCATGGTCGCCTCAAGCCCCAACGCGACGGCTACGCGCGCCTGGAGTTCCGCGACGCTGGCCGACGCTGGCGCGCCGATGAGCGACGCGTTGACGTCATGGATCGCCTCGGCGGGCTCGAGGAAAAAGTCGCCCGAGATGATCGCCTCGACGATCTCCTCGCGGTCCTCGTCGAGCTCGATATCGGCGACGACGAGCTTGCCGTCGGGGACCTTGTATTCGCCGTGCATGGTCCCCATTGTGCTGTGGTTTACGGGTTAGGCGTGACGTCCAGCTTCAGCAGGCCGTAGAGCAGCGCGTCGGTGAGCGCCTCCCACGAGGCCTCGATGATGTTGGGGCCAACGCCAACCGTGCGCCACGACATGCCGGTCTCGGAGTCGACCGTGGTGATGAGCACGCGCGTCACGGCGTCCGTGCCGTGTGCAGCGTCCATGATGCGCACCTTGAAGTCGACGAGTTCGAAGCGAGAGATCTCCGGGTACACAGCCGTAAGCGACGTGCGCAGCGCGTGGTCGAGCGCGTTGACCGGGCCATTGCCCTCACCCACCGTGATGGAGCGCGTGCCGCCCCCAGCGTGGAGCTTGATGACCGCCTCGGCGTCGGCGTCGTTGGGGTTGCCGGGCGCGGAGAAGACGCGAACACGCCACGACTCGACCTCCCAGTACTTGGGCGCCTGCCCCATCTCGCTGCGGAGCACCAGTTCGAAGGAGGCGTCAGCGGCGTCATAGGTGTAGCCGGCAGCCTCCGCGTTCTTGATGCGCTCGGTCACTCGACCCAGCAGCTCTCCCTGGCCGCTGAGGTCGAAGCCCAGCTCGCGGCCCTTGAGCTCGACGGACGCGCGCCCCGCCATCTCGGACACGAGCATGCGCATGTCATTGCCGACGTACTCGGGGCGAGTGTGCTGGTAGAGGTCCGGGTCCACCTTGATCGCGGAGGCGTGCAGTCCAGCTTTGTGCGCGAACGCTGATGCGCCGACGTAGGGCTGCCGCACGAAGGGCGCGATGTTCGTGATCTCGGAGATCGCGTGGGCGATGCGGGTGGCCTCGGACAGTCCGTTGTTCTTCAGCGCGATCGCGCCGCGCTTGAGCTCGAGGTTCGCCGCCACCGCGATGATGTCCGCGTTGCCCGTGCGCTCGCCGTAACCGTTGACGCAGCCCTGCACGTGCGTCGCACCCGCCGCGACCGCCGCCATCGAATTGGCGACCGCGCAGCCCGAGTCGTTGTGTGCGTGCATGCCCAACTGAACCGACGTCCGGCCCTTCACCGCCGTGACAATGCCAGCCACGTCGTCGGGCAGCATGCCGCCGTTCGTGTCGCACAGGACGAGCGTCGACGCTCCCCCGGCCTCCGCGGCGAGCAGTGCGCGCACGGCGTACTCCGCGTCGAAGCGGTAGCCGTCAAAGAAATGCTCGGCGTCGAGGACAACCCGACGCCCCTCGCCCACAAGGAATGCCACGGTCTCCTCGATCATCTTGAGGTTCTCGTCGCCGGAGACGCGCAGGGCGCGCTCCGCGTGGCGGATGTCGGTCTTGGCGACGAGTGTGATGATGGGCGCCTCGGAGTCGACCAGTGCGCGCACCTGCGGGTCAGCGGCGGCCGTCGAGCCCGCACGGCGCGTCATGCCGAATGCCGCGAACTGCGCGTTCTTGAACGTCAACTCCTTGTTGACCAGGGCGAAGAACTCGGTGTCCTTGGGAACCGCTCCAGGCCAGCCGCCCTCGATAATGCCCACGCCCAGCTCATCAAGCAGCGGGGCAATCGCCATCTTGTCCGCTACGGACAGATTCATGCCCTCCTGCTGCGCGCCATCGCGCAGCGTGGTGTCGTAGACCTCAACGGTGAGATCCGTCATGACTTGCTCCTTCGGCTTGAGCGCCCGGCTTTCCCAACAAAAAAGCCTCCCAGGGGTGCGGGAGGCTGCGCGTCGGGGGTCACCGACGCGCTACGGAATGATGATCGAGGCGTGCATCGCGTTTATTGTGGCACAACTCACCGGTCCGACGCTTCCCTCAGTTCCGTACGGACTCTCGCCGCGATCTGGGGCACGTCTCGCAAGTCGCCGGAAGCGACGGCCATGACGAGGTCGAAGAGTTCGTCGTTGGTGAGCATGCTGCGGCGGCCGTTGATGTCCAGGAATATCACCATGGCAATTGCGCTCAGACGCTTGTTGCCGTCCACTAGCGGGTGGTTGAGGCACAACGAGTGCAGCAGCGCGGCCGCTTTGAGGATGAGGCCGGGATATGCGTCCGCGCCCATCAGTGTGGTCGCTGGACGCTCTAGTGCCGACTGCAAGAGTCCCGGATCACGAATTGGCCCTATCCCCTCAGCCTGAATTATCGCCACGACGTGGCGGTACTCGAGATACCGCACCATGGTCTAGACGGAGCCAAGCCGGTCGAGTGCCTCGCGATATTCGACTGACGCACGGGCGTAGGCGGCCATGACATCCTCATCGATGCTCAGCGCCTGGTCAGCGCGCTCCACGGCACGCAGGACTGCCTCGTTCTTGGAGATGCCCTCGCGCTCCGCGAGGCGCGCGATCGCGTCATCGTGCTGCTGAGTGGTGCGCAGTGTCATTGCCATACCACTGTGATACCACTGTGGTATCACTGCTGTCCATCCCACCCACCCCCACACTTTGCCCTCGCCCTGCGTTGTAGCCAGTGAGACACTGGCGGAGGGAGGCAGAACCGGTGGGTTCGTGGGCAGAGACGCTTGACACCCTGGTCAGGGAGCGCGGCAGCGCACTCTACGGCTATGCCTACGTCCTGACCGGCGACCACTACGCCGCCGACGACCTGCTGCAAGACGCCCTCTACCGCGCGTTCCGCCATGCTCGCTCAAACATGCCGCTCGATGCCGCGCACGCCTACGTGCGCCGCGCCATGCGGACCGCGCTCGTCGACGGCCATCGCCGCTCACGCACCCGTCCCCAACGTGACCACCGCTCAGCTGATGCGCGCGAGCCCGACGCCACCGCCGCGTCGGCCACCCGCAATGCCCTCCATGAGGCGGTGCTGAGCCTGCCGCCCAGGGAGCGCACGTGCGTGATCATGCGCTACTTCGACGGGCTCAACGCGACGCAGATCGCGAACGAGCTGGGGCTGCAGCCGGGCACGGTGCGACGGTACTTGGCGGACGGCGTGGCCACCCTCAGCCGCACCCATGGCGACTTTGGGCTTTCGCCTGAGGACCTCACCGTGGAAGAGCAGGAGACGTTTGTGATCGTTGATGTGAAGGAGGCGGGGCGATGACCACCGAACTTCAGGAGGCGCTGGAGCGGGCTTCACGGGAGGCGGGACAGGCGTTCGCGGCTCGCGACGCCGCCGAAGTCATCGAGCCCGCTGCCCGACGCGTCCGTCGCCACCGCGCCCGGCTCACCGGATTCGCCACGCTGGGTTCGGTCGCGGTGATGACCGGCATGCTGTGGGGCGCGGAGGCGCTGAGTCCCCTGCCCGCCCCGCTTGAGCCTGCTTCCACTCCGTTGCCGACTGTTGTGGCGGAGGACAACTCGTGGGCGACCCTTGAACTCGCCGCCCAAACAGGTCCGCGCCGGCACGGGGAGGTGCGCAAGAACTCGGTGGCAGGGATGATCTGCAACCACGAAAGCCCCACGGACGACCCTCGCGTCTCAGTGGCGCGCGTGAACGACCCCACCGTCAGCCACGCCACCGCCTTTGAGGACTGCGCTCCCGTGTGGTTCAAGCGCGGACCCTCGACCGGCGACATGCGCAGCAACATCTCCATCACCCAGTCCCCTGAGGCACGACTGAGCCTCGAGTTCAGCGTGGTCAACACGTCCGATCAGCCCATCGAAATCGACACCGAGTCCGTGTTCATGTGGGTCGAGACGGCTCCCGCGGAGATGGGCGACGGGCCTCTCGCCACGTACTCGCGCACGCTCGTTGGACCGTCCATGTGGCTCGATCAGAGCACCGTTCATGCACTGCTTGACTCGGGAGACGACTCGACCGTCGTCGAGCCTGGCGAGCGCTTCTCCGGCTTGATCGTCGCGAATGAGCTCGCGGGCGAGGGACCGCTCTCCGATGCCGCCTCATACCGCACCCCGCTCAAGATCAGCGTGTGGGCGCGGATCCATGAGGGGAGCCCCAGCGGCGACGCGAGTTACCTGGTGCAGTTGGGTGAGACGCTCACGCACTACATCACGGAGCAGGTCACGCTCAGCGACCGTTGAGCCTGGCGCGCAGCGAGCGCCACTCGGGCAGGTACTGATTCATGAGCGCCGTGAACTGCGGGCCATGGTTCTGCACAAACAGGTGCGCGATCTCGTGGACCACGACGTACTCGAGCAGCTCCTCATCCTTGCGCCCCAACTCGAGCGCGATGTTGATGTGCTTGCGCTCGGCGTTGCAGCTGCCCCAGCGGGTGGTCATGCGCCGAATGGTCCACGTGGGCTCGTCGGCGCCCATCGCGAGGCTCCAATAGGCGATGAGCGGGGGAAGCAGCTCTCGGAGCCTGGCCCTAGCAGCGTCGGCCTCCGGTCCCGTGGTGAGCGGAGTGGGCGCTGCCTGCGCGCGCAGCTGCGCCGCCGCGATCCAACTGGCGCGGCTCACGACGAACTGATCGATCGCCTTCTTCGACACGTGGTGCGGAGCGCTCACGAGCACCTCTCCGTGCGGCGCCGTCACCCGGATGCGCATGTTCTTCATGCGCTTTCGCGTGAGCGTGTAGGCGGGCAGCTCCATGGCGAAAAGGGTACGCGGGAGAACTGACACCCAACCGCAGGCTGTGAAAATGCGTATCTGCTTGCATGACAGGGACACTGGACGCATGAGCGACTGGGCAACGACCCTCGACACGCTCCTCAGAGAGCGCGGACCGGCACTGTTCGGCTACGCCTACGTGCTCACCGGATCCGCGCACGCCGCCGAGGACCTGCTCCAAGATGCCCTGCTACGCACCTTCCGCACGGGGCGAGGTTCTCGCGGCCTGGATTCCGCCCATGCGTACGTCAAGCGCGCGATCACGAGCGCGTTCATCGACTCCGGCCGACGCTCCGCCGCCCGGCCCCGCACCGTCACCGATGAAGGGGTTGAGTCGGTTGCGCCCGATCATGCAGGCGCGTCAGCGGAGACGGCCGACCTGCGCGCGGCGCTGCTGACACTGCCGCCGCGAGAGCGAGCATGCGTGGTGCTGCGGTATCTCGAGGACCTGCCGATCGCCTCGGTGGCCGCGGAGCTGGGTCTTGCCCAAGGCACCGTCAAGCGCTACCTCGCCGACGGCGTCGCCAAGCTACGCGACGCCAACCTGGGCGTCGACTTCACCGAACATCAGACCATTCCCGTCACGGAAGGACGCAGGCCATGAACACTGCCTATGACCTCATGGAGAGCCTGCGCGAGCAGGGAGCCGCGCGGTTCAGCGAGACGGGCCTTGCCCGGGACCACTCTCCCCTGACACGCAAGGTGCGCCGCCACCGGGTGGTCCGCACCTCGGGCGCTTCCGTCGTGGGCGTTGCGGCAGCGACGGCGGTGACTTTCGCGGCGTTCGACTTTCTCGACAAGGACTCGGCTGTTCCCCCAGCCAACCCCACCTCGTCGGCTCCGGCGCCCACAGCGTCGGGCAGCGTGAATGCGGAGTTGAGGGGGACGCTCTACGTGGCCAGGGGTGAGCGCGCGGAGTATGTGGCGCGCGATCTTGCGGCGATCTTCGATGTGAGCGATGAGGAGGCGACGGCCGCGCTTGAAGCCGCATTGCCGCTTGAGTCGGCAGGCAGCCTTGAGGGGTGGGTCGCGCCGGGCGAGTATCCGGTGCGCGAGGACGATTCGCTCGAGGCGGCCGCGGCGCAGGTGGTTGGTGCGCAGGTTGCGGCTTTGGAGGGGCTCGGCGTCCCTCGCAGCGAATGGGAGCAGACCGTCATCATCGCGTCGATTCTCGACAAGGAGGCGCCCGTGCTTGTCGACAAGCGGATGGTCTCGACTGTTATTCACAACCGGCTTGAGCAGGGCATCAGGCTCGAGATCGAGTCGCCACTCGCCTACTTCTTGCGAGCCGACGAGCAGCTCGTGGGCGATGACGGCTGGGCCGTGGACACGCCGTACAACCTCTACATGTACGAGGGGCTGCCACCCACGGCGGTTGGCGCGGCGTCCGCGGAGGCGCTCGAGGCCGCGGCCAACCCTGCCGAGGGCGACTGGATCTACTTCTTGCGCAAGCCGGATGGCAACATCCTCGTGTTCTCCACCTTCGACGACTTCGCCGTGGCGGTGGACGAGTACTACCCGGGCACGGGCGCGTCCGACTAGATCTGCTGGACGCGCTCCACGTTCGCCGTGAGTTCGCGCAGCTGCGCGGCGGTGGTGCGCTTCACGTAGGCGGGGGTGTCGCGCTCGACTCGCCACGACTCGCTCAGCGGGCCAAGGTCGACGGAGTCGAAGCCGATGGCGTCGAGGAAGTCCGCGACATAGGCGTTGGCCTCAGGGTCGTTGCCGGCGATGGGCAGCGCGCGGCGGTTCTCCGCCCCGGTTGGCAGGCCGTCCTTGGTGATGTCCGCCGCCGGAATGTTGTTGAAAGCCTTCACCACCTTGCTCGTGGGCAGGTGGGCCTGCAACAGCTCCGAGGTGGTGGACTCGTTGCGATCGAGCGCCTCGATGCGGCCGTCACGCTGGGGGTAGTAGTTGTTGGCGTCCATGACGACCTTGCCAGCGAGCGGCTCAACCGGAACGTTCTTGTACTTGCCGAGCGGCACGGCGACGAGCACGAAGTCGCCCGCGGCACCCGCCTCTTCCGCGGTGGCGGCGCGAGCCTTGGAGCCGAGCTCCGCGATGAGATCGGTGAGCGTCTGCGGCCCACGCGAGTTCGAGATGACCACGTCGTAGCCAGCCGCAACGGCGGCCTTCGCCACGTTCGAGCCGATCTGGCCGGCTCCGATGATTCCCAGAGTTGTCATGTTCGCCGCAACACGAGGCGGCCGCCAGTCATTCCGCAGAAGGTTCGGTGGTCGCAGTGCCCGACGCTGCGGCTGGCTCTTCGTCGAAGGGCCAGCGGTAGCCCATTGCGGTGCCTACCAGCGCAAAGGCGGCGGTGATGATCGACAGGACCTGAGCGTCGGCCATCCACGCGGCCACGGCGCCGGCGAGCAGGAAGGCGAGGCGGACGATCTCTTTGGCCGGGTGAGGAAGAGAGCGCGGCGCCTTGGGCGACAGCATCAGGGTCCAGATCACCGAGACGAAGAACGGGACGGACAGGCCCACAAGCCAGCCCCAGTATCCGGAGAAGCCGGTGTAGCCCCACCAGAACAGGCCGGCGTACATGCCGAGCTCGGAGAAGAAGACCAGGGCGCCAGCGAACCACTTCACGGCTCAGTCCTCCTTGAGGTCGTCGGCCCTGGACCTGCGGGTCTTGAGGAAGGCGACGATGACGAAGATGACGGAGTAGACGGACACGGCGGCGGCGCCGAGCATGAGGAAGACCAGGGCGAAGTTACCGTCCTTGGACGGCTCCGCGGCGATCCACAGGATCACGAGGTTGAACACCGCGTACAGGCCCTCGAAGATGAGGATGTTGCGCCACCAGGTGGGGTTCACAGGGGCGTAGCGCTCATAGCGGATGTAACCAACGACGCGCAGCATCCAGGCGAAGGTCAGGTACAGCGCAACGATGAGGACCGCTGCGAAGCCGCCGATGAGAACCGAGGGAACCTCGTCTTTGGCGAGGCCCGACTCCGGGGTCCACCGCGACTGGCTCAGCGCGCCGATGATGAACGCGCCCACCACCTGGAAGAGGAAGACCGCAAGGGAGATGCCGGAGTACCGGTTGATGAAGTTGCGCATGGTGGCACCAGGGTAGTTGACCGGGGGTTGGGTGAGGTGCGGGGCTATTCCGTAACAACCGGGTGGAAGTAGTCGAAAACAGCCGTTTCGATGGGCTGGTCGAAGTCGAGGCGCATTGTGACGACACTGAGCGGCTTGCCGTCGTCGCCAGGCATTGTCGTTTCGCGCGCCTCGTGAGGTTCCGCGCGGCCGAGGAAGTAGAAGTCTGCCCCTTCGGCGTCGCTCTTCTTGGCGAAGACAAACGGTGTGGCGCTCTTGTTGACGATCGCACGGACTTCGCCGCTCGCAAGTGTGCGGCGACTTCGTGTGAACCAGGTCATCGAGTACCGGTCGAGCAATTCGTCTTCGTAGGCAGTGCTCGCCGAGATCTCGTCTGATTTGTGAAGTGTGACGAAGATAGGACACGAGGACGTTGGCAGGTCGACCTTATAGCCGTAAATGGTCGATGCCACGTTCTTTTCCCAGCACAGCAGACGACAAGCATCCTTGCGCGTGTACTGGCGACCGGGGGTGAAGGGCTCGGAGACGTTGTAGCGAGACCTGATCACGTCGAGCCCTGTTGCGATCAAGTCGTCAACAGCGTGGGTGAAAGCCGCGTTGGATCGGTAGGACTCTACGAAGCGATCGGTAAGCCGCCACCGATTTCCCGCACTTTCCACTATCGGCCGCGCAAAGCGCTTGCGCTCACCTTCGGTATGGAATTCGAGGGTGAGACTGCGCAGCGCGCTAGCCACATGCCTGTGATCGCCGTTAGCCCCTGACCGCGCGATGATCTTGCCGGCCGTTACTACATCGAGCTCAGACCCGTCCAACATCGCCTGGACTAGGAGCAACTCGTGAACGCGCTTGGCATCCAAGGCTTCGCTCGACAGAAGCGTCAATGCGTCCTTGTCCATCGGGCTGAGAACGCTGTCAACCTTGAACAATCGTTCGAGCAACGCCGGATAGTTGCCAAGGCGATTGGCCAGCAGAACGGGGTCAACGCTCTCGAAACGCAAGTAGTCGTGGAGGTTAGGCAGCCTCCCGAGCCGATTGCGCAGAATCTCGATGGACTGTTTCAAGTTGTGCAGGCTGTCGAGCTTCGCCTGGGCGATTGCCTCGAGCACGCGTTGTTGGGAGATGCGGTCGAATCGCACGCTCGAAAGACCAGGCAAGACGCCGCTCTCCTCTGCGCTGATCAAACTCTGCCGCAGAGACTCCTTGTTCAGTGAGTCGTCCCCAAAGAGCGCAATGGGGATGAGGTAGTTGTTCGCGTAGTTCCCGATGAAGTCGATGACGACTATGTACTCCTTGCCCGGGTGCTTACGAAGACCGCGCCCCAACTGCTGCACGAACACAATGCTCGACTGCGTCTGGCGCAGCATCACGACCTGATTCACCGACGGGATGTCCACTCCCTCGTTGAAGACATCAACGGTCAGGATGTAGTCCAGTTCGCCACGCTCGAGCCGTTCGACACTCGCCTCACGGAATTCGACCGGGTCTTCGCCAGTGAGCGCGATTGTTCTCAGGTGGCGTCCGCGAAACGTCGCTTCGTTGAGTTGATGCGAGAGCGCTCGGGCTTCTTCCTTCCTGCTGCAGAACATCAAACCGCGCGGCTCAACCCCAGCCTGTGCATACGTCTCGAGCGCACGCACGATGTGGTCCACTCGCACGCGGGACGCGAGTTTGTCGAGACCCACGTCGACCGTGGCGGCCGACCCGTCATCGAAACTCACGTCCGCTACTCCGTAATAGTGGAACGGCGCGAGCATGTCGTCTTCGAGCGCGCGTCCCAGGCGGATCTCATAGGGCACGTTGAACTCGAACAACTCGAACACGTTGAAGCCGTCAGTTCGTTCGGGTGTCGCGGTGATACCCAACATGAACTCCGGCTCGAAGTGGTCCACCACCTTCAAGTACGAATCCGCGCCCACGTGGTGGACCTCATCGATGAGCACGTAGTCAAATGCATCGGGGGCCAGGGAGCTGAGTACGTCCGGTTGGGCCAGAGTCTGAATGGTGGCGAAGACGAACCGCCGATCACTTTGATTGCGGCCGCCCCCGAGCTTGCCAAGCTCGTCGGGATGCGCGCCAAGCACTCGCTGGAACTCCTGCATCGCTTTATCGAGGATCTGCTCGCGGTGGGCGACGAACAGCACCCGCTGGGGGTCGGCGGCGCGAACATCCAGGGCCGCAAGGATGGTCTTGCCAGTGCCCGTTGCCGAGATCACGAGCCCCTTCTTCTCACCCTGCGCGCGAAGCGCCGCGAGTTCAGCGAGAGCCTCAATCTGCATCCGGTTCGGAAGAACCTCGGCTTGCCGGGGTGACCGGGGCTCAAACCGGGGCGTGCCGGGGCCCAGGAGAATGTGTGTAGGCGCGGGCACGGAGCGGCCATCTGACAGCGCCTCAATCCAGCCAGACTCCAGTACGGATGGCTGGCGGTCCTCCATCGCCGGGGGTCGGGCAGGTTGCCATTCAGGTCGCTGCGGTGGCACATAACGCTGCGAGTATTCGTCGAGCCACTCCTGTGTTAGCGGCCTCGATGACCCCACCTCGGCATCAATGAGGGCGGCGAACTGACGTGCGAGATCACTGTTCTTGGTAGCGGCGACTTGGAGGTTCCACTCGTGATTCGTGACGAGGGCGCTCTCTGTCAGGTTCGAGCTTCCTAGGACAGCCGCGATCCGATCTGGGTGCCCGAACACGTAGCCCTTGGGGTGATAGGCGCGGCTCTCGTGGATACGGACATCGATGCCTAGTCGCGACAAGTTCAACAGTTCCGCGAAGGCGTTGGGTGAGTTGAAGCCTAGGTAGTCCGAAGTGACGATGAGGCCCTTGGCCCGCGACTCGACGAACTCCTGCTTGAGCAGAGCGATAGCCCGGGGTGACACGAACGCAACTGAGAACGCAAATGATTCGCAATGCCGGAGCTCGTCGCGGAGCACGCGGAGCATCGACGTGTCTGCGCGATTTACGACAACGCGTGGGTGGAGTTGGTGGACACCCGGAACGGTGCGGTCGAGGTACCCAAACCGCACGTCTCGTTCGATGAGCGCCTCGAACGCCCTCTCAACCGTCATCCGCGACCCTGAGACTCTGGATGATCTCCACGGCAGGAACGTCGGCGGGCGCCCACTCGACGGACTTGAGGTCCGCGGGTGCGAGCCACTTGACGCCTGCGTGCTCAGTCAATTGCGGTTCGCCGCCAACAAGCTCGGCCCACAGCGTGGTGAGGGAGACCACACCGAAGTCGTACTCATGCAAGGTCGTGGTGATGACGTCGCCCACCTCCACGTCGCAAAGAAGTTCTTCGTCGATCTCGCGGCGGAGCGCTTCCTGTGGAGTCTCGCCAGTTTCGATCTTCCCACCGGGGAACTCCCACAGTCCGGGCAAAGACCCGTTGGGACCGCGCTGCGCACAAAGGATCAGTCCCTCGCGCTCAATAACCGCGCCGACGACGTTGATTTGCCTCACTGCGAACTGGCCCTCCGATCATCCGCAGCTTAGCGATCGGCGCCTGCTACTTCGTTGCGGCGCACGGTGACTCGCCGTTACGCGAGGCCGGATCGCACCGGCACAGCGTCCTCACTGCCCTCGGCAAGCCCACCTAGCGCCTCCCGCACCGCCGAAGCCCGCGCCAAGATGTCTTTGAGTCCGCACCGCGCAGCTACCACAATTGCGGCCCGCGCGTTCTCGCGCGCAACCTCGGGCAGTCCCCACTCGAGCGCGTACTCGGCGCGCGCGAGCGCAACATCGGCCCTCACCCACACATAGGCATCGGTCTCCCGCGAGCTCGCCCTCGCAGCGATCCGCCACCACGAGTCTGCCGCCTCCCGATCGCCAAGAACCGCATGCGCCAGCCCCATGACCTTCGCGGACATGCCCTTCCAGCACGCATCCTCGAGCTGGCAGGACAGCGCGTACGTCGCCTCCAGCTCGTCGATCACCTCTCGCGGGTCGCGCCCCAACTGGAGATCCACCTGCCCACGCTACTCCTCGACCCACGGCAAACTCCCTCAGCCAGTACAGCGTTCGCGCGCCAACAGCCAACGCCCAGCCTCCCGGCGCGTCTTGTCCGCCGCCCTTGGGTGCTCGATCGACTCCGGGAACCGCGCGCTCGCCGCATCGAGTTCGCCACGGTCATGAAGTCCGTGCTCTCAATCGACGCAATCGACGCGAGCGACTTCCTTAAGTGACTCCAGCCTTGGCGGCAGGCGTGTGACGCCCTGTGTCAGGGCGCGTGTGATGTGCTGTGTGACTAGGAGGCCGGCTCCGGTGCCGGCACCTGAGCGTCGCGGGCCTTGCGGCGGCCAGCCAGCGTCACGCCAATCAGCAGCGCAAGGGATGCGAGCGTCACGATGAACGCGACATAGGCGCCGTACAGCCATGCGAACCCGGCGTCGACGACGGGTTCGGTGGCGATCCAGACCACCCACAAGTTGAATGCGAGGTTCAACACTTCGCCCACAGCAACGAGCGTCCACCCCAGCGGATTGTTCTTGGCGTCGCTGTCGAGCCTGCGGTACGCGATGAAGCGGATGCCAAAGCCGATCACCACGATGGCTGCGACGGCCGCGAGCGCATTCAGGCCGCCCTCGAGCGGTGCTGGCACGGCCTCTTCGGAGAGGTTGGACGAAGCGTCCCAGCGCGATGGCGCCAGGCAGCCAATGATGAAAGCGCCCGCGAGATGCAGGACAAAGTACAGCAGCGCGAGTGCCGAGTACGACTTAGTGAAACGCTTCATTGCGACCCCTTGACAAGTTGCCGTGAATCTAGCAGGCGCGGGCCCAGTTACTCGGAGGCCGGCTCCGGCTCAGATGCCGCGGCCTCTCGCGTCTTGCGCTGCCGCGCCGCGACGAATGCCGCAATGACAACGCCGATGGAGATCCCGGTGAAGATGATCGCCAGGTAGCCCACGACCAACCAGCCAAATCCCGCGCCAACCTCGGGCGTCGCGGTATGCCACAGCACCCACAAGAGCAGCACGAGCGGCACGACCTCGCCAGCCACGATCACCCGCCACACGTTGCGACTGGTGACCCTCGCGCGGTCAAGGCGCCAATAGGCGAGGAACCGCAGTCCGTAGGCCAGGATGTTGAAGAACGCCGCGCCAAGCAGCAGTTGGAACCCACCGCTCATGGGCGCTGGGACGGAGTCGTAGCTCATGCTCGAGGACTCGTCCCATCTCAGGCGCGCAGTCGCGCCCATCACGAAGGCACCAACAAGCAGCAGTACAAACGCAAAAACCGCGAGCGCGGCATACGAACGAGCGAAAGTCTTCACGGCAACCCCTCAACTGGTTGACGGAAATCTACCAGGCGTCACGCGACCTACGACTTGTTCCTGACCTTCGCGTAGATCTCTTCCACGACGTGCTTGTAGTTGCTCAGCACGTTGGCGCGGCGCACCTTGAGCGACGCGGTGAGTTCTTCGCGCGCCTCCGAGAAAGAGTGCGGAAGGATGCGGAACTCCCGGATGGCCTCCGCCCTGGAGACGTTCTCGTTAGCCGAGGTCACGGCGCGGCCAATCAGATCCCGCACCCTCTGATCTTGCGCGGCCTCTTCCACAGACATCGCGGGTAGTCCGTGTGCATCCAGCCAGTGGGGAAGCATCACGTCGTCCAGCGCAACCAGCGCAGACACAAAGTGCCGCCCTTCGCCTACCACCACCGAGTCCTGAATAGCAGGGTGAGAACGCATCGCGTCCTCGAGCACCGCGGGCTGCACGTTCTTCCCGGAACTCAGCACCAGGATCTCTTTTTTCCGGCCCACCACGGAAAGCGCGCCTTCCACGATCTGGCCCAGGTCACCCGTCGCAAACCAGCCATCGCGCATCACAGCCGCCGTGGCGTCGGGCTGATTCCAGTAGCCCATGAACAGGTTGGCGCCACGAGTGAGAATCTCGCCATCGTCGGCAAGCTTGATGTCACATCCCGCGATGGGGTGGCCAACGGTGCCCATCCTGCGGGTGGGCTCTGGCGTGCCGCCAGCTGCGGCCGTAGTCTCGGTGAGGCCGTACCCCTGCATCACCGTCACGCCAACGCCCTCGAAGAAGTAGCCGATGTCCTCGGACAGTCGCGCGCCGCCAGAGAGCGCATATCGAAGGTGGCCGCCAAGCGCCTCGCGGATCTTCGCAAGCACCAGGCGATCGGCCAGGCGATGACGAGCCCTCAGCACCGCGCTCACGCGGCCCCGCTCCTTGGCCGCCGCGTACTGACGAGCGACGCTCGCCGCCCAACGGAAGACGCGCTTCTTCGCTCCCCGCTGCGCAGCGTCCGCGCGGTTGTACACGGTCTCCAGCACGCGGGGCACCAGCACCAGCACAGTGGGCTTGAAGCTCACCATGTCCGCAGCGAGCGTCCTGTGACTGGGCGCGAAGCCAATGACGGTGTACGACGACAGCGCGAGCATCATCGCGAGGCGACCAAACACATGCGCGAGCGGCAGGAACAGCAGCAGCCTCGACTCGCCCGCGACAATCCCGCCGAACTCCGGATCGCGCTCGATGTTCAGGCAGTGGTCCACGAAGTTGCCGTGGCTGAGCATCGCTCCCTTGGGCCGGCCCGTGGTGCCCGAGGTGTAAATGATCGTCGCAAGGTCATCCGGCTGGACGTTCGCCGTGCGCTCGTCCAGTTCCCGGTCCGTGACCTGCTCACCTTCAGCGGCAAGCGCGTCCAGCTCGCTCATCACCAGGGCACGGCCCGACGCTTCCGTCACCACGTCTGCCCTCTCAGGGGTGTCGGTGGCCACCAGGCTGATGCCAGCGTCGGCGAGGATCCAGGCGACCTGCTTGGCGGAGGACGACGGGTAGATGGGGACGGTGATGGCGCCAGCGGCGAGCGCGGCGAAGTCGGCGACGGCCCATTCGTAGCGGGTATCGCCCATGATGCCTACGCGATCGCCGGGCGCGACGCCACGAGCGATGAGACCCTTCGCGACCGCGCGCACCTGCGCGTAGAAGTCCTCGAGAGTGATGGAGTGCCAGGCGCCGTCCGCGTCCTTGATCTCCGCGAAGATCGCGTCCGGGCGCTCCGCCGCGCGCTGGGCAAGCAGTCCCGTCAGGTGGGTGCGCTCCTTCGCCGAGACGAGAGTCGGCGAGGACATCTCAGTCCGCATGCGTCCGAGTCTAACTTACGGTTGCGTAAGTTACCGGGCTAGCAGGCGGGACTTCGCTCCCGGCGTACGGGTCTCGCGTGCTGCGTGTCGATTGCGCCCGGAATCCAGGGCCTCGAGCGCGCTGCGTGTCGGTTTCGGCTGTCCGCGCCCTCTACACCCGCGAGTGCGGTCACGCGCGGCGGAGCACCGCAATCGACACGCAGGAGGTATCAGGCCCACGAAACCGGGCGCAGTCGACACGCTGGATGCGCGAGGGCAGACGAGCGCAAGCGAAAGGGCGGCCGCGTCTCGCGCGACCGCCCGTTCGCTGACTAGACCAGCCGGCGCATCCAGCCGTGCGTGTCCTCCGCGCGGCCGTACTGAATGTCCGTGAGCTTCTCGCGGATCGCGGTGGTCACGGGGCCAGGCTCTCCGTCGCCAACGGTCAGCTCGAAGTCATCGGACCCGAACTTGCCGATCGGCGTCACCACGGCGGCAGTGCCGCACGCGAAGACCTCGGCGATGGTGCCGTTCTCGAGACCAGCACGCACCTCGACGAGCGGGATGTCGCGCTCCACGACCTTCTGGTCCTGCTCCCCCAGCAGTTCGATGACAGAGGATCGCGTGATGCCCTCGAGGATGTTGCCGTTGATGACCGGGGTCACGACGGTGCCGTCCGCCATGACGATGAACACGTTCATGCCGCCCAGTTCCTCGAGCAGCGTGCCGTGGCGCGCGTCGAGGTACAGCACCTGCTCGTAGCCACGGTCGTACGCGGCCATCTGCGGCATGAGCGACGCGGCGTAGTTGCCGCCGCACTTCGCGGCGCCCGTGCCACCAGGGCCGGCGCGGTGATAGTCCTTCTCGATCCAGATGCTCACAGGCTTGAGGCCGGACGCGAAGTACGGTCCAACCGGCGACGCGATCACGAGGTACTCAACGTGCTTAGCAGGCCTTACACCCAGGAACGCCTCCTGCGCGAACATGAACGGACGCAGGTACAGGCTCGACTCCTCGGCCCCGGGAACCCATGCGGCGTCCTGGCGCACGAGCGCCTCGATGGACCCAATGAAGTCCTCGACAGGCAGCTGCGGGAGCGCGAGTCGCCACGCGGAGCGGTTCAGCCGCTCGGCGTTGGCCTGCGGCCGGAACGCCCAGATCGAGCCGTCCTCCCACCGGTATGCCTTAAGCCCCTCGAAGACCTCCTGCCCGTAGTGCAGGACGGCCGACGCTGGGTCCAGCGTGAGCGGTGCGTACGCCTCAACCCGACGGTCGTGCCAACCCTCGCCCTCGGTCCACGTCACGCGAGCCATGTGGTCGGTGAACTGGACGCCAAAGCGCAGGTCAGCCAGAGCGTCGGCCCGTTCCTGATCGGTGTGGGGCGCGGCGCTGGGAACTACCCGAAAAGCCTCCACGCTCGATGGAGATTCGGCGGCCGTGGTGCTCATCAGGGTGCTCCTTCCGGGAATAGTTAGCGTGCTAAGTATTTCTGAGCCGAACCTACCCGCGGATGCGGGCGGCTAGCGCGTCGCCCACCTCAACAGTGGTTCTACCAGGGGTTTTGATGGCGGCGTCCTCGGCCACGGCGTTCTCGACGCGAGCGGCGAGCTCCGGGTGGCCAAGGAAGTCCAGCAGCATCGCGACGGACAGCACCGTCGCAGACGGGTCCGCGATGCCCTTGCCGGCGATGTCGGGGGCAGAGCCGTGGACGGGCTCGAACATCGACGGCCCCGTCTTGTCGGGATTCACATTGCCCGACGCTGCGAGGCCAATTCCGCCACTCACCGCCGCGGCCTGGTCAGTGAGGATGTCGCCGAACAGGTTGTCGGTGACGATCACGTCGAAGCGCGAGGGATCGGTGGTCATGACAATCGTTGCGGCGTCGATGTGGAGGTAGTCCCACGTGACCTCGGGGAACTCGGGCGCCACGGACTCGACCGTGCGGCGCCACAGGTGACCCGCGTGCACCAGCACGTTGTGCTTGTGCACCAGAGTGAGCTTCTTGCGCTCACGGCCTGCGGCCACGGAGAACGCGTAGCGCACCACGCGCTCCACGCCGTGACGCGTGTTGACGGAGACCTCGGTCGCGATCTCGTGAGGAGTGTCGACGCGCAGCGCGCCGCCGTTGCCCACGTACGGACCTTCGGTACCCTCGCGCACCACCACGAAGTCGATGTTGCCGGGCTCACGCAGCGGCGACACCTCTCCGGGGTACAGGCGCGAGGGTCGCAGGTTGACGTACTGGTCAAGCTCGAAGCGCAGCTTGAGCAGCAGGCCACGCTCGAGCACGCCCGAGGGCACCGACGGGTCGCCGATCGCACCAAGGAGGATCACGTCGTGGCTGGCAATAGCCGCGAGGTCCTCATCGGTGAGCGTCTCGCCCGTGGCGTGCCAGCGTCGGGCACCTAGGTCAAACTCAGTGGTCTCGAAGGTGATGTCGGTGCCTTCGGTGGCGGCGGAAAGGCACTTCAGGCCCTCCGCGACCACCTCGGGACCAATGCCGTCACCGGCGACAACCGCAAGGCGGTAGGTCGTCACAGCGCAGTCCTCCCTCAGCGAGCGGTCTGGCCGTCGACGTAGTCAGAGTCGACTGCGGCGGTCCAGGCGAAGAGCTTGCGCAGCTCGCGGCCGGTGGCCTCGATGGGGTGCGACTCACCCTTCTTACGCAACTCCTGGAACTCGGCGGCGCCGTTGTCCTGGTCGTCGATGAAGCGCTTGGCGAAGACACCCGTCTGGATGTCCGTGAGGACGTCCTTCATGTGGTCCTTGACGTCGGGGGTGATGACGCGAGGGCCGGAGACGTAGTCGCCGTACTCGGCAGTGTCGGACACGGACCAGCGCTGCTTGGTGATGCCGCCCTCGTGGATGAGGTCAACGATGAGCTTGAGCTCGTGCAGCACCTCGAAGTAGGCGATCTCCGGCTGGTAACCGGCCTCGGTGAGAGTCTCGAAGCCGTACTGGATCAGCTGCGACACACCGCCGCACAGCACGGTCTGCTCGCCGAACAGGTCGGTCTCGGTCTCCTCCGTGAAGGTGGTCTTGATGACGCCCGCACGGGTGCCGCCGATCGCCTTGGCGTAGGACTTCGCGGTCTCCCAAGCGGAGCCAGAGGCGTCCTGCTCCACGGCGATGATGTCCGGGATGCCGCGGCCCGCGACAAACTCGCGGCGCACCGTGTGGCCGGGGGCCTTGGGCGCGACGAGGATGACGTCCACACCCTCCGGGGGCGTGATGTAGCCGAAGCGGATGTTGAAGCCGTGCGCGAACGCGAGCGTCTTGCCGGGCGTAAGGTGCTGGGCGATGTCCTCGCGGTAGATGATGCGCTGGAACTGATCGGGCGCAAGGATCATGATGAGGTCGGCCCACTCTGCAGCGTCGGCGACGGACTGCACAACGAAGCCGTCGGCCTCGGCCTTGGCAACGGACTTGGAGCCTTCACGCAGCGCGACGTGAACCTCGACGCCGGAGTCGCGCAGGTTCTGCGCGTGGGCGTGACCCTGGGAGCCGTAGCCAACGATGGCCACCTTCTTGCCCTGGATGATGCTGAGGTCGGCGTCGTCTTCGTAGAACATCTCGGCCATTGGGAGCTTCTCTCTCGTTTCTAGTCTGTGCGGTAAGTACTGCGTTGGTGAAGGTTCAGGCGCTCACGCGGTCGAGGGCACGCTCGGTGATGGAGCGGGCACCGCGACCGATGGCGACGGTTCCGGACTGGACAATTTCGCGCACGTCGTACGGCTGGAGCGCGGCGAGCAGGGCGTCGAGTTTCTCCGGCGTGCCAACAGCCTCGATGACGAGGGCGTCGGTGGACACGTCGACGACGTGCGCGCGGAACAGGTCGACGACCTGAAGGATCTCAGCACGGTGACGCGCATCGGCACGCACCTTGACGAGCAGCAGCTCGCGCTGCACGGAGCGCTCACGGTCGAGCTCGACGATCTTGAGCACGTGCACGAGCTTGTTGAGCTGCTTGGTGACCTGCTCGAGGGGCAGCGCCTCGACGTCAACGACAACCGTGATGCGGCTGATCTCCGGGTGCTCGGTGGGCCCCACGGCGAGCGAGTGGATGTTGAACGCGCGGCGAGAGAACAGGCCTGCTACTCGAGCGAGTACGCCCGGCTTGTTCTCCACCAAGACGGAGAGGGTGTGCTTCGACATGGACTACTCCTCGCGGTCCCACTGCGGCGCGATGCCGCGTGCGTACTGGATCTCGTCGTTTGAGGTGCCGGCGGCGACCATGGGCCACACCATCGCGTCGCGAGACACGGTGAAGTCCACGACCACGGGCTGGTCGTTGATCTCGTTGGCGCGCTTGATGGTGGCGTCAACGTCAGCGTCGGACTCGCAGCGCAGACCCACGCAGCCCATTGCCTCCGCGAGCTTCACGAAGTCGGGGGTGCGCACGGTGCCGTGGCCCGTGTGCAGGTCCGTGTTGGAGTAGCGCTGGTTGTAGAACAGCGTCTGCCACTGGCGCACCATGCCGAGCGACGAGTTGTTGATGACCGCGACCTTGATGGGGATCTCGTTGAGCGCGCAGGTCACAAGCTCCTGGTTGGTCATCTGGAAGCAGCCGTCACCGTCGATCGCCCACACCGTCTTGTCCGGAGCGCCCACCTTGGCACCCATCGCGGCAGGCACGGAGAAGCCCATGGTTCCGAGGCCACCGGAGTTGATCCACGTGTTGGGGTGCTCGTACTTGATGAACTGGCTCGCCCACATCTGGTGCTGGCCAACTCCCGCGGTGAAGATCGTCGAATCGGCGTCGTTGAGCTCGCCCAGGCGCTGGATGACGTGCTGGGGACTGCTCAGTCCGTCTTCGGTGGGCGTGTAGCCCAGCGCGTACGTCTCTCGCCACGCGTCGAGCTGCTTCCACCATGCCTCGAGGTCCGGCTTGCCGTGCTTGCGGTGCTCCTCCTCGAGTGCGGGGACCAGGTCCGCGAGCACGTCCTTGAGGTCGCCGACGATCGGGACGTCGACGGCACGGTTCTTGCCGATTTCCGCGGGGTCGATGTCCGCGTGGACGATCACCGCGTTGGGCGCGAAGCTGTCGAGCTTGCCCGTGACGCGGTCGTCGAAGCGTGCGCCGAGCGCGACGATCAGGTCCGCCTTCTGCAGCGCCGCAACGGCCGCGACGGTGCCGTGCATTCCGGGCATGCCCAGGTGCTGCGGGTGGCTGTCGGGCAGCGCGCCGCGGGCCATGAGGGTGGTCACCACAGCGGCGCCGCTCAGGTCCGTGAGCTTGCGAAGACCGGCCGACGCTCCGGAACGGATCACGCCGCCGCCCACGTAGAGCACGGGTCGCCGACTCGTGGCGAGCAGGCGGGCAGCTTCAGAGATCGTCTTGGAGTGGGGCTTGGTTCCCGCGTTGAAGCCAGGCAGGTCGATGCGCGTGGGCCAGTGGAACTGGGTCTGCGACTGGAGAGCCGACTTGGCGACGTCGACGAGGACAGGGCCCGGGCGTCCGTGCGTTGCGATGAAGAACGCCTCGGCGACGGCGCGAGGGATGTCCGCAGCGTCGGTCACCAGCATGTTGTGCTTGGTGATGGGCTGGGTGATGCCCACGATGTCCGCCTCCTGGAAGGCGTCAGTGCCGATGAAGCTCGCGCCAACCTGGCCGGTGATCGCGACCATGGGGATCGAGTCCATGTTCGCGTCGGCGATGGGCGTGACGAGGTTCGTCGCACCCGGGCCGGACGTGGCGATGCACACGCCGGGGCGGCCCGTCGCGTGCGCATAGCCCTGTGCAGCGTGACCGGCGCCCTGCTCGTGGCGAACGAGGATGTGACGCAGCTGGTTCGAATCCAGCAGCGGGTCATAGGCGGGAAGGATCGCGCCGCCCGGGAGGCCGAACACGTCAGTCGCGCCAGCGAGCTCCAGCGAGCGGATGAGCGCCTGGGCGCCCGTCATGGGTTCGCCCGAGTCCTGAACGGTGACGGCCGGAGTTGTCGCGGGGCGCGTGCGCACCGCTGAGGGCTTCGGCGTTTCGACCTGTGCCATCTTCTCTCCTGATCGTGGGTGGTGAGGCGGTTCTCGTATCCGCCTCGCATAGAAAAACCCCTCGGCCCTGGTGGCTTTCGGGGTCTGCGCGCGGACTGTTGCCTGGCTGAGGGCTCTAAGTGTCCGCGCGCCCAGTAACTACTACGAGAATCGCCTGCATGGGAAGGACTCTACGCCTGCGTAGATGCGCTTGTCACCATCTGGAGCCACAATCTCGCATTGTGGTTCACAGTCTTACATATTGAGACAAAGTGCGTGGCGCCGTGTAGCGGGCGCAGCCCCACGTCGTGGCTGGCTCAGCCCAGCACCGCGCCCCTAGAAGCAGAGCCCACAAGCTTCGCGTACTTGGCGAGCACACCGCGCGTATAGACGGGCGGCAGCGGCTCCCAGCCCTCTCGACGCTTGGCGAGCTCCTCCTCCGACACGTGCAGCTCGAGCGTGCCGTTGGCAACGTCCAAGGTGATCTTGTCGCCGTCGCGCACGAACGCGATGGGGCCGCCGTCTACGGCCTCTGGCGCGATGTGGCCAACGCACAGTCCCGTGGTGCCGCCGGAGAAGCGACCGTCCGTGACCAGCAGCACGTCCTTGCCAAGACCCGCGCCCTTGATGGCGCCGGTGATGGCGAGCATCTCGCGCATGCCGGGTCCGCCCTTGGGGCCTTCGTAGCGGATCACGACGCAGTCGCCGGCCTTGATGGTGCCGTCCTCAAGCGCGTCGAGCGCGGCGCGCTCGCGGTCGAAGACGCGCGCAGTCGCCTCAAACACGTCGTTATCGAAGCCAGCGGACTTCACCACCGCGCCTTCGGGAGCGAGCGATCCCTTGAGGATCGTGATGCCGCCGGTCTTGTGAATGGGGTTGTTGAGAGCACGCACCACGCGGCCATCGATCTTCGCGGGCTTGAGCTCCGCCATGTTCTCCGCGAGCGTCTTGCCGGTCACGGTGAGCACGTCGCCGTGCAGCAGGCCCGCCTCGAGCAGTGTGTTCATGACCGCGGGCACGCCCCCAACGCGGTCAACGTCGTTCATGACGAACTTGCCGAACGGCTTGAGGTCGCCAAGGTGCGGTACCTTGGCTGCCACGCGAGCGAAGTCGTCGAGTGTGAGGTCCACCTCTGCCTCGTTCGCGATCGCGAGCAGGTGGAGCACCGCGTTGGTGGAGCCACCAAAGGCCATGACCACGGCGATGGCGTTCTCAAACGCCTCCTTGGTCATGATGTCGCGAGCGGTGATGCCAAGGCGAAGCATGTTGACCACGGCCTCACCGGACTTGTGCGCGTAGTAGTCACGGCGTCGGTCAGCGGACGGCGGGGACGCCGAACCCGGGATGGACATGCCAAGCGCCTCACCCACAGAAGCCATGGTGTTGGCGGTGTACATGCCGCCGCACGCGCCTTCGCCGGGGCAGATCGCCTTCTCGATCGCGAGACGGTCCTCTTCGGACATGAGGCCGCGAGCGCACGCGCCCACCGCCTCGAACGCGTCGATGATCGTGACGTCCTTCGAGGTGCCGTCAGACAGCGTCACGTGACCGGGCATGATCGAGCCGGCGTAGAGGAAGACCGAGGCGAGGTCCAGGCGCGCGGCAGCCATGAGCATGCCGGGAAGCGACTTGTCGCAGCCGGCGAGCAGCACCGAGCCGT
>ENA-UOVV01000831-UOVV01000831.1-compost-metagenome-genome-assembly--contig:-NODE-831-length-29854-cov-7.026310_pt1 | contig 29854 bp, 39 predicted proteins | sample MGYA00238155_ERZ761577 | MGnify/ENA primary metagenome ERZ761577 (study PRJEB28898, sample SAMN06268775) | compost metagenome | isolation source: Emeryville, CA | place: USA:Emeryville, CA | collected... | reverse complement strand
CATGGCTCTGGATGGCATTGACCCACGATCTTTTAACAACATTCAAGCCGACATTTGCCATGACGCCCTGCCTACTGAAGGCGCGGCGAATGCAGCCGGCGCAATGGCGCTGCTCATGGCGATTGCCGATCAAGTCGATACCTGAGCTCGCCATTAAATCGCAGCACCGCGATTCCGAGTAGCCTCTCCCGGTTCCAGCCACAGCATATAGGACGATTTGCCTAGCGGCGTGACTCGCGCTTTGATGGCCCGCGATGTCACCCCGCATCATCCATATGCCTCTGTCTGGAGGAGACCGAAAGGCGCAGGCCAAAGCGCAGCGCGACGCGCGCGCGATCGGGCGTGAATACTTTCGGCAATCGGTCACGGCGCGTTCGATCGGCGAGTTGAAGATCCGCGAAGCCGACAGATTGTTCTGTGACGCTTGGACGAATTTCACGTTTTGGGGCGAGCCGACGCGCAACTCGCCGACCATTGCGCAGGCAATCAACGGTGGCCGGCCTCTGCTTTGGGTCAAGTGCAAACGGTGCGGCCGGGAGCCCGACGTTGACCTTCGGACGATTCGGCGGCCACCTGACACCCCGGTGCATTTGCTCGAGGCCGCGCTGTTTTGCGAACAATGCAGCGCCGGTCGGAAATTCAGGGTGCGGGCTCACCTCATCGGGCTGCGCGGCGACTGGGACTACACCGAGGCTGAACGACAGAAAGCAAGACGCTGAATGTGCAATCTCTATTCGATGACGCGCAACCAGGACGCCATCCGACGGCTGTTCAAGGTCACGAGAGACATCGCCGGTAACCTGCCCTCCTTCCCCGGGATATTTCCGGACAAGGAAGCGCCGGTGATTCGTCAGAGCGGCGCCGAGCGCGAGCTGCTGATGATGCGTTGGGGCATGCCGTCTTCCTCGCAAGCGCTGTTTCAGGCCGCGAAGAACCGCGCCGCGAAACTCGAAGCAAAAGGCAAGGCCGTCGATTTTCAGGAACTGCTGCGCATGGAGCCGGATAAAGGCACCACTAACGTGCGCAACACGACGAGCAAGCACTGGAGGCGCTGGCTTGAACCAGAGAACCGTGTGCTCGTGCCGTTCACATCTTTTTCCGAGTTCGATGGCACCACAAAAGAAAACGTCTGGTTCGCCGCCGATGAGAGCCGGCCGCTGCTTTGCTTCGCCGGCATCTGGACCAACTGGACCTGCGTCCGCAAAATCAAGGAAGGCATGGTCACGATCGACGTCTATGCGTTCCTCACGACTGATCCGAATGATGTGGTCCGACCGGTTCACCCAAAAGCGATGCCGGTGATCCTAACCACCGAAGAAGAGCGTGACCTCTGGATGCGCGCGCCATGGTCCGAGGCATGCGCATTGCAGCGGCCACTGCGCAACGATCAGCTTACCATCGTAAGGCGCAGCGCAAGCAAGTTCGATGCAGATGAGGAAATGGCCGATGCATAAGCTTGGGAGCGCCCTCGCACTGGTTCTGGCCACTAGCCTGCCCGGGATGGCCCAGACGTCGCCAAAGACCGTCAAGACCTTTCGTGTAGAGACCACCACAGCCCCGCTCTTCCGCGTCCAGGATGACGGTGCGGTTCAGATCGATTGGCACCGTGTGGAGGCCGCAGCAGAGTCGGCCAACCTGACACAGCGTGACATGGCCCGCGCGCTGATCGCGGTCCGCGACGGCAAGGTCCAGCCGATGCAATGATTGCCCAATTTGGCCGATTGACGCCGTCCGATGGAATCGGGTTGACCAGACGAGCCATGAAGTTCGTCGAAGACCGCCCCTATTCAAAACCGGAAGCAGCCGCCCGTCTCTTGGTCGAATTAATCGAGCGAGAAACCGCCAGCAGTGGCTATGCGCATGCCTATACCGGCAGCATCAATCATGCGTTCACCCGCTCTGGTGGAAGTATCGCGGAATATGCAATCGGCCGGGACTTTGGCATTGAGGCCGGTTTATTCACGGTCGACGATTCCGGCTCTCGCATCAAGCTCGGGCGACACGCCGACGGCTGGAAGCGTCCTCCAGGATACTGAGACCCGCAAGGAACCAAGTTGAGGCGTTGCGCTTGAATCCGCCGCTGTAGGTGGAGTTTGAGTATGCGTAGCGTTCCGGACCAGGAAGAGCAATTGCGCGAGGTCATAGCGCACCTCGGAACCGCCCTGGTACAGTCTGATCCGACCGATGATCCGATCATCATCGAACACCTGCGCTCCGCATATGATCGGGCCCGCGACATCCTCTACGCGAACAGAGTATCGATGAGCCGCGCTGCCCCGTCCATCGTGCCGAGCCATCAGGACGAGAATGTCTACATTGTCGAGGATTGCCTGGGTTCACTGGGATGCGTCTGGCGGGAAGCCGATATTGAACGTACCGACCTCGAAACGGTCATTAAGGACCTGATGGCCGGCGAGTATCGCGACCCACGGCGCGTAATTGCATTAAATACGACTGAGCACTGGTCGGAGGACGTCTCGGCCGACATTGCCCGCGAGATCCAGCGCCGGTCAGATTTGGCATTCGAAGACGTGCCCTCCTCGCTGCAGGCGTTCATCGATCGTCATTCACAGCCAGATCGGCAACTCGCATTGCGTCTGGTCCGATGACTGTGGCCTCAGGCCGGCCCTTAGACCCGTCTTTTCCCCGCGATGTGAATCTCGAAAAGCGGTTGGTCAAATTCGTCCGCTATCACCATTCGCCATGGACGCTCGCCTGGCTCCAGGCGACCGTCGAGGTCCTGCAGGATCCGCCCCGCTGTCTCGGTCGCCTCTCGCCACGCCGCTTGTTTGTCCGGTAACTCTTCGCCTTCACGATCAATCTGGGACGAGGTGTGGTAGACATGGAAAAAGTAGCGCGGCATCAGCGACCAGTTCATTTTCTACAATGAAATAGGTAAGGTGCTCCGCGCCAGAATGTTCCCCGTCTAAAGTCGCGACCCGCTCGAATCAGATTTCCCGCCCGAGGAACCCCCGGCGGGCTTTTTGCTTTGGGGAAAGGGGCTGCCGGTTTTCCCACTCGCCCAGATTGTGTACCGTCACCAAGGGGGATAGATGTCGTTCCTGCAATGGCTGATCGCTGACGTTTTGGACGGCTTATCGGATGCCGTACTCGCCGTGAGCTCTGGCGGGCTGGGGTAGGTCATCTCGCATGGACTGCGGTCGCTGCTGTAATTCGCGGGGTTTCTCGGCCGCGCCTCCACCGAACAGACTTGAAATTTGTGGAACCGCGTGGAAGAACGGCTGCTGGTGACCTGGACGCCAGTGGACGCGCATGCAAGACATCAAGACTTACATCGAAAAGCTCCATGCCGACGCGCAGGCCTGCACGTCCATCAGTCAGACCGCCTCAAACAAGGCAAAGCGCCAGGTTTTTACGGCGCTTGCCGACACCTACCGTATATTGGCGGGCGAAATGGAGCGGATCGCTGCAGCGCACGCGGTTCTCGACGAGGAGCGCGAAAAGAATCTGCTGGGCCTCCTTGGCGCAGCCACGGACCCGGCTCAAAGCCTGGCCGAGATCGCTAAGGTGCTGAGCTCCGGCATGCAGAGCGAGCGAGATAATAAATAGCCGCACATCACCGAAGGCGGCTTTCGTTCCGGATCAGCTCGAGCGTCTGCCGGGCGTGCTGGGTCTCTCGGACGTTGTCGCCGAGCGGGTCTTTGACCTCCCGCAGAGATCGTTCGTGCACCATGTCGTGCAGAGGACCGGTGCCGATGGCGGCGGACTTCGCTGCACGTGAATGGGTCTGACATCTAGGCGGTTTTCACCATTCCGAAGTTCAAGTGCCGTATTGTCGATTTGTCTGATTTGCCACCGGTGAAAGTGAAAGGAAGTTCCGGTTGCGTGAAATCGATCTGCTTTTTAGGAGCCGCAGGACGCCGGCGATTCGAAAATGCCGCCGAAGGAAGATGCTCTAGCGGAGGCAACAATGGCATCTTCCCTTTGAACCAATCTTCAATTGCAACGATTTGGAGCTTTGGAATATCGCCATGGACGACCTTGGCGCGTCCAACGGAAGCGGCCTCTCGCACCATCTCTTTGGTCGGTCGGTTCAGGCAGATAAACAGCCCTAGTTCTGCATTCTCCCTCTCTAGAACTCGAGCAAAGTCGCGGACCATAGACGGTCCTATTTGCTCGCCTCCTTTTACCGAAGTCAGCATCCGCCCCCATGGACGTCCGGGACCATTAGGGAAAAATAATTCCCCGTCAATGCCGCGATCCGCGCCCTTCTTTTGCTCGCGCAGGGCATGAGGATTAAACAAGTAGTTTGCCCACCATTGAAACTGATATTTGTCTTTCTCTGCCAATTTTTGAGCCGACTTGAAATCTCGGGGCATTCCCTCAATTTGGTACTTCGCGCCGCCTTCTTTGCAATTCGCAAGCCGAACTTCGATCACCTTGATTGCGTGAACGGCGACGTCGATCCCAATCCAATGCCGGTCGCTGGTCTCGGCAGCTTCAATCGTTGTCCCGCATCCGCAAAATGGATCTAGGACTATATCACCCGGATTGGAAGATGCGCGAATGATCCTATCGAGCAGCGCCAACGGCTTTTGCGTCGGATATCCGATGCGCTCTTGCGCTTGCGAATTAAGGGGGGCGATGTCTGTTATGACATCCTGTACTGGTACACCGTCACCGACATAACGCTTAAATCTCGGGAATCCTCCGCTCTTTGGCCAGTGAATCCGACCGTTGTCGTTCAGAATGTCCAGCTTCTCGATTGTGTTGAGGCCCTTTGCAATATCATCGCCAACCAATTCAGCTACGGTTGAGGCGCTAACTTTCCAATGAAGGCCTTTATCCGTAGGGTTGAAGCCCTTCCATGGCGCGCCCGAAAAGCCGTTTCGAATACCAGGCCCGGTCAAATCATAATCGGCCCAAGGCTTACCGCTAGCGTCGACCTTCTTGTAACGCGCCAAATATGAAGCATCGTAAGGCGTCGTCACCTTATTCCAACAAAACTTGTCACTCTTGGAATACAGCAGAATAACATCATGAACATCGCCCCACCGCTTCGCCGCCGAATGAGCGCTAGTCCGCTTCCAAACAATTTCATTCAAGAAATTCGTGTGACCAAAAATTCCGTCCAAAACTACTTTGAGATAGTGGCTCGCAGTCGGGTCACAGTGAAGATAAAGGGAGCCAGTCGGCTTTAACTTATCGTGCAGCTCGTGGAGGCGAACGGCCATCATGGCTAGGTAAGCCATCATGTCGCTCTCCTTCAATGCTGACCGCAACGCATCAATAAATCGCGCGGTTCCCCCTCCGATCCTCATTAGTTCTTGGAAAGCCCATTCGGCTTCATCGCCCCACATCCAAGTATCGCGGAAGGCACCAGCTTGGGCAGACGACCCCTCTTCCGTCTGTCGATCAAAAACAAGATTGTAGTGAGCTTGGCTATTAAAAGGTGGATCAAGGTAGACGAGATCAACGCTCTCATCCGGGACGTATTCCCGGAGGACGTCTAAATTATCACCGAAGTAAAGCCGATTCACCGGTCCCGATTTAGCCATGATAGAGCCCCCGTCCTGACACGGAAGCGAATTCTCTGCTCCAGCCGCTGAGAATTGGTTCTCGTCAATCGACCGCGAGTTGTTTTCACTGAACTCGTTCAGTTTATAGTTAGCGAGAGGTAAATTCTCGAACATCGCTCTACCCCACGTACTCCCCGTCGACGCCGTGATGGCCGCGGACCCACCCGACGCCTTTCCGCAGGTCGCGGATATCAGACTCAATCTGCGCTATGCGCGTGTCCGCGTTATCAAGCCGGGTCTCGGCGACAGCCATCTTGGTGAGAATGTCGCCCATCTTCCGGAGCTCATACTGAATGCAGGTCACATCCTCCTTGAGCCCGCTCACCGTGTTGCGGAGCGTCACCAGAACCGAGAGTCCTCCGACGAGGATGACAACAACCTGAATTAGGCTGCCGATAGAGATGGTCCAGTCGATCGCCATGCTCGCGCCGCCTCTTATTTTTTGAGTTTTGAAATGATCTGCTCGCCGGCCTTGCCGATGAACAGCGACCCAACGATTGCCCCCATCCAGTCGTTCAGCGGAGGCGGTAGAGCGGCGATGGACCAGGTCTGCGGGAAGACGCACGCCTTGCACCACAAGACACTGTAGACGCACACGGCGGCGAACCAGAGCCCTGCGGGGATCAGGAACAACAACGGAAACCACCAGCCCCTGCCCGTCAGCACGGACACCTGAGCCGACAGGTATGACTTGGCGAGATCGGCCTTAACTTCCTCGCGCTTTGTCTCGTTGTCGATGCTGGTATCGATCGTCTTGAAGATGCGATCCAGCGGGCCGGACGTGAGCCAGCCGAGGATGGTGACAAGGAACCCGGTCACAGCGGTGCGGCTCCCTGCCCATCAGCCGCCGTCTTGCTGCGAATGAACGCGACGATGGCCTTGCAAACCGCGACAATAACGACGATGCGCCCGCCCCATTCGGGTCCGACCAGCGGCGAAAAGTCTACGCCGGATAGATAGGTCAAAAGGTCCGGCACCATCGCCAGCGCGCCAACGACAAGGCCGGTGATGACAGTGATCCAGTTATAGACCCACTTGAAAAACGACTTGATGCGATCGATCATTTCGAACCCCTCTTGAACAGGCCGAGCACGGCCATGAAAAAAGCCGCCCAGGCGGACGGCGGTTGAGACGGTGCGGGCTGTGCCGGTGCTGAATTGGGCGGCGGCTTCGCGTTCACCGCACCAAATTTGATGCTCGGGTCCAGCGCCATCAGCGCCTTGATCAAGCCGGCGCAGCCGAGTTGCTTGTCCACGGCCGTCGTGTCATAGACGCCGTCCCGAACGTATTTGCCGGAAACGTATTGGTCGGTGCCTGCCCAAAGATACGGCGACGGCACGCCTTTACTGGCATAGCCGAGGCCGTTGTACTGCTCGATCATCAGCAGCGTGCCGCCGACCGACCAGTCTTTGTTTCGGGCTGCGTAGGGCGCACAATTGACCAGAGCGTCGATTGCCGCGTCTTCCCACGACTTGAACGGCCCCCGCTCCTTCGGAACGTGGGTCGAAACCTTATTCCAAGGGTCGCCCTGAGCGAGGCTCGCAAGCCACGACTGCGACGATTCCCTCTGGTGGATGACTGCGATCACGAACCACGGAACGCCTGTCTTCGCCTCAACCGCTTGATACCGTGACTTCGCCGCTAACAGCCGTTCCGCCGCTGAATTGAACGGCCGCGTCAATTTGGCGACGGACCAGCGGCGCTCGTTGGCGGCGCGAAGATTGGCAAGGCTTACGGCCATAGGTTCTCGTCCTCTGAAATGGAGGTTGGATGATCGAGTCATCTGTTTGGAGCGGCGACGCACGTCAGCGCGCGAGTGGCGGATTTACTTGAGGAATCAGCCGGACTAAGGTCGGCTGTTAGAGTTGCGCGCAGGGAGGCGAGCATCCATGAATGTTGATCTGGTTTCGGAATACAGCAATGACTTGGCCGACCAGTTACACAGGCTTCATTTGGCGGCCTTGCCCAATGACATTTTCCCGAACCTCGATCGTCAGTATTACCGGCACGCCGTTGCTCGGATGATATGGCACGGGCCACTCGCCGTGGCTGTCGAAGCAGGCAAAATCGTCGGCTTCTGTTCGGTAGCAAATGAGCCAGAAGAATTTTCGGACAGTTTGGCGAATGAATATCGAATGCTCGCCAAGAATCTTGCGCGCTTCGCGATTACCCGTCCAACCCTGCTCCTCGATATAGTCGGCGCGGCAATCGGTGGAGCCGAAACCATCGAGCCGATCGACTACGTTCCTGAAATCACCGTGATCGCTGTGGCCGCACACCGTCGCGGCAGGAACATTGGGCCGGCGCTCATTGAAAAATGCGCGACGCAAATCGGGACTACACATCTTATCGTGAAGACATCCGATCAGAATGCCGAACGATTCTATCTGCGAAACAGATTTGAGCGAATCGGGAAGCAAAACCGTTTTCGACGCGAACTCACAATTCTTCGTCGGAAGTTGAAAGCCCCAGCCTCGCTGGTGGCTTAAGCCAATCTCACAGCCGTAATGGTTGTATCCTTGCCAAGAAGAGAAGCGTTCGCTCGGATGACGCCAGTAGTAGCGGTGAAATCCCGCGCACTGATGCGCAGCGCACCGACCGGATTTGTGATGACGCCCATCAACGTGATTGCGTCATAGGCATTGACGGCTGCCGTGCTCGTGACCGCGCTCGCAATCGTCGTCGTCCCATCATGCAGTCGCGCCGCATAGTTCGCAGCAGCTCCGGTGTCGCGGACTGTAATGGTCGCTACGACAAACCACGTGCCGGTGTTGCCGACGTTCACCGATGGGCCATCGAAGTAAAGATTGGTGTCTGTCATGTTGACGTCGGCACCCAGCGCCGCCGTCTGAGACGTGCCCAGCCCAAGATTTGCCAACACCTTGGCTTTTTGAGCGGCGCTGAGTGCCTGATCGTCTGTTCGCACAAACTCATTCCGAGGGACCAAGGCAAACCCTGCACGCGCCGAGTCTGGAAGTTCATCACCCGCCAAGCAGATCACGCCGCCAATGAAGAAACGATCTGAACCTGTCGTAGCTACTCCATTGGTTGTTCCTGTCACTCCCGAGTAGTTCGCACCAGCCCAAGCACCTGCCGCGCCGACTCTCGAATTTCCTGCGGCAAGGCAAATCGTAATCAACATGCCGGTGCCGAACGCCCACTCACTAGACACGGCGGTATCGCCGATAATGTCTGTCAGAGAGATCCACTGTCTTGTTGCAGCGGCCACCGTAAAGCTAAACGGATAGGAGCGAGTTTTAGTGCTGTTCCGGATCGAACCTGAAAAGGTTCCTCCTTGGACTGAGTAGAACCAAAAACCTAGCGATTGAGGCTGGGCATTGGCTGTGCCCATCAGCAGCTTGGCTGCCTGAACGGGCGTTACCTTGAGCACGCACGACAGTTCATCATTCACGCCAAGTGACGCTTGCCCAAGTGTCACCGACACACCCAATACAAATGCGCCAGCGGAAAAGATCGACAGTCCTTTCTGAGCGCTCGCCACAAATGATCCGCGGTACTCTACGGAAACGCCGTCCACAATCTGAGCACTCTGCAAGGTGCCTGATGCCGTCAGCGTGATTGCAGCTGCAGCCGTCTCAGAGCCTCCGCCTTCAAAGTTGCCGTTTGAGAACAAGTTGAGCGCGCCAACTGCATCCATCGGCGCAGTTTGCAAGGCACTTCGAAACGCCTTTCGCTTCGATGCTGTGGACGTATCGAGTTTGACAGCTTGCACCGAGCTATCGTTGATGCCGGCACCGATCGCCGACCAGGTCGAGCTGGTATAGCGATAGAACGCACCTTCGGCCCTGTTGTAGACCAAAGTCACGTCGTTCGCCGGCGTCAAGAAACTCCAGACCGGACCGGCAGCATTCATGCAGACGGCAATCTTCCCGTCCTGGGAAGCCCACGCCCCGCTGGCACCGGCCCCCACCACATACGCATCATTGCGCGCCGGCGTGCTTGGCGGCGCCGTCGTGCCGATCGAAATCACATGGATGGCTCGCCGCGCCAAGTTTTCGATTGCCGACTGGACATCGACCTCTGCCAGCGTGCCGGCCGGGGTGAAGGTGAGCGCCGTCGCCGGCGCGCCGAAGAAAAACCAGCGGTTCAAATCTGCGCGATAGCGGAATGACTGGATCGAGCCGGGCACGAGCTTGATGTCTCGCCCTATCTTGAAGCGGTTGCTTGCCGCGCTGTTTGCGCTCTCGTCCTTGATAGTGACGTTGCCTGGGCTGGTGCTATCCAGACCGATTGAAATCACACGATCTTCGACGCCGTCAGGGAAAGCAGCCGCGCTGATTCCGGTCAGATCATGATCGGCGTCTGCCGAGAGGATGATGCAACCGGCATCCTTGAGGCCGGTCGGCGCGAAATCGTTTGCATTCGCGTTCAGTTGGTTCGGCGTCAGAATCTGCGTGCGGTTGTCGTGCCCCAGAGCCCGACCACCGACAGTTACGCCGTCACCAATGCGTGCGCTCTTCTTCGTCTTGTCATAGACAATCTGGCCTTCTGCCGGGGTCATGGTGGCCCAGTTGGTCTTTCGGGCAAGCCGGCGCGTCGTGTAGCTCATTGATAATATCTCCGGTTAGAGGTCTGCGTCGCCGTCATCGACAGTCGCGGCTGAGCCAGTTTCATCGTCGGCATCACCGTCGTCTGCGGCCTGCGCGGCGATGGCGAGAGCCGACTCAATCAAGCCTTCTACAGTCGCCGCCGTGGATTCGATGTCGCTCACGGCCGTTGTGGCTGTGTCGGCGGCGCTATTCGCCGCCGCTGCGTCGGCTGCCACGGCATCAGCCGTCGCATTGATTGTTGTTTGGGCCGCCTGCACCGCGGCAAGCGACTGCTGCGCCTGGTCGCGCGCAATCGTCGCGGCATCAATGACAGCCGGAGAGACGCCCCGCGAGGCCAACACCCATTTAGATGCGTCGGTGCCTGGCGTCACGCCGTTAACGGACGCTGCAGTACACGTCCACGTCTGACCGTCGTAGATGACGCGGTCAATATATGTGGCATTGCTGACGTAGGTGGTCGCTGGATCATACGGACGTTCGCGATAGCTCGTTCCGGTATCGCCCTTGTCGCCTTTGTCGCCTTTGTCGCCAACACGCGCAAAGGCGATCGCCAAAGCGTCATTGTTAGCAAAAGGTGTCGTGCCGCTCGACGCAACGACCGAGCCGACCAGAGACCGGAACCCGGACCCAGCGTTGACCGCAGTAACATTGAACAGAACGAATTTGGTCTGGTCGGACGCTTTGTAAAGTCTGACCAGCTGCTTGACCTCAGATGTGCCGCTCCCAGCCTCGTCCAAAGCCGCCGCGAAGCTCAATGTGCGGCTGTCGATTGTGCTCACGACGATAGCCGTCGCTGCATTTTGGATGGCGTTGTTGAGCCGGAGCTTGCCGGCACCGGGGTCCGCAACGGAAGTTGACAGACCATCGAAGCTGTAAGGAATAACTAAGCCGCCACCGTCCACGCCGCGGATATTCGCGATAATGGACCAGACGCCAGCCGATCGCTTATAGACGTCAGATGTTGTCGTGCGGAAGTAGAAATCTTCATCAGTTCCGCCGACTGGCACTGCCACACCGCTGGTCCAGGTTGCGCCGCGGGCGCCGGAATCCGCCGACAATTGCCAGTCGGTCGGATTATCACGGGGTCGCTTGTTCGTGTTGATCGTTTTCGATCGCCACGTTGCCATGCGACCGGACGAATTGAGATCAAACACCTCGTCGTTGACGAGATATGTTTCAGCCGCCGACCATGGGCCGCGCGTTTCCGTGCCAACTGGGGCGCCCTGCTCGACCCAAAAGCCATCCTCTTTATGCCAGAGCTTCCAGCCGGCCGTGTTCGACTTGAGCGCGAACCACCCATCCTCACCGGCGTCCGCGTCGGGCTCGTCGCCAACAACAGAAATGATGATATTCAGCGTGTTGAGGTAGTCGACCAGCCGCTGAACATCGGCCATCGCCTTTCCGCCAGCATAGCGCAGCGGCGACGTTTTCTCGATGCGATACTCAGCATCCGCGAGCGCGCCGCCGGGCCACGCATCGATCGTCAGTGCCGTTGTGCTCGGCACCGCGCGAATGAAAACGCTAATGCCTGTCGCCGCGTCAACGAACATGTCCAGTTCGCGGGCATTCAGGTCCGTCAGGATGGCGCCGGGAATTGAGACCGCGGTGCCGCCGGCGTCAACAGACGCGAGACCGACGCGATAGGGCGGAAGAAGAAGCGACATCAGGCCGGCACTCCCGTATAGACTGCGAATGAACCAACCATCCGTGACTTCAGGTATGCCACCTGCGTATCGGCGTCGGCGCGCTTGTCATAGGCACCGAAGACACGTTGCGCGCCACTGGTTTCAGATACGTCCGTTCGCACCACGATGTAGAGTTTCTGCATAACTATCTCCTGAAATCTCCGATGAACACCTGGCCGCTGGTGATGTTGTTAAAAGCGCCGGGAGAGGTGTTGCCGTTGTTGGTTGAAACGTGGAGCGCGAATGTGTGATACCCGGCGGAAAGTCCGGTCACGGCCCACTGCACGTCGATGTTGCTGTAGATGGTTGCTTGCGGTGAACCGCTCCAGAGCCACGTCCACTCCTTGCGCAAGACGCCATCGACCAGAAGAGCAATCGTCGAAATTGGGTATGGATTTGGATTGGGACTGCTTGTCCCGGCATTCAGGGCCGAGTAGTGAAAAAGAGCCGTACCTGAGAGGATTTCGACAGCCGCGCTAAAGTATGGCGTAGCGGCGATGCCGCCGCCGTTTCCAGGATTTGAGCCTGCTCCGGACCCTGAGCAGTTGAAGAATTGCGTGTTTGTGACTGCGTTTCGAATGATCTGGTCGATGCCGACGCTATTGATCGAGAGTTGTAAGGTGTTGATTGAGCCCGCTTGAATTTTCGCTCCGCTGATCGTGCCATCGACGATCACGTCACCACGGATAAACATCCCATATTGGACGGACCCATCCAGACGACGAACGCCCTGAAACACGAACCCACCTGTAACCCCGTCGATATAGCCCGTGACGCCGAACTGTACCTTAACACCATCGACGCTGGCGCTGATGACGTTCAATGAAGCTGTGTGGCTGTTAAGCGTGGTGCTGAACGAGCTGAGCTGGCCTGCGAATGAATTATTGAGGGTCGCCTGAGCGGCGAGCGAATTATTTACACTGGCAAAGCCGTTGCTGGTGGATGCACTCAGATTGTCAATGCGAATCGAGAGAGCCGAGTCGGCCGCGGACCTCGCCTGAATTTCAGTCGTGATCTTCGCATTGACAGTGCCAAACTGGGTGTTGAACACTTGCGTCTGGTCCGCGACAGACTGCGTCAGGTCCGATAACGCTGTGTTGGTGATGGTGATACGCGAATTGGCCTGTTCAATATCGGCCGAAAGCTCGAGCGACGTCTGAGCCAGAGACGCCTCAAGGTTGGTCGCGGCGGTCCACAGTTCGGTGATCTGCGCATTCGCCTTACCGGAGAAGGATGTCAGTTCGCGGCGCTGCTGCTTTTTGTCCAACCAGTTGCGGGCGATATCGACGGAAGCGACGGAGGCGATCAGCTGCTCCAGTTGCAACTTGGTGTTCTCAAGATCGTCAAGCGCTTGAGTGACCTGATGCTTGATGGCCTCCTGAAATTCTATAAGTCCAAGGCGCACGTCTGGCAGGATGGCTGGCAACCAGTCCGACCACTCCGTTGCTCGCGGCGACGTCGGGATATAGCGCCCTCGCGCATAGACCGTAGTTGCCGGCAAGAACGCCTGCGAACTTACGATGATCGAGCCACGCTGCGCGTCGTCGGTTGTTCCGCGCAGAAAGATGTCGCTCTCGCTTGCAGTCTTGGCGATTTCGTATGAGACGCCTGAAATGTCAGCCTTGCTGCCATCCCATTCGAGATAGACGACAGGTCGACGCGGTAATCCGTTCGCATCCGTTAATATCTGCCCTTCTGCATACCAAGACACCATTGGCTGCGGTGTCGGCCGCAGAATTTCCATCGACGCGAACACGGGCGGAACATAGTCATCGTCTTGCGACCAGTCATAGTCGGACGGATCAACTTCCGTGATCTGCAACATGACATCGAGGTTGGCCTTGTACGCCATGCCGTCGATGCGAAACCACTTGTCGATGTAGCCGTTCCTGGCGCTGCTCCACTTGACGATATCACCGGGCTCAAGCACCTGCGCCCAAGGCGGTAGAACGATGGTGTGTCGGCGCTCGCGCAGCGCCTCCAGCATCGCACTCTTGAGTAGACGCTGCACTTGCCCATGGTATGGACAAGCCGAAAGATCGACGTCCGCGAACAACTCGCGATTGCCGTCCCGAACGATCTGAGCCGGATTTTTCGTGACCGGCGACGTCTTGACGTTCCAGCCTTCAAGAGGCTCGGGGTATTTCGCCACGACGCCGTTGATGCTGTCGGCGAGCGAACGGAACGGGTTATAGACCTGTTCTTCACTCGAAAGGATATCCGCATCCGAGAACGACAGAACCGGCGTATCCGGCTCACCTACGTGGATGGTGTAGGTGCCGCCGACCTCGGTCAGCCGACCGTTGCAGGTTTTCAGCAGCGCCTCTATCGCGTCCGCTGGCGCAACGTTGACGTTGATCTGGATACCGGAGCGATACTGAGCCTCCAGACCATCCGGTCCTTCCGCCATGGATCGGCACTTGTTGATCGCTGCAATCCAGTTTGCAGGAGGCAGGATCGCCGGATTGGCGGCCTGCAGACCATAAAGCCATTGGCCGTTATACGTGATGCCGCGAAGAATGTTGTAAATCTGGACGACCGGGAGGTCGTCTCCGTCCCCGCCCCAGGTCGCAGGGTCAGAGTAGCGGTGAGAACCCGAGCCGCCTGCGGTGTCGTCCCTCGAAGGGTCGTAGAGTTTCGTCCCCGCGAGCGTGAACTTGCACTGCGGAAACCCGTTCAGCATCGGGTTTTCGTTGTCGAGATCGTTTCGCAGCGCCGTGATGATCACATACGGCACACCCTTGCCGATGCGATCAACACTCCATGGCCGGTCCGAGCTCCCGAACCAACTCACCAGTCTGCTGTCGGCCGCGGTCTGCGTGCCGTCATAGTACTGAAACCAGAGGTGCTGGATATCGCCCCACTTCGTACCGGTGCGGATATGCTTGGTCGACGCCAGGCCATAATCGCCCGGAATCAGCGGCACGTTCTCACCATCGACCCAGACCTCTTGGAGGCTAGAGCCTGCAGGAAAGTCCGCAAGAGCGCGTACCTCGACGTAGTATGCGTTCGGCGTCTCGCCCGCACTCCCCCAAGTGTTGCGGTAAACCAGCGATCCAGCGGTGTTGTATCGGCCAAGAATGATGGACCGCGGCACGTCGCCGCCGCCCGTCATCTTCCCTTGAATGCCGACTTTCTCTTGCGTCGGTTTTCCCTTGATCGCCGCTGCGATCAGGTTGAGCCCGATACCAGCAGCCATCTGTAACGCAAACGCGGTCGCGCCGACGATCCACGTACCGGCAAGCGCCGTCCCGGCGAAGATCGCCGTTGCGATGGAGGTAAACAGAGGCATTCAGGATTCCGTGACGCTAGAGCGTCTTTACGAATGTGGTTTCGGCTACGCTGTAGCCTTTGCGTGCGTAGAGCCTGGAAAATGCAGCGTGTCGGCGAACACAGCCGAGCGTGGCATCGGCGCAACCGTTGACGCGCGCCCAACGCTCATATTCGGTCAGCACCGCGTCGAGAGCGCCTGGTGGCACACGAACAATGCGCTCGATCGCATGACGGCCGGACCCGAACTCGCAATCGAACCAACACGCCAGCAAAAGAGTGCCCGCCCCGGTTAGCGCCAGCCAATCAGGCGCCGAGATCGCATGAGCGCAAAGAAGCGACAGTTGCACACGATCAAAGCGCCAAGTGAATGCATGTTCTTCATGGTGCTTTTGCAGTTCGACCAGCATTGCCGGGATGTCGGCGCGGGTGGCTGGTCGGATACTGGCTGTAGTCATTAGCCCTGCTTTTGACCCCAGAAGATGTTCCAGTCTGACACCGCGACAACGTCCTTGAAGAAGGCGTCACCCGGCGCTCGCAACTGTTGTGAATCGTGCGATCGCGTGTCGGGATTCGTCCGCGTCAGTTCCGACGTATGCGACGTGCAGGTCAGTTCAATGTAGCCGTCATCGCCCTCCTTCGGCGTGGTGACGGGTGCTTCGTCGACGAACCCTTGAAACCGACAGAATGCCGGCTCGAGCAACGCCCGGCTCACCGGATCGAAATAGCCGGAATAGATTTCGACGCGCGCCTGCTTCAGATCGTAGCCGCGAACGACGGCTTGTGTATCGTCGTTTAACTGCGAGATGCGAACGGTGACGGTCTGCACTGTGATGTTCGACACCGCCGGGATGTCGCTGATGGAGATCAGCGCACCGGCACCCTCGAAATTGCGGGTGACCGCTGAACCGGACAACGGATTGATCACTTGCGTCGAGATGTCACCAACACCTGACCAAAAACCATACGGCGCTGGATTACCGGTTTCCCGGTCTCGCGGGATCAGCCACAGGAGATCGCGGAAGACGACGCTGCGGTTGAGCAGCGCGTTTTGGAGCATGGAAGAGAAGGAGCGCATCAGCGGGGTGCCAGAAAGTGATTGAGTAGAGGCGAGGCTGTCAGGCCAACAACAGCGACAATCGCAAAGAACCCTGAGATCAGGCCGAGCATCCAGAGAACCAAACCAAACGATCCTGAACTGCCCGACCGCATCACCTCGCCTCCACCGCTTGAAACGTCACCGTGCCATCGCCCGTATCCGGCGCGGCTTGCGTCTGAATGCTGCCCGGCAAAATCATCATGACGCACGACGGCTTGCTGATGACCACCGTCGCGCCAGTCGTGACACCGGGCCACAGATGCGGGCGCACCTCTACCGAGGAGCCCACCGCAACAACGCGATGAAGATCAGACGCGCCGATTTGCAGCATGTCACCCACACTCAACGTGATCCCGGTCAAGCCGGTAATCGTCAGCGTCTTGCGATCGGTGCCGATCCCTGAGAGCGTGCCGCTCGGCAGCACCGAGGATCCGGGATGCTTGATCGGACGGCAGCGGGAGAAAGAGTAGCCGTAGAACGTGCCCGCGCCATTCTCCAACGCATCGAGACGCGCGCGCCAGTGGTCGAGTTCGTTGGGAGACAGCGACCGCGATTGATATGTGGCCGTCCAAAGCGGATCGCCCAAGTCCTTTACGTAGGTGCGCCCGCCAGCAACACGGCTGACTTCCTGTCGCCACAGCAATTCAAACTGCGTCGACCAACCGGGGAAACCGGAGAGAAGATCAATCGACGCCATCAGAGGGACCGTCCCTGTTGCGCCTTGCGGACGGTCGAAACGACAGTTGCCGGCAGGTCGGCCTTCAATCGCGCAATCTGTTGCTCGACCCGAGCGAGGCCAGCAGCGTCCGCGCCGCGGGCATCGATAGAGACGGTCACCGGCGCGGAAATCGACGAAGGCGCAGCCATGGGGCCAGACAAACGAGGTATCGACGGCGGCTGCACCAAACCGCCATCCTTGTAGCCGCGGAGAGCTTCGAGGTTATGGATGCCGATCCGCTTTACGACGTCGGCCGGTAGGACATATTCGCCCGGGGAAAGGCGCGCCAATACGCTGTCGGACCGAGGCCCGCCGGGACCGGTGACCATGCCGCCACCCGCGAATTTCGGGAATAGCTGATTGCCCACTTGCATCGTGCCGCCGGCACCACCGAACAGCCTAGTCAAGCCTGCGAAGAAACCACCCCCGCCCGCTGGCTTCAGCAGGGAATCGAACGCCGAGTTCAACAGCAGATCACCGAGTTTCTTCGACAGATTTGAAAGCGCATCTGACAGCGAGTTGGCGCCGGTGATCGCGCCGATGACGCCGGACTTGAAGGTGTCATAAAACTCAGAAGCGGACTGTTCCGCGCGCTGCTGCTTCTCGCGAACCATTTCCAGCGCCGCCGCTTGGCGGCCATAGGCCTGCGACGCCTCGTCGATCTTCCGCCGCTGCTCGTCCGTGAGCTGAATATCGCGCCATTTTTCGTTGCCGTTCTGGCGCGCCTCTTCGCGGACCTGCTTCAGCGCCTGCTGTTCGAGATCCAGCGCCATTCGGCGGGATTCTTGCTGCTCCACCGATAGTCCGATGATCTTTTGTTCTTCGATCAACGCCGCCGTGCGATCCTTGACGCCTTGAATATCCTGCTCGAAACGCGTATCCGCGGTGCGCGGCAGCTTCTTTCCTTCCTTCGAACGACGTTCGTCGCCTTCGACATTAAGCTTGGCGACCTGCTTCGCCTGCGCGTCGGTCAACTCGACACCTTTACCGGCAGCGTCTTTCTTGACCTTGGCGATTTCCTCCTCGAGTTGAAGCTGATCCTTCGTCAGCTTGCTGCGACGTCCAGCGTCGGCAAGATAGTCCTTGGCAGCCTTCTCGATTTTTCGGCGGGTCTCTTCATACTTCGCCTCGTCGGCGAACGGCGCGAACTGCTTCTCGAGCTGGTTCAGCTTGAGTTGCTTGGCGAGCTTGTCGAATTTGCCGGCTGCCGTATCAATGCCGCCGAGCAGTGCATTGAGGTCGGCCGCGATCTTCGCGAACGCGTTCAGCCGGCCCAATTCTTCGATTGCAGCCTTCAGGCTGCTGACGGGTGCCTGCCCTTTTGCGACCTCGCCCATCAGTTTCTGGATCTTGGCGAGTTGCGCCTCGCCGGCAGCATCTGACCCTTTCCAGATATCAATGAACGACTGCACCGCCTGCTGCGCCGGCACAAGGGCCGTCGCCAGCTCGGCCGCGGCCTTCTTGTACGCGCCAGCGAAGCCAGCATCGGATGACCCGCCCTCGCCGACCGATTTGACGGCGGGCGCCGCTGCCTTCGCGGCGCTCTCAACCTGCTTGAGGGCGGCCGCATATTCCTTGGAGCCGACCGTCGCATCCTGAGTCCGGCTGTAATACAGCGCCAGCGCCGTTGCCACGGTGCCGCCGATCAGCAGGCCGAGCGGACCGGCGGCCGCACCGATACCGCCGATCGCCGTCGCGATGCTGGCGGTGCGCAGCGCCGCAACGAAGGCGGTGACGGCATTGGTGGCGATGCCGAGCTTCGCGATCATGCCGGCAATGGACCGACCGACCAGCGCGCCGGCAATGATACTGGCGACCTTCAGCGTGACGTCGGCGACGCGATCGAAATTGTCGGCGAGAGCGTTCAGCCCGGCCGTTAGCCGACCGCTGGCGCCGAGGCCTTCATCGGATTGACCGATGTATTGCGTGAAGGCGTTGTTGACGCGGGTGACCGCATCCTCGATCGTCTGGGCGGTCGCACCGAATGCCCGATCAATGTTCCCCTTGGCTGCCAGGATGGCCTTGAACACCTTGTCGCTGGTGAGTTTGCCTTCCTCCCCCAGCTTTTTCAGGCCTGCGACCGTCACTCCGAAATAGTCGGCGATGGCCTGCGCCAACAGCGGCGCATTCTCGCGCACGGACCGCAGCTCATCGCCCTGCAACACACCCGAGCCGAGACCCTGCGACAACTGCAGGATACCGGCCGCCATTTCCGATGCACCAGCGCCGCCGGCCTTGAAGGCCTTGTTCACGATCTCCGTCGCCTTGGCGACGTCAGCCTCGGATTCGGCCACGCCCGCCGTGGAACGCAGGATCCGGGCATACAATTCGGCTGTTTCGGAGAAACCGGCGCGCGTATCCTGGGCGATCTGGATGATCCCCTCGAGAGAACGGCCGGAGCGACCGGCGACCTGCCCAGCAGCAGCAATCAGGTTACCGGCGCGCGTCCACGCGTCCGCATAGGACATGATTTCGCGCGTGCCGATGGCCGCGCCGATACCAGCGAGCGGAGCAACTAGGCTCTGCGCCATGCCACGGCCGATACCATCAAGGTTCTTGTTGGCCTGCCGCCAACGCGCCTCGATGGCCCGCGCCTGCTTGTTCGTCACACCCATGGCGTCCTGCATGCCGCGCTGATATTGCTTAATATCAGCGGAGAGCTGCACCACGAGCTTTTCGAGGTCAGTTGCCATCGTTTACCGGGAGGTCTCAATGCTTCGTCTGATCGTCGTTCTAAGTCTCTGCTGGTGCACCGCAGCCCATGCCAGCATTGCCGATTGCGCGCCAGCCACTGCAAAGGACGTCGAAATGATTCGCTTAGGTCTGGACAATTTCTTCGCGGACGCACCATCCGCGCGCTTTAAGGACGTCTGCATTTCGCAGACAAATCCATTCGATGAAAGGAAGCGCGGGTTTTGCGGACTCGTAAACTTGAAGAACGATGCCGGCGCTTACGTTGGGTATGCGCCATTCATGTACCTAGAAGGCTCAAAAGCCGCCGGCCTCGTCAAAGATAAATCGGCACCGGGCGCATCCTATTGCACGATGTGCGTCGGCGACCCTATCTGCGCCAAGTACCGATAGACCTATTCTTCTTTCAGCCAATCCCAGAGATCGTCGACTTCTTGCGCAGAGAGAGAATTTTCGTCATCCGCGCAGTGCGCCTCTGCCCATCCGTCAGCGGCGGCCATAAATTTCCAGAGCGAGGCTGCTGCCACTCGATCCGGCGACCACCCCATCGCAGCGCCTAGTCCGTAGACGGCGGCAAATCTGAACTTTCCGTTCGGGAGATCGTCGAGTTGATCTCTTCCGGATTTGCCGCCGCGCCTTTTTTTCCGACTTGCTCATCCGGCGCGCCGACGATGCCCGCACTGAGGATGGCCTGCGCGAACATGAGATTTTCCGCCGGCGGCCGCTTCTCGACGTATTCCCTCACCTTTTTCAACGCATCCACCGGCGCCATCCCGCCACCGATCAGGCCGAGCCGAATGACGTTGCTGATATCCCCGACGCGCCACGAATTATCAACCAGACGGTTGAGAACGACATAAGGCCCGGCGTCGCAGGCTTCCTGCAACTTCTCCAACTCGCCCCACGCCAGGCGGAAAGCAAATGTGCCATCCGCCCAATCCAGTTCGATCGAAGCGTCCCTGCTCATTACGAGGCCGGGGTGGTGACGCGAACCATCTCGCCGTCGCTTTGCATCGAGACGTTGTTGGTGACGCGCCGGCCATTCGGCGCACCAAGCTCGAGGGATTCCACATGCATTCGCCCGGTGTAGGTGATCGTCTTCGCCGGGAACTCGATTTCAATTTTCACCGGCACCGAATCCACATCATGCCAAGCATCGAGCCAAGTATCGGACGATTCCGCCGCGAGTACACCCTCGCCGCTGATCGACATGGAAAGTGACGTCGCATCGCGCCCGACCCAATCGATTTTGTCCGGATCGTCGCAGTCCGGAATGTTCACCTCCTCAAGCCCCTTGGTGAGGGTCATAGACCTCGAAGTGAAGCCGCACGGCGCGGCGTAAACGATGGGGTTCGCATCGTTACCGATGAGCACGCGGAATTTTCCGCCCTTGATGGTGGTCGGTTGAGCCATGATGGCCTCCTGATATCGGCCGCTCGGCGGCCATCTGCTTTGATGCGTCGAGAACTAAGGAACCTCGACCAGCGCCATGAACTGCACGACTCCGTGGTTTGTCACGCCATCGGGGTCGCGCATAATTTGAGTGAGGCGGTGCGTCAGCGTCACCAACGCATTGCTCGACAAACTGAGTTCAGCGTCATGCAGCGCCCGCCGAACCAGATCAGCAATCTTCCGACACTGGACTGAGCTATACGCTTCGCCGGAACCTGATGACCACACATCGAATTGTAGCGTTACCTCGAGCCCGTCGATGCAATCGTAATAATCCGATGTTGCGCTCGTTGGGCCGAGGCTGATGTACGGGAATGGCACATCAGGCACAGGTCCGCTCGCAGTCTGCTTTTCCGGCACCCGATCATAGATCCGCTGCGCGACGAAGGCGGTGATCGGCGCCGTCACCTTCAACCTGTTCATCGCGGCGAGAGCTAGTTCAAACGTCGGGTCCATTATGACGTCGCAACCATCTTGCCGGCCTTGCGGGTCGCTGACCTAATGCTGCGAACAGCCTTCTTCTTGTTGGCGCGGTAGCTGACGTAAAAGTACGGCTGCGCGCTCATCTTCGTCGTTCCGAACTCCACCCAGCGCGCATAGTAGGCGTCGTCAATCCCACGTTTCTTATCGCGCGAGCCGGCATAGATCGTGATTGTCAGATCGCTGCCGAGTTTCCCTTTGACCACCGCTACAATCATCGCGCCGGCGGGCGCGTCGCGGCCCCAGGTCCATCCGATCGAATCCCGGAGGGCGCCGGCACGCCGTCGCGCATCCGGCTCTTTGAGAACCGGAACCAGCGACCTCATCATCGCCACGATCTCGTCGGCCGCGGCGGCCATCGCAGCCTTGATCTGTGCCTTTGCCACTTCGGGCATTCGTCGCAGTTTTGCCTCGAGCTTCGCTCGCCCCAAGATCGTGACGGTGCGCGCCATGCTAAGAAGGCTCACCTTCCGTTACGAGCAAATCGACCCACTGCCCTTTGCCGTCCGGGTCCACCGGCGCGGCGTTGATATCGAAGAACCGGTTGGCATTCCGTGTATCGACCAGTCGCCAGGCCGTGGTCACATCCTTCATCGGCGCGCAGTCCCTCACGGTAACGATCCACGGCTGACGACCCTGCAGGCGCGCCTGCATTACAGTTTCCGTGCCCTTGAGCGGCCGCATCGCCGCATCCAGCGTGAACACAGTCGCAAAGTCACCGGCTCCGGGAATAACGTTGCCGAATCCATCGTCGCCGTCTGCTCGTCGCTGAAAGTGCAGCCGGTGCCGCAGCGCGCCGTGGCGATAATTACTGTGGACCATTGATCATGCCATAGACGGATCGCGCAGCCGCCAGAGCAATGCCGCGATCGGGTTCTTCGGATCGGGTCCGGTCTTGCCGGAGAGCCCCGTCAGCATCGCCAGCGATTCCTCCGTATCATCCAGCAGGCATCGCACCGCGATGATGATGGCGGCGGTCACGCGGGGCGGGACGGTTTCTGCGGTCCAAGCCGGATCGGGCTTCGGCTGGACAAAGTCCAGAACAATGTCCGTCGCCTGCGAAATCTTCAGCGCGATGTCGTCGAGCCGCGACGTGTCGCCGTCGCCAGAGGATGAGCCCCCGACATCGGCGGCCAGCCCGAGTTTCAGCGCCTTGTCGACCTGATCGACGGTAACGAGGCCAACCATTACTTGGCGTCCTTACCGTTCTGACCCTTCTTCACGGCCAGGCGCCAGCCGCTGTCCGGCGCATCGGGTTTAGTAAAGGTGTCGCGCTGGGCGATCCAGAAGCTGCCGCCCCATGTCACGCCGGAGCCTTTGAGGAACGTCACGCCTTCGCGGTAGACGCCGCGGTCAATCACCACGGGCAGAACGAAGTCCTTCACGACGTCATCGCGGGCGAATCGCAGCACCATGCCGCGATCATCCTCGATCAAATCGAGATCGTCGAAACCGAGGCCATCGCGACCATCCCTTGGCCTCGGGATCGCGTCGACCAGTTCCTTGATTCTTGCTTCAAAGGCTGCGATATCCGCGTCCCTACCGACGACGGGACCGAGATTCTTCGTCGATCCATCCGTCAACGTCAGGATCAGCGCGCCATCACGGTCGATAATCGCCCCCGCCACGCCAACGCCATCTTTCGGGGACGGAAGCGCGGAAACCGCCTTGGCGACCGCCTCCTCGATCATGGGCCGGACGTCATCCAGCGTGACGCTCTTTCCGTTCTCCGGGACCGGGATCGCTGCAAGCGCCGGCCCGACGATCTCCGCGACCATCATCCGGATCTGCTCCGGGTCCACTGGATCAGCATCCTTCCCATCCTTCGGGGCAGGAATCGCATCGACTGCTTCGGCGACCATCTGCCGGACAATCTCCAGATCAGCGTCCTTGCCGGCCGGTGCGGGCGGGATTGCTGCGACCGCCTCATCAACCAACCGTTTGATCAATTCCGGATCGGCATCCTTGCCATCGCGCGGCATCGGCAGCGCGGCGAGCTTCTGGTCGACGCCATCCATCCACGTTTGGATCTGCGCTGCATCCTGATCGCGAGCATCCGAAACCGCCTGCTCCACCATTCCGGCGATATCCGGCAATTCCGCCGCGGGCTGGATAGCCTCAACCAAGCCGCGCAACTCTTTCAGTTCGGCGGAAACATCATCGCGGACGCGAGCAGCATTCGCCTCTTCGTCGGCATCCTTGCCGTTCTGCGGGACCGGAAAGGAGTCAATCCGCTTTTCCAACGCTGCAATCGCCGCGCGGAGCGGATCAACCAGCGCTGCAACGTGGACCTTCACGACGGCCGCAGTCGCTTCCGCGATTGCCTTGGAGTCAAGCGGCATTCAGGGCCTCTCGGAGGTCTTTCTCGAACAACGCCTGAAAGGCGCGTGCCTGCTCTGGATCAGGCTCAGTCGTTGCCGGTTCTGGCGCCGGCGTAACGATCGGTTGAGCATCGCGGCGCGACAGCCATTCGAGGCTATGATCCTGCTCTTGCATGTAGACGGTATCGCCGCCGGCAACCGGGGGCGCGTTGAGGCGCTTCCGCTGCTCGTTCGGCGTCAGTTTGCCCTTGGCCTTCTCGAGCACATCCATCTGAGTTGCGCTGTCCATACGGAGCAGGCCGTCGAGATCGAATTCAGTACCCAAACTCTCACCGGTCCCAAGCCCCTCATCGAGGCAAAGCTCGATGGCTTCGATCAGGCTCTGCAAGCACTGCGAATAATATTCGACGTTGAGCGACTGGATATTGTTGTAGCTTGGCAACTGGCCGACGCTGATCTTGTATGGCGGAACGTGGAAGGTGCTGCACACGACTTCCGCGGTCCATTTCAACTGCTCGATCAACTGCGATTCAACCGAAGTCATCGACATGCGCTCGTACTTGAGCCCATCGCCGAGCACTGCGACTTTTTTGCTGTTGTCGCCGGTGTAGTTCGTCTCCCAGTGTTCCTTGAGACGCTTCGCCGTATCGTCGGAGATCGCGCCAGGCGCCGTCAGGATACCCGGTGCAGTCGCCCCGCCCTCAAAGAACCGCGCTGAATTCTGCTGGATATAAAGGCCCTGCATCGCCGACAAACCGCAGGCAACTATCGGCGAAGTCCCGATCAACGGGTGAAAGATGCAGTTATACCGGTCATGGATAATCTCGCGTGCCGGCACGACGACCTGTTCGGTGACGCCAGACAGCGCGTCCGCGCTCAACTCATAGAAAACGTCACCGGAATCCGAAACTAGCGGCCGGACTAGGTTCGGATCAAGAACGTACATCGACGTCACGACGCCGCGATTGTCCCTCCCCTTAAGGATATAGGCGTTGCCCCGCGACAGTTTTGATAACACCCAGCTTTCGTAGAACTGAATGCGGTTCTGCAGTTTGTTCGGCTTTCGCAAGACCGGCGAATAGGCCGGGTTCGAAACCTCCGTCCAGATATCGTTGCTGTCCTTCGCCACCAGCTTGACGCGCAGCTTCGCAATATCCGATGCGATCAGCGTCATGCACGCGTATACCGCGTGATAGACTGCGACGGAATCAAACTTCACTGTCACGTTACGTTGCCACGCGCCGGAGAACGACTCTCCAACGATCGGCCACCACCCGCCACGGCCGGCGGGGATACCGGAGAGTGTTTTCTGGCGCGGCAGGATCGCCGACGCGAGCGCGGAAAGGAACGTCGGTTCAGACATTCGCCCTTAACCCGATCATGAGAAGCGCTGCGGTAGCGATGCAAACGACGCCCGACGCGAGCAGCGTCCACGCCAACCCAGAAAGTAAGTACACGGCAGCGATGATGAGGCCGGCGCCGCCGACAGTCAGCGCTACGATAAGTGCCAGAAGCCGGATCACTCGACGATCACCCCGGCCGATATCGCGCCCAACTTCGCCCCATCATCCAACACAAGCAATTGCGCCCGATCCGCCTGATCGCCAAGGAATTCACGCCATATGCGCTGGATGTGGTTCGCCTGCTCGACGCTGATACGGCGCTGGCACATAAGAACGAACTTGTCGCCCGGCTTCAGATCAAGTCGCGAAAGACTACCGAGAAACTCGACCTTCTCGCTCAGATCGTCAGGCATTGGTTTTTCCTACATTTCGGCGACGACGCTTGCGGCCGGCTGCAATCGTCTGCGCCAGTCCCGCCGGCGGCGTTGGAAAGTCCGTCAACTCGGCGCACCTGAGTGCGATGGCGCGCTCGCCGCACTCGCGCTTCACCAGCCGCACGTCGCCGGCGCGATATCCGATCGTCGTTTGCGGCGTCGGCTTGTAGTCGAAGTCGGCAAGGAAGCGGACACGCATCCCGACGTCAGGCGGCGACATTCGCCGCTCCCGACCGACCGCAGAACACGAAATCTTCAAACCCATGCATCCGCGCGAGGCGCAGCGCGTGAGCATCGTCATTGGCGATTGCCAGCACCGGCACCGGCCAATGCTCGGCGGCTTCCGGCGATGCGATCACCGCGTCGAACGGCCCGGACGTCATTGCGCGCTCAACGTCGCCCCAAATCGACGGCCCATAACCCAGGATCAGGGCTCGCCCCGAAGCATCGCGGCGATAGTTTTGCTGCACCCAATCATCGAGGCCGAGATCGACAACGTCCCACGGCTTCGGATTGCCTGGAAAGAACATGATCCGCTTTTCGGGAGCCTGTCCGTTGTACTGGCTACCCCACCAGATCACGCCGTCCTCGACGCCCCATGTCGCCTCGCCCCAGCCGAGAACGTGAGAAATCCACGCCTGATCGGAGCCGATATACTTCTGCCCCGCCTCGGCCGCGCCTTCCGGCGTGAACGTGGTGTAAACCTGCGGCCGCGCGCCGGCGGTCATCATCACCATGCTCCCGTTGTACGGGCGATTGGCGTGGCCGCCGCGGTACATCACGAAGTTGTCGGGGCGATCGAACAGCGGATCCAGCGATCCAGCAATCACGCAATCCATATCCATCGACACGAACCGCTCGCCGAAGATCGACGCAGCATCCGGCCGAAACATCGCAATGCGACGGAGACATTGAGGTAACCCGCGATCCTCGCCCCACGTTGGAATGCGGACATTCTCGAAATCCCGTGGCGGCGCGATGACGTCGATGCCCGGCAATTCGTCGACCAGATCGGTAACCACCGCGAGGCGGTGCGGCAGCGTCAGATGGCGGCGGACCATATCCGCCCACACCAACACGTGTTCGCGCGTGTAGGTCGCGCGGCCGCCGGGCTGTTGCCACCACCAACAGAAAATGTCCAATTGACTCACTTGAGCCAGCTCCAAGTGTAGCCCATAGCCACCTTTCCAACCGCCGCTCGCGAAGCGCCGATGTCCCGCGCAACTTGCGCGAACGATCTTCCTAGTTTCGTTTGCTGCCTAATATAGTGAATGTCGCTCTCGGCGAATTTCGCTCGCGGGTTGCGAGTTCCGCGCGGCGGGTTTTCCTCACCCAACAACTTGCGGTCCGCCATATTCTCGAACCGCGTACCCCAAGCGAGGTTTTCGACGCGATTGTTCTTAGGATTCCCGTCGAGGTGACGACACTCTTCGCCATCCAACCTCTGGCGAACAAACGCGGCCAGCACCAAGCGATGAACGAAGTGAGGATTCTTTCGACCTAGTTGAACAAAGAGATGACCACCCTGATGCGACACAGCTTTAAGGACGCGCCCCTTCCGCTTGTCGATGCTGATTGATCCCCACCTATTTGGCCGCTCAACCTCTCTATCAAGACTCCTCACGCGGCCTTGATTTGATACCTCATATGCACCTTCGTGCCCGTCGATAGGGCGCCATTCCTCATCGTTCAGCATGAGGCGCTCGCCTTCAGATCGATCATGCGTTGGTTCATTCTCTTTCCGAAATCGAAAGCGGCGCCAGCCAACAACTGCAACTGCGACCGCTGCGGCTCCGGCAATGTTTCGGCGATGCGCCAAATCTCCCGCTGCGTTTCGCAGATCGTGAGCCGGCGAGATTGATGTTCGGGATTGATCCGATACTTCCGCGCGCCGCGCACCGCATCGAGCGCGGCAAGGAACGTCATGCCGGCCGGCACTGGCCCCAGATTCGTGATTCCCTCCTCGCCAGACATCAGCCTGCGAGAGCCTTGTCGATCTCGGCTTGCAGCCGCTTCGCGCCCCACCGACGATCGACGGCGATATTCAGCGCCTCGGCATCGGCGCGCAGCTTGTCGATATCCTCCCCGCGCTCCGCCGCCGGCAGCGAGCCGCCGGGCGCGCCATCACCGTCGTGATCGAGAGGACTGGTGGCAAACGTCGGCGGCGGCGCCGACTGCTGAATCTGCGCCAAGATGCCGGTTGGCGGCGGCGCGATCTTCGAAGGCTCGCGGACCACGCGCGCCTTTTTGATGTGGGTGAGAATGCGGGCATCGTTCGGGCGGGCAACGAACACGTCGCCCGGCTTCAACATCCGCGTCGCGTACCGCAGCGGCTTGATGGCGATCAATTTCGGCATTTTCCCTCCGAATGAGAAAGCGAGCGGCCGTAGCCGCCCGCTGTTTTCAGGATCGTCGATTACGACGCCGGCGCGAGCGCGCCGTAATCGGCGTCGCCGATATAGGCAACCGCCGACGCGCGGCGCTTGGCGAAGTTCAGCGGCCGGACCACCTTGATGGCCACGGAATCCGTCTGATACATCGACACCAGACTGGTGTTGGCGACCGGCGTATCCGACGCGCCGTCCGGTGCGCCATCCATCTGAATCGATGCTTCGGTCGACATCGACACTTCGACGCCGCGGGCGCCAATCTTGTAGATGTCCGACGGCTTCAGCAGGATCAGATTGCCGGCTCCGACGTTGCCACCGGCAACCAGCGGATCGCCCAACAGCGAACCGCCGTTCGCCGACAGGCCAGGGAACGCCCAATTGCCGAGCGTGTTCTGCATCAGGCCGAGAGCCTTCGACAGGGACTGCGTGGTGACAAACTGGAGCCCATCGGCGTTGTTCGCCGCGATGAACGGTGCGTACAGCGCCTTCACGTCGGCGATAACACCCTCGATGTCGCTGCCGGCACTCGAACCAGCCGACACACCGTTGAGAATGCCGGCCGGCGAAACGCCAGCAGATTCCGCCGCGGTACTCAGGAAGGTTTGATCGACCTTCTGAGCCGATGCATTCACGAGCGCATCGCGAACCAGCAGTTCGGCCGACGGCTGCGAATCCCGGAGCAGCTCCTTCGAGACAACCGCGAGAGCGGCCACCTTCAGGTTGCGGAGATTCACATCCATGAAGTCGGCCTTGCTGACCGGGATCGACTTGGATTCGCCGACCCAGTAGCCCGTCGCGGCGCCATCCTGACCGGCGATGTTGACATTCGCCGGCACCTCGCGGAGCGGCAGTTTGTCGAACACCGTGCGGCTGTACAAGAAGTCGATGAAGTCGCCGGTATATCGATCGAGATGGACCAGTTCCGCACCCCATTCACCGGAGCCCGTACCACCGCCTGCCACCGCAGCCTTGATGGTCTCGACAAGCTGCGGGTTGGTCTTGCCCCAGCGCATATGCGCGATGCCGACGGCCGACACGTCGTCGATGCGCGCCAAGGTCTTGGCGATCACCAAGCGCGTGAAGTTCTGGCCGGGGAACGCCTCGTCCTTGTCACCCTTCTGGATGATAATCGGAGCGCCCATGCGGGATTCGGTCGCGGACTTCGAGGTCGAGCCGTCGACCGGGCGAGCCGTCGCGGCCTGCGCCTTCTCCATGGCGCGCAGACGCTTCAGGTGATCGTCGATCTCCTGCACGTCGGCGGCATTGCCGTCGAAGGTTTCCTTCTGCGCGGCGTCGAGGGTGGTACCCTCTTCCGCGGCCTTGTTCATGATGTCTTCGTTGGCGGCAACGAGTGAAGCGCGCTTCTGTTCGAAGGCCGCAATCTGTTCGGAAATCTTGCTCATCGGGCTGTCCTTTTGATTGAGCGAATGACGTATGGTTCAGCCCGGACGCGGGCGGGATCACCCAGCCTCACCACGCGAACGCTCTTGCCAGACGCGGCTACGGTCGCAGGGTTTGCTGGAATTTCGGGTTCAGGGACGCCGGCAGCAGCACGGAGTCCCTTGTCGATGGATTTGACGGCGGAGATGACGGCTTCGGCGTTCGCGGGAATCGTCACCGCGCTCAGTTCGAAGACCTCGATCTCCTGAAAATGGATGCCGCCGTTTTCCATGAAGCTGTATTCAAGCGGGCGAAAACCGATGCTGACCGCGCGGACCAGGCCGAGCTTGATGGACTGCCAGGCCTCCTCGATGCGGTCGCGGAGCGCGCCCTCCTCGGACACCACCGGCAACTCGGCAGTGAATGGGACACCGTCCTTCGTCGGCTTTCCGAACTTCACCGTGCCGATCGGCTTGTCGT